>SMTZ1_10002022_pt1 | contig 20507 bp, 14 predicted proteins | sample DeeMarSWOR136_30_FD_25667 | JGI IMG/M metagenome (IMG submission 25667) | reverse complement strand
ATAAGTGAAAATCCATCCGATCGCAGACACTTATTTGAAGAGGCTGCTGGCGTAACAAGATATAAAAACAGGCGCAAGTCGGCTTTGCGAAAATTAGAGGCAACCGTTCAGGATATGAGCCGCATCAGCGATTTAATGTCGGAAATCACTCGCACGGTTAATAGCTTAGGCAGGCAGGTGGGGAAAGCCAGGAGATATTTAAACTATAAAGAAGAGCTGAAAAAGAAGGAAATTGAATTAGCTCGTTATCGTTATTCACGCTTATTGGACGATGTACAGCCCATAGAAAAACAACTTGAAGAAATCAGTGCGATTAAAGAAGATACCAGCCATCAAATCACGTTGGAAGAAGCATTATTGGAAGAATATAAACGAGAAATGATTCAAATTGAAACTACCCTTATGGATTTTAACAAACAGGTATATGATCAAGATCAAAGAATTCATCAGTTGAAAGAGGAAGAGGCGGTAGCACTAACTAAAATACAAGCATTAAATGAAACCATTCACCGCAATAAGCAGGACATTGATGAATATCAGGAGAAGGTAAAAAATCTATCTAATGAATTGGATATTAATCAGGAAAAATTGCGGGAAATAGAACAAAATTTAACTGGTTTGCAAAATGAATGGAATAAGAAGGAAAAAGAACAAAAAGAGAAAGAAGAAAAACTAATTCAGGTGCGGTCAAGCTTAGAAGAGGTAAATGCGGACGTTAGAACATTACAGGAAGAGCTCTTGATAAGCAGATCTGAATTACAGAATAAAAAATATCATATACAAATATTTCAGGATCAATTAGCTTCTTTTGAGAATGAGGAAAAGAATTCTGGTAAGAAACAAGAAGAAATAAATCAGAAGAAAAAATCGATCGAGCGTACCAAGCATGATCTCGATAAACGATCATCTTCGATATCAGCGACCATTAACAAGTTACAAAATTCAGTTCAACAGATTGACAAGCAAATTTCAAGTAAAAATGAAACTATACAGCAGAATACAGCACAGCTGGATATTATTGCCGGACGTGTAAAATTCTATGAACAGATAATCTCCAAATACGAAGGTCATACACAGAGTACAAGATATATCATGACCAATCGCCATAACTTACCTGGATTGCACGGCCCCCTTTCAGATTTAGTAAACGTTAATGATGATTATAAGCTAGCCATAGAATCTGCTTTGGGTGATGCACTAAATTATTTGGTCGTAGATGATACTCACGTTGCAAAAAGAATAATTGATCGCGTAATTAAAGAAGACCAGGGACGCATAACGCTTTTACCTTTAGACCGGTTAAATCAAATCTCAGATAATGATGATATTTATTCCTTTCATCTCCCTCTGCTTTCAAATTTGGTTTCCTGTGAAAAGCCTTATGAAAAAATATTTCGCTTATTATTAGGAGATATTGCCTTAGCTGATAATTTAGATCGTGCCCTTGAGGAATCGCTTAAATATCCAACCATGCGTTATGTGACAAGAAATGGTGAAATGATTAATTCGGGCAGTTCAATCTCAGGCGGCGGAAAATTTGATACTGATTCTTCGATAATCGGACGTCGAGAGCAATTGCTCAAACTCACTCAGATGTTGAAGAATCTACAACAGAGTTTGATTAAAAATCGTGATGAGTTAAATGAATTAGAGCATAAAAAAGAATCCGAACTTCATGCATTGCAACAATATATGCATGAAATGGACCAGTTATCGAGTCGGCAGAGTGAAATTGAAAAGCAGACATCACAGTTAAATTTTGAGCAGAATTCTCTGACTGAAACCATATCACAGCGCGAGGTATCACGCAAAAAAACAAACCAGTCTATCGCTTCATATCAGTCGGATCTCCTGAATATAGAAAATGTGCTTTCTGGGAAGACCATACAATTAGAAGACTTAGAAAAGAAAAACCAAAAAATCACACAGATCTATAAAGAGAAAGATAACCACTTTCAGGAATCTGTCCGAGCTCTTCAAGATTTACGTCTAAAAATAATCACCGAACAAAACAGATTAAATAACTGTGAAAGTGATATCCAGCGATCCCGGGCCACTATCTCAGAACTAGATCAATTAACGGATAAAAGAAGAAAACAAATTGAAGAAGTGCACCAGCAGTTGAAACAAATAGAAGTCGAAAATAAAGAACGAAAAGAAAATCAAACCAAGATCTGGGAAGCACGGGACAAAATTGACTTAGATAAAGAAAAGATTCAAGACAGTTATCATGAATTAAAGGATAAAATACTACATCTTGAGAATCAAATTAAAAAATATCGTAAGCAGCATGATACTTCTCTCGAAAGATCTCGACAGTTGGAGCTTAGCATTCAAGAAAAGCGAATGAAAGCGGATGCAATCATGCAACGTATCAAAGAGGAATATAAGCAAGATATCAGTATCGGAATAGCATACAATGGCTTAGAGGTGGAGGAAACAGAGCAGGAGATCGAAACTTTAAAATTCAAAATTGCACAATTGGGTTTGGTAAATCCTCTGGCGGTAAGCGAGTATGATAAAGAATCAGAACGCCTGACATTTTACAAAAAACAATATGAAGATTTAGAAGAAGCGGAAAAATCTCTTCGTAAGACAATTAGTAAAATAAATATCACTGCAAGAAAACAATTCTTGGAGAGCTTTCAGAGCATTAAAGTTAACTTTGAACGGGTATTTAATCGCTTCTTTGATTCTGGAGAAGGCACATTAAAACTTGAAGAAAACACCGATCCTTTAGAAGCTAACATCGAAATCTTAGTCAGGCCCAAAGGTAAGCGAGTTCAGACCATCAATTTACTTTCGGGTGGTGAAAAAACATTAACAGCGATTTCTCTTTTATTTGCTATTTACTTGGTAAAACCAAGTCCGTTTTGTATTTTAGATGAAATAGATGCTCCTCTGGACGACGTTAACATTAGCAGATTTACTAAAGCATTAAAAGAATTTTCAAAAGATACCCAGTTCATCATTGTTACCCATAATAAACGAACCATGGAAGCATCTGATTCTATGTTTGGTGTTACAATGGAAGAAGAAGGGCTCTCAAAAATCGTATCGGTCAAATTTAACTAAATCTTGGTACCATGAGAGTATTTATATTACTATTGTTATTTGGATTTCAAACAATAAATTTTACCTATGCCCAAGAGGATTCAATACCACTATCTGTAGATTATGCTACTTTTAAAGCTAAGAGTAATAAAAATTATGTAGAGATTTATGTTGCTTTTTATCAGCAATATTTAACGTATCAAAAAGAAGAATCACTACTGGTAGCACATTTTACACATACAGTAAGGGTTTCTAAAGATGATTCTGTGGTTTCTGAGATAACTCGGAATTATAAAAGTTCAATAGTAGAAAATGAAGTTGTATATGGCTACAGCCAATTCGTAGATCTATTTCCGTATGAATTACCCTCCGGGAGATATGACGTAAATGTTGAGATTCGTGATCAAATTTCAGAGAGCACAGGAAAATCAATTGTCGAGATATCTGTTCCAGAATATGCGTCGGATCTGAGCATGAGTGATATTGAATTAGCGACTAAAATAAGTAAAGCAGAAAAATCATCTAATTTCAATATAAAAAATAATATTGAAATTTATCCTAATCCCTCCAGAATATACAACATCGTTCAGCCAATCCTTTATTTTTACTTTGAGGCCTACAACTTAACTTTAGATAGTGATGGAAAAAATAAATACTCATATCATTATTATATATCTGATACAGAAGGGAATCAAATTCGTGGTTTTCCTGAAAAAATAAAGTCCACTGATACAACTACAATCGCCGAAGCCAGCGGAATTAATATTATTTCATTATCTCCCGACAAATACATTTTAAATATTGAGATGACTGATTTGATATCAGAACGAAGTGCATCAAGGCAAGTCGAACTGATATTGGATAAGCCACAAAAAAAAGCTGTACAAACCGGATCAGTATTTGCTGTTAGCTCATATAGTGATTATATCACTAAAAGTGAAGAAGAATTGAAAGATGAATTCGAGAAAGTAAAATATATTGCCTTATCGCAAGAAAAGAACATTTTTAAAGAGCTCGATTTAGAGGGCATGCGTCGTTTTATGGCGCAATTTTGGCAAAGACGTGATCCTAATTCTGAAACACCAATTAATGAATATAAGCAAGCATATTTAGAGAATGTGGAAATTGCCAATGCAATTTACTCAACGCACTTCAAAGAAGGCTGGCGTACTGATAGGGGAAGAGTTTTATTAGTGTATGGAAAACCCGATGAAATAGAACGTAATCCCAGTTCAATTGACACACAGCCTTATGAAATTTGGTATTATTATTCATTAGAAGGTGGGGTAGAATTTATTTTTGGTGATATTAGTGGTCACGGCTCTTACGATTTACTGCATTCCACATATCGCAATGAGATATCTGATCCAAATTGGAGATCAAGAATAGGGGGAACGAGGGATTTTGGTGAGTATTAAATTTTTAAACAATTGCTTAAATTCTAATATTAATTAGTCTCTTTTCAATCTAAAATCTTCACCCCAACCAAGTTTTTCTCGCAAAATGGTATAAAATTCATGCTCAGGTGTTTGAACCAGGTGGACACGAAAATCTGCTTTTCTCAAATGTATTTTTGTTTCTTGCGGAAAGGTCCCGATGAATTGGCCATCACCAAACACATTGAACTTACCCATTTCACTTTCAATGGCGATTGAAATCGCAGATTTATCCGAAATAACGATGGGGCGATTACTCAACGTATGGGGACAAATTGGATTAATAATAAAGGTATCGGTCAAAGGTACAACAATCGGTCCTCCATTTGCGAGAGAATATGCGGTTGATCCTGTAGGGGTTGAGATAATTAATCCATCGGCTATATACGAATTAAGCAATTTTTCGTCTACATAAGTTATAATTTTTATTAACCGCGAAAAACCAGCTTTATCTACAACAAAATCATTCAATAAATATGTAGATTTTTCCTCATCCCCAATGTTCAGTTTGAGTAACGAACGGTCCTCAACGATAAGTCTGTTATTAAAATAATCATCGATATGTAGCTTTGCCTTTTCAAGCGATGAAGCAGTTAAGAAACCTAAACCGCCTAAATTCACACCTATAATAGGAATTTCTCGATCTGCGATTATTTCCGCACTTCTTAAAATTGTACCATCACCACCGAATGATGCGACTATGTGTGATAAACCTAGTAAATCATCCATAGCGACAAATTCTACATGGGGAGGAATTTTTTCAAGAATTCCTTTTACATCATACCCGGCAAGAAATTTATACTGACTATCTTTGATTTCCTCAAAAAAATTAGCTAATGCTAATTTAATAATTTCTTTTTGTAGATTTGCTAAAATGCCTACGTATTTCATATGCGCCCGATTTTTTTTAAGACGATTAAGGTAGAAAAATAGCTGAATTGACTATCTTTTCTGATTCTTAAATCATTGATCAAAAGGCTCTATTTGAAAACCAGATTCAGTATCACCCCGTAACTGTTTAATTTGTTTCTCTGCTTGGTCTAATTTGTTTAAACAAAACTTTATTAATTGTGCGCCTTCTTCATAGAGCCGTAGCATCTCATCTAGTGGAACATCTCCACTTTCCAATTGTGAGACCAGTTCCTCCAGACGATCAATTGCCTGCTCAAATGTTTGATTTTCATCCATAATATTTTCTCATAATTGTACTATCAACTTTCCCATCTTTAAATTTCATAGAGACAACATCTTTAACTTCAACATCATTAACTGATTTGACCAAAAAGCCGTTTTTGAATATCATTGAATATCCTCTTTCCATTACATTATTTGGATTTAATGAGTCCAAATGACCCTTTATTTTTCCAACTAATTCTCTACTGCTGGTCATCATATTGTTTGCCGTTAAATAAATTCTATTCTCCAATTCATCGATACGAAGAAAATATTGATGCACAACATCTTCGGGTCTTCTAAAGGCATAACTACGAATGATATTCTTAATATCTAATTTTAAGCTCTCTAGTTTTTCTGCCAATATAGAATTTATGGATTTCAGTGTATTTAATAGTTTCCTTCTCAACTCATGTTCATCAGGTGCAACGATTTCTGCTGCAGTAGAAGGTGTTGGGGCTCGTAAATCGGCAACAAAATCGGCTATTGTAAAATCGACTTCATGGCCGACAGCTGAAATAATAGGGATTTTCGAGGAAAAAATAGCTCTGGCAACAGATTCTTCATTAAAGGGCCAAAGATCTTCTAACGATCCACCGCCTCGTCCTATAATTAGAGTATCTACTTCACCATAGGTATTCATGAGCTCAATGGCATGTTTTATCTCTTCTGCGGCTCCCTCACCCTGGACTTTCACACCATAAATGATTATTTCAACAGAGGGAGAGCGACGTTGCAGGATAGAAATGATATCCTGTATTGCCGCGCCCGTTGGAGATGTTATGACACCTATGCGTCTTGGAAAAGGAGTTATCTTTTTCTTATATTCCGACTTAAAAAGTCCCTCATCCTGAAGTTTATGCTTTAGCTGTTCAAACAATCGCTGAAGATCACCAAGTCCTGAAGGCTGTAAGGATAATATGTCGATTTGATAACGACCTGATTTTTCATACAGTTTCAGATTACCAAACACCCTTACTTTCATACCATCTGCTACAGCAAAAGGTAAAATTGAAGCACGATTCCGCCACATAACGCAGGAAATTTGTGCTTCAGCATCTTTTAAAGTAAAATATAGATGACCTGAATAATGTGGTCGGTAATTTGATATCTCACCTTCAACCCAAAGTGCAGGAAAACTGTCTTCCAGTAGCAATTTTATTTTTTTAGTTAAAGAGGATACGCTATATATGATCGTTTCCAATGCAAGCACTACCTGTTAAGACAAATTTTTATATTAGATTATTTAATAAAAATCTTGTGATGGATGTGTAAGGTCGTTAGATCAGGTCTTATCGTATTTTCTTTTTATGACGGTCTTTTCGCAGCCGTTTTTTCCTCTTATGGGTCGCCATTTTAGCGCGCTTGCGTTTTTTCCCACTGGGCATACTATGTCTCCTCCATTATTACTTTTTTTATATCTATACTTTTATAACTTTTTTCATTATATGTTTACAAGGATTGGAAATAACAATTCATTCACATAATTTCAAACATATTTTTCTAATTAACTTCCCCTCACAATTTTAATTTTCAAGCGTTCACCAGGTTTAATCTTATTGGAACTTTTATTATTCCAGCTTTTAATTTTCTCAACACTCACGTCATAGCGACGGGCAATATCCCACAATGTATCGCCGGGTTGAACGATATGGTATGTCCCATCTTCAGACAAAGTTGCAATCGATTTTTGTTCGATCTGTGCTGAAAATGATTCTGGCACCCAAATTGTCAATCTTTGATTAGGATATATATGTTCACCGTAATATAGGCCATTCCAACTCCGAATTCTACTGGCACGGGTATTATAAATCTCTGCGATTTCTCCTAAAGTATCCCCTTTTTTAACCATATATGTAACTTTTTTATGTCCTTTTACAGATGTTACTTTTTGGGTCTGTTTTTTTGTGGTAGTTTTTGCATAGGTTCGGTATGAACTATAATAGTTTTTATTCTGCGGTACAGGTATAACAAGATATTGTCCTGCTCTAATTAACGTTCCCCTTATATGATTTTGACTTTTTACAATTGCAATCGTTGTACCATATTTCCGGGCAATTTCCGAAAGGGTTTCACCACTTCTTACACGATGCCGCACCCAAGAGCGTTTTTTCTGATCGGGTATATTTTTATAATTCGACCAGAACAGCTCTTTTGCTCCGCTTGGTATATTTAGGACAAAATTTTTCACTCCCGGTGGAGTGCACCAACGCCTTATAGCCGGATTTAAATCTTTAATTTGGGAAAAGGTTGTATTTACACATTGGGCCACAACATCCAGGTCAACACATTCTGAAATTAGAACCGTATCATAGTATACAGGCGACATTTTTTCCACAAAAAATCCGTATCTCTGTGGATTATCAGCGATAATTTTAGCTGCAAGGAAAGTGGGTATATAATTCCGAGTCTGACGTGGTAAACGTTTTAACTGCCAAAAATCGCTCGTATTATATTGTCTCATTCTGCGTTCGATTTTCTTGGGATTACAATTATATCCCGCCAGGGCAAGATACCAGTCCCCAAATCTGTCATATAAATCTTGTAGATGTTCCGTTGCAGCGTGGGTGGAGAGGAGTGGATCTCTCCGTTCATCAAACCACCAATCTGATCGTAAGCCATAATGTGCACCCGTTGAGTAAATAAATTGCCATAATCCTGAAGCTCGGGCATAGGAATATGCTCTGGGATTAAAACCACTTTCGATCATTGCTAAATATAATAAATCCGTGGGTAAATTCTTTTCATCTAGAACATTCTGAATAATGTGTTCGTATCTCCCCAATCTTTCCAACCAAGTCTGGAATACGTTGCGCCCTTTAGTTTGAAAATATTTCAGAGCCAACTCAACTCGCTTATTCATTTGAACAGGAATGTTATTTAAATTTGTATCAACTGGAATTTCGGTAATGGCACTGTCACCTAAATCGCCAAATACCTCTTCCTCAATATCGGTTAATTCTTCACGTATCTCTTCCGCTTCTAATTCGAATAGATATTCCGGATTAACCTTTACATACTCACCGTTTATCAAATGAATCAGACTGTCGTAAGCACTCCATTCCATTAAAACCGACTTTGTTTCCTCATCAAAGTCTGATATCACATTAAAGGCTCTCTCAAAATAAATTCGTGCACCGATCGAATCATTATAATTAATTGAAGTTAAGGCATGTTGATAATAGATATATAATGAATCCACAGACTTTTTAACGTCTTCAACCAAATATAGATTTTGAGGAAGATTGTTCTCGGTAAAAGTATCTTTTTTCACCATACTCTGTTTAGGTGCACATCCCGCGCAGAAAAGTATTAGAAGTAATATTATCCCATATGATCGCATATTTTTCACTCCAACTATATGTTCTCCAGACTACCAATTCAAAATCTGAATTAAGTTTTAGGTTCCGTTTCTGTAATTTTATAAATTAAACTTGTGGTTGATTGGCCTTTGATTAACGGTACTGTCATGACTTTTCCCCCATACCTTTCTACAATATCCCGTCCAACTACTTCTTCGACCGTATAATCGCCACCTTTAACCAATATATCAGGTTTTATATCTTCTAGCAACTTCCTTGGTGTATCTTCGTCAAATATACAAACTGCATCCACTGATACTAATTGCGATAGGATAAAAGCACGATCATCCTCATTGTTATAAGGCCTATTCTCCCCTTTTAATGCTCTTACAGAACGATCTGAATTAAGCCCTAATATCAATACATCACCATACGCCTTAGCCATTTTTAGATACTCTATATGACCTCTATGTATGATATCAAAACATCCATTTGTGAAAACAATCATTTTACCTTGTTTTCTCCAGAAATTGACTTGACTTACGAGTTCATTTTTATTGTATACCGCTCCCAATGCACACCCTCTGTAAAACATCAATATCTATGGGAACAATGCCAACCTCCTCACAGACTATACCTGCGGCATAATTTGCTAAGGTAGCTGCTTCCTTATGATTTGCACCGGCAACTAAAGAAACAGTTAAAGTGCTGATCACTGTATCACCTGCACCTGAGACATCGGCAATTTTGCGGGCTCTTGTCGCTATATTTGTTATACTACCGTCAGATTCAAATAGAGACATCCCTGAGGGCCCCCGCGTTATCAATAGACTATCAGGATTTATTTTCTCCATCAATTTCTTACCCGCTTTTATTAAATCATCCTCACAGATAATTTTTAAAGCTAATGCCTCTTCTGTTTCCTTAATATTCGGCTTAAATACGGAAACACTTTTATATTTTAAAAAATTAATAAACTTGGGATCAACAGTAATAAGTTTATTGAAGCGTTTTGATAATTCAATTACAGAGGCAATAACATGTTCGGTAAGAACGCCTTTATTATAATCCTGAATTATAATACCATCGACTTTTGGAATGAATCCTGTGATTTTTTCTACAATTTGGGCTTCATCTTTACCACTTAAGTAGGAATTATGCTCACGATCTACTCTGGCTATATGTTGGGAATGTCCAATTACCCTGGTCTTTACAGTAGTTGGACGATTATTCATGCGTACAATGCCCTCTGTAATCATATTGTTTTTATACAGCATATCAATAAATAAATCACCCATTCTATCTTTCCCTATAACCCCTACAATTATAGGTTCACTCCCCAGAGTGGATACATTTAAGGCAACATTTGCAGCACCACCAAAAGATACTTTCTCATCTTTTATCTCAACAATTGGTACCGGTGCTTCAGGAGAAAGGCGAATTACATTCCCAATTAAATATTCATCAATCATGAGATCGCCGATAACTAGAATGCGCTTTTTCTTAAAATTGGAAATCAATTGTTCTATTCTTGGTGCAGAAATATTTATCAATAAGATTCTCCAAAATTATATATTTTTTAATTTAAACAGATATAAAATCTTTCTCAACTCTTTTTTTTACGCTAAGTATATATTTTTTCGTATGTTCGAAAAAAAATTTTTTCTCAAAATGATTGGTACTTTTTTTAGTTGAGAATTATAAGTGAGGTAAAGGCAGTAAAATAAATTAATCAGATTTTTTTAGGATACCGTTATTTGTTTTTTTTAATGGGATGCGTAGCTTAAAATTAGTACCTACATCTACTTTAGAATCCACATCAATCTCCACGCCATATGGCGTTAAGAGATTATGCACCGTAGCCAATCCCAGCCCTGTACCAGTCGGTGCGTCGTCTTTACGTTCATGAGGACTCGGCTTTGTGGTATAAAAAGGATCGAATAATTTGAGATAATCTTTTTCATCAATTCCGATACCTGTGTCTTGAATAGAGACCATGATATATCCATCATGATACTCTGTGTTAACCGTCAGCTTTTTTATTGGCCTTTTATACATGGCATCTATGGCATTCTGAATGATATTCATGATGCTTTGAGAAAAATCACTGTAAACAGCATATATATTAGGTATTTTATCATCAAAATGATATTCCTTCTCAACATTATGTTTGAATTCTAAATTTGAATTCAGAAATTCCAATTCATCCAATATCAGCTCATTCAAATTGATCTCTTGAGGTTCTTGTAACTGTTCTTGTTTGCTCTTTGTTAGAAGCCTGTTTATAATTGCGCTCATGCGCTCTGCCTGTCTTAGAATCTTTTCTATTTCCGGCGAATCAATATACTTTAACTGCAACAGTTCAGCGTTTGTCATGATTACCGATATGGGTGTATTCAAATTATGAGCTATACCAGTTGCTAACCTGCCAATCGAGGCTAATTTATGCTCATTCATCATGCGTAATTCATATGTCTTTTCCTTGAGATGAAATTCCTTACGATCACTTAGATCCAAAATAATGCCTTCTATGGCCGGGGTGTTATCGTATTCACATCTTCTCATCCAGACTTCTACTTCTAGCTCTCGTTTAAGCTTATCAAGAGCAGTCAAGCCTAGTTGTTTATGGTTTATTTTGCCTTTTATCAGATCTTGATACGCTTGTTGAACCTTATTTTGGCTTCTAACCGCAACCAGGTCGAAAAAATTTACGTTATTGATAATATCTTCTTTTTTATTATAGCCAAATAATTCAAGAAACTTTTTATTTACATAACATATTTTGTTATTTTGAACAATAAAAGTACCTACCAAAGATTGTTCTTCAAATATATCGATATGGTAATAGTTATTATTGTTATCTACAATATTATTAAGGTGATTCATCTGTTATTACCTAATGATATCAGAATAAGTTTCTACTTTATTTATTATTAAAGGTGCATTCATGAAATACGTTTACTTAAAAATCTTTTAACGTTTGTTCCAAAGAGTTCCAGGAATAGAAAAAATAATAAATTGAATATTCCAATATAGTAAACGATTTTAATAGTAATATCTAAAAGAAAAAAATCAAAATTTGGCAAGGTAATAATAATTATAAAACATATCCCAACCGTCCAACTCATTACTTTGAGCAACTTTTTAAATCTTTCCTCGACAGTCTCGGATATTCCATCAGTTTGTGTATCTTTCTTCTCCAGGTTTTGTTCCTGTCTCTTTTTTGATTTCTTGCCCATAAAAAACCCTCAGTAATCCTTCATTGGTTTATTAATCTCTGTTAAAGTGATTTACACTCGAATCTAACGCGTAAAAATATCACCATTATACTCAATTTGTTAGTAAAATGTTCAATAAATCTTTTTCTAATGTTTCATTGGGTGTTTCAATAATACGAGCAATTTCACTTCCATTCTTTATAAAAATAAAAGTCGCAACAAATTCGATATTTTTTCTCTGAACTAGATTATTATCCAGTCGTTTTTGGCGATCAACGGCCCATAGAGTAACATTATCATTGGGCATAAAATTTGACATATCCAAGATTTTAAAGAATCGTGGTACTTCCCTGCGACTATCACTGCACCACGTTCCGAAAAATATTTCGACAGTTATTGGAGAATTTTGCTCCACAAATTGACTTAAGGTGGACTGATCAGGGGTGTATTGATCATATTCCTCTTTCCATTCAGGAAAATAACTAAATAGTTGTTCACGGCTAATTTTACCGTATAAAATTTTCTCCCCATTCTGCAATACTTTTATGGATTCATTAGATGATTTAGGTTTCTTAAGTTTTTTGTCCACTATTCCAGAAGAATCTATTAACATGTAATTTATCACGAGACTGTCAGGTCCAAGAAGGCCCAGATTTTTACCATTTAATTGTAATTGTAGTCCATCTGCCCGACCAATTAAAAATTCGAAGGATTGCCCAGCTTGTATGTCAAGAGAATTTCCTTTATTGAACAGATATTCACTCGTATCTTTTTTATCAGTAATAACCCGGAACCAGGTCCTTTCAAGCCCCTTAATAGCTAAATTTAATTGTTGTGTTATATTCTCAATACTATCTTCTTTGACTTCTTTTGTTACTTGCATTTCTTTCACGACACTTTGTATGTCAATTTCTGGAACCTCGCTTTTTTGCGTCGTTTCTAATATTTCGGTATTCCTGATCAGCAACCAAAGAATAATAATTACGATAACAAAAGGAAAAAATAAAAAGAAATTTTTATAATTAAAAATCTTTCGTTCAGTTTCAGGTTTTGAGATGAATTTTATTTCGGTTGTTGTTTTATCAACCCGAATCTTTTTGCGGTATTTTAAGAATTCAGCATAATAAAACTCCTCATCCACACCTAAAGCTTTTAAATATGACCGGAAAAAAAGCTTATCATAAACTTCTGGAATTTTTAAAAGATCGCCTTCCTCTAGAAACTGTAGATAATTCAGCTGAATGCGTGAACTTTTAGCAATTTGCTCAAGATCAATTTGATTCTGTAGGCGAATTTTTTTTAGTTCTTCGAATATAGTTTTTTCTTCTTGCATTTCAGAGTAAATTTAAATCTTTTATCCTCATTTGCACAGTCGTTTGACCATTCCAAGTATTTTCTTCAATTACATAGGCGGCATCTATGCGCTGATAGATTGCCTTCATTCTAGCTTTTAAATCCCCAAAATTATAGGCGATTGCATCTATTACGATACCATCATTTTTCAATTTCAATTTTAAATGGTTATTGCCCACAATTGCAGCATCACCAAAGATTTCAAGATTCCTTGATACGAAAACCGGTCGCCTGTTTTGTGGTCCATAGGGTGCGAAAAGTTTCAGCCATTTTAGGAAATTGGCATCCAATTCACGTAAAGAAATTTCAGATTGAATTTCTAATGTAGGGACCAAATCCTCATGAGTGATCATAGATTCAGAAATTTTTTCCAGTTCTTTACGAAATTTTTCAATATTTTGTTCTCTTATAGTAAGACCAGCAGCATATTTATGTCCACCAAAATCTTCAAGTAGATTGCTTACCGAACAGAGCGCTTGATGGATATCAAAATTCATTGTTGCCCGTGCAGAACCTTTTCCAATTCCATCTTTCACAGAAATTAAAATCGTAGGCCGATTGTATCTCTCTGTCAAGCGGGATGCAACAATGCCAATTACACCAGGATGCCAATCTTCTTTAGCTAATACAAAAATTTTTGTATCGCTTATATCACATATGTTGTTTATGATTTGAATTGCTTCTTGGCATGTTGTTTCATCTATACCACGGCGTAACTGATTTTCCGATTCCAATACTTTAGCAATGTTTCGAGACTGTTGTAAACTTGATGAAGTTAACAAATGTACAGCCTTCTTGGCCGTTGACATACGACCGACTGCATTCAATCGCGGTGCCAGTACAAATATTATTAAAGAAACATCCAATTCTCTACCTAAAAGTGAAGAACTTTCCAGCAGGGCAAATATTCCATAACGGGGATTATTATTAATCCTTTCCAAACCAAATTTTACAAATATTCTATTCTCATCTATGAGCGGCACAATATCTGCTGCGGTTCCTATTGCAACCAGATCGAGGAAAGGTTCAAGTTGTGTAATCTTATACCCAAGTGTTCGATAAAGACCCTCTAAAAATTTAAAAGCAACACCAACGCCGGCAAGTTCTTTAAAGGGGTATGGACAATTCTTTCTCTTAGGATTCAATATAGCATAAGCAGGGGGTAGTAATTCTGATGGTTCGTGGTGATCACAGACAATTACATCGATTCCTTTCTGATTGGCAGCTTTTACTTCCTCTACAGCAGTAATTCCGCAATCTACAGTTATAATCAGCGATACACCGCGTTCTTTTGCTATGTTTACACCTTTTACCGATAATCCGTAACCCTCTGTTATGCGATTGGGAATATAAAAAGATAACTTTCCACCCAGCTTGAATAATGCTTCATACAAAATAGAAACACCTGTAATACCATCGACGTCATAGTCGCCATAAATTAAAATATTTTCCCCATCGCGTAGAGCACTAATCAAACGCCTTACAGCTTTTTCCATGTCGAGCATTAAAAAGGGATCGTAAAGGTGATTTAATTTAGGATGTAAAAAATTTTGAATTTCTTGTGAAGAAATAAGACTACGCTCTAGTAATAATTGTGCGATGATCTCATTAATTTTGTTCTCTTGTTGTAGTGTATGTATTTGATCTGGTGCAGCAGGTTTCTTGTATACCCAACGGTAAAGCATCGTGTCTCCAATCTTTGTAAGATTGGATCCGGAGAAATTCGATAAGCCAAATTCTGTAATCCCTGATTCAGGGACCGGTAATCATTTATCTTATCCCGATATTGCTATCGGGATTAAGCGATCTACCCTGGAGTATATTGCCTAGCAAAACGAAACGGGAAATTTCGTATCCCACCGCGGCGGAATTCCTCCTCTACTTGATCTTGCATCAGACAGGGTTTATCAGACCTTTGCCCTCGCAGGTGCCAAAGATAAGGCATTCCATAAGGAACAAAGTGGTGAGCTCTTACCCCACCTTTTCACCCTTATCCCGATCTAATCGAGACGGTATTTTTTCTGTGACACTTTCCATCTCCGGAAACATGCCGGAGCTCTCGAATTTCTCAAGATGTCTTCCCTTTGATGTTTGGACTTTCCTCCCTTATTTAAGGGCGATTACCTGAATTTCTCCGGATCTATTTATTTTCTATAATATCGTTTTAAATATTTTTATCCCAAACGAGAATTCGACCACATGATTCACAATAAAATATTTTCTTCATATTGCGAATCTCAACGACTTTCTGTGGCGGAACGAATGCGTAACAACCACTGCATACGCCCCCATTTACATATGCAACGGCAACTCCTCTGTTTGCTCCGCGAATACGATCATAAGCTTGAATTTGTTGAACAGTTAACTTTTTAGCCACGATTTCTCGCTCCTGACGCAATAAATTCTCCTCTTCTGATGAAGCATTTATTTTTTCCTGAAGCTCTGATCTGGTCTCTTCAAATTCGTCTCGTAATTTTACAAGTTCTTTATTAAGCTGTTCATTAGAAGCAACCAACTTTTCAATAGCTTCTTCTATTTCAATGATTTTGTTTTCATAACCCTGTATTTTCGTTTTAACATTCTCAGTTTCATTGGAGATAGCATCATATTCTTTATTAGTTTTTACCTGGTATAGTTGACTTTCGTATTTTTTCAACTTATCTCTATAGGAATTCAACTCTAATTCGCAATTCTTTTGTTCAATTTTTATATTATTAATATGAGCTTTTTGTTCCTCAAGCAGTTTTTCCTTTTGTTCAATTGTATTCTGCAATTGCTCTACCAATATCGGAAGATCTCCCCGTTCTTCTTCAACTTTATCCAATTTCAAGTCAATTTCCTGCAATTCAATTAACGAAAATAAAGTTGACTCCAAAATTAATCCTCCATCTTTTTTACAAAAAAAAAGTGCACCCATAAGGATGCACTATTTTATTCCAACGACACTATGCAAAGGGTAATTGCTCTTTGTTTTAATCTTCGACACATATTCTCAGCATATAATTGGTGGGCCCACAGGGACTTGAACCCCGGACCAGCCGATTATGAGTCGGCTGCTCTAACCAACTGAGCTATGGGCCCATTCACGCTAATGACAGTTAGTATAAATTATTATGCACAGACAATAATATAATTTTAAACTACAATAAAATCAAGCACTGGCCGCATCGATGTCTAAATTATTAAACGACTGATTAAGATACCCATAAATCTTATCAATATTGCTTAGATCTCTCTTTACTCCTACCTCTAAAAACGGATAGGAAGCTATTTTTTTATCGTCCTTTAAATTTAATGAATTGTGGGCATTTGAAATATGTAATAAAACTGCCTTGATTGTGTATTTTAAATCGGGTTGGTAAATCATAATATGGGGTGTAAAATTAAATATATCGCTTAATCTTTTTTGAATTTCAGTTAATCTTGACCTTAAAGTAAAATCAATTAATACAATAATATCGCCCTTCCACTCTAAAGGTGAGAAGCGTAGAATCTGCTTTAGAAATTCATTATCAATATATGGAATCTGATGGATTATCCGTGACTTTTTCATGATAAAATTGATACAGGATTGCTTAGCAGGCAATATCAACTTCTGGTAAATTATACCTGACGCATTTATTTTTATCACTTTTTGCCTTTGTGCATAATCATAATTGAGATATTCCGCAAATACACCATGAAAATCCCGACACCACCCTGTGACGATCAACTCCTGTAACGATGATCCTCTTGGAAAATGAAAACCTCTTCCTGATTCGTCTAGTATCATGACTTCAATTTGCGGGGCGCTCTTTTCAGCAGCAATATAAAATTTTTGCTTGAACGAATTATTGAAATCCAACTGTTTATTGTTTAAACAGAAAGAATCGACTAATTTTTTTTTGATAACCGTGAATTGGAAGCGTCGCTTTTTTAATACCCAACGAAATCGTAACCCAGAAAATAAAATATCACCCTTGCGCCATAATAGAGGAAGAAACAAAGTATAATCGGATACACTCAGTTTTATCACTCTATCTGAATAATTATGTAACTGCATGCAAGGAACATTGGGATATATTTGAATGGTCCTATCACTTATGTTATATTTAAGTTGTACCTCATGGTCAAATTTGAAAAGAACTTCTTTGTTTTGTGTTAACTTTGAGTAAATCTTCGTACTGTATTTCGTATAATAGATACATACATTATCCTGATTATAGTCTACCCTTTTTAAATTCCCATCCCAAATTGCACCTGGAAGTATATTGATTATATTGCATTTTTCAATGTTAATAAAGATACGGCTATATAGAAATGCAAGGAATTGAAATACTGGCTCATGCCTAAAAGCCTGGCAAATTTCAAAGAAATTTTTCGCCCAGGGTAATTTATGGCGTAATGCAAGTAAATATATTAAGAACATTTTTTCGGGATTTTGGTATAATTCCTTTTTAAAACGGAGATAAAATAGCGGTAGCGAAAAAATATTCCACCAATTTTGCAGCTGATTAATAATTTGGTTTGATGAAATTATGTCACAATAAAAAGCAATATAAAAAAATCGATCATTATTGAAAACGTTCAAATCCGATTTTTTTGTTGTCTTACATGCAAAAAGTTGTTTGAATGGATCCGTTTGATTTCCCTTAATATGACGATACAATGATTTCTGTTTGGATTTCACATCGTTTACATCAAAGTAGTCCTGCAATAAATTTAGATAATAGAGTAGGCGCCAGGTACCATTGCTTTGCGTAAAAACCCGTTTTAGTGCAGTAAAAATTTGCTTCAGATTATCCTTCCAACGCAAATACATACATACCTGGGTTGCCCAGCTCAGGATATATTCATAATGATTAGGATCTTCAACCAGTTTCTTATCAATTTTTCCATCAGGAGTAAACAGTTTTTGCGTTGCCCACAAGTCATCAAGATATTCTTGTGCAACCAGATCTTGTATCACAAATGAATTCTTAATATTTTTCACCCAGGATAAATCTTCCAGTTGCCACAATAATTTGATGGCATCATTAATGTTCGGCGCGACAAGCTGTTCATTGCCCAACGTAAAAGAAAAGATCGCAGATGTTCCCCCATCATTCGTCATCGTAAGATTAGCCATATAATATCTCTCATTGAGATGTGAAGAAAGTTTACATGATGACCGCAGGCGCCAATTGCCAATCTCTCTATAATTCGATCCTTTTAACGCGCTTACGCCTGACGAGGGATAAAGCTTTAATTGACACGAATTGTTCTGATGCTCTATAAAAACCATGCGATATAGTACAGTATTGGGATACCACTGATAAAAATCAATCGTAGTAACAGAAAAATCCTCTCCCGTAAGATAGCTATAAAAGAACGGTGTATTTGCAATACGTTTTATAAATTGTACATGATACTCTACGGAGTTATTAATTTTAAATGAGATATGTGACGGCGGGACATTTATCTCTCCTCCCAAGCACATTTCAAAGGGATTCGAAATCCCATTATCATGAGTCATTGTGATTTGTTCAGCGAAGGTTCCTAGTTCTACCTTGAGGGATTTACAATTTTTGGAATGAACTGTTTTTTCAATCAACCAAGCTTTAAGTTTTGCTATCTGGTTCATATCGTAATTTACATAATTTGAACTATAGAGAGGTAAATTGAATAGATAGAATTTGATTAAAAATCAGATAGTTGTATCTTATAAAAAGTGGCAAAATACCTTACCTAAAACAGAAGCCGATGTATATCTATGTACAGAATGAATATGATTAGCGTAAGTAAAATGGCCATGCCTATTTGTTGAATGACAAGTTTTGTTTTAGTGGATAGGGGTTTTCCGATAATACCTTCTACAATTAAGAACATCAAATGACCACCATCGAGTGCCGGTATGGGAAGAATATTAAAAAAAGCAAGGATCGCGCTCAATGCTGCGATTAATCTCCATAGTGTTTCCCACCCCAGTGCTGCGGCATCTCCTGCCAATTTAGCTATCATAATCGGACCACCGATAACTTCTTTTGCCGACTTGATTCCGGTTAGTACCCACCACAATCCTTTCATATTTAGAGAGATTAGATCGATCGTGCCGGTGAATCCTTTGCTAAGCGCCTGAAAAAACGTGACCGGTAAATGTTCAAAATAAGGTCCGATCCCTATCTTCCCCTCAAAAATTACATTACCGAGACTATCTTCCTCTTCGATTTTAGCTGGGACAATTAAAGTGCTAAACAGCTCCCCTTTCCTCTGCCATTGGATATTTAATGTATCTCCGGCATGTCTTTTAATCACATCCGTCATATTTTGCCAGTTCGAAATCTTAATTCCGGCGATCTCAATGATCTGGTCCCCTTTTTGGAGTCCTATTTCAGCTGCAGGCATATCGGGTAATACCTGGCCTACTTTCGCAGGGGGTATCCATCTTATATCTAAATATTCAGCATCCTTCTCCTGAAACCATTCTTTTTTATAATGTAAATCCACGATCTGATCGCCTCTCTGAACCGAGAAAGTAATATCATTATTTAAATTTTTTAAAAACTCTGATAGGATTTCGTCAAGATTCTGAACGGACACTGAATTTATAGCAATTATTTTATCACCCTCAGAAAATCCTATTCTTTTTGCCACACCTCTATCGCCTACCTCTCCAATTTCATTATAGGGATACACTCTCTCACCTTGTATAAAACTAACGGCAGTCAAAACAAATATAGCAAGAAGAAAATTCATTACGACGCCTGCTGTGATAATAATAATTCTTTTCCATACTGGTTTTGAATTAAATTCATAATCAGCGCCGGTACTCTTAGTATCCATACTTTCGTCGATCATCCCCGACATCTTAACATAACCGCCTAGTGGTATGGCAGAGATACAATAATCGGTATCGCCAAATTTTTTACCAAAAAGACGCGGAGGAAATCCGATGGAAAAGCGTTCTACGCGAACACCCATTAATTTTGCTGCGATGAAATGTCCCAATTCAT
>SMTZ1_10002251_pt1 | contig 20508 bp, 14 predicted proteins | sample DeeMarSWOR136_30_FD_25667 | JGI IMG/M metagenome (IMG submission 25667) | reverse complement strand
ATCCTCCTTTATTAAGGGACACCTCTCTCAGCGCCCAGCGGAAAAAATATCGGGAAAATCGGTGAGAAGCGCCGGCGTTGATGGGGCACAGGTATAAGCTGGATACCAATGGATGCATCGGCCCTCTGATGGCATTTGAACATATCTCTGCTCCTCAGACCTATATATTAGAGCAAAAATTATGCCATCTTGATTACGGGAGGGATAGGGAGAGAAGGAGTAAAAAAGTGTTCATTATGGTAACAGAGAGTGTTCGCTAGCGAACAAAACCAGCTCAAGGACTATTCATGCCTAAGAAATTGGGGGCGTTCCCGGTGCTGTCTGGATGTTGAATTTCAGAATTCTTCTAACATCAATATATCCAGTAAGATAAAAAAAATTCCCATTTCCTTATTCGTTATCAAGATTTACACATGTTTTACAGAATGTCATTCCTGCGGAGCTTGTGCCTGCAGGGCTCGTACCTGCACCTGCTATCTGCCGAAGCTTGCACCTGCGGAGGCAGGTAGCAGGGATCCAGAGTCCTTCCCTCATCATTCCCGTGGAAACGGGAATCCAGTGCTCTACCCACGTCATTCCCGTGGAAACGGGAATCCAGAGATATCTGGATAATCTTTGGTATACTGGTTTCCCGCTTCCGTGGGAACAAGTCTGGTTTCCTGCTTCCGCAGGAATGACGGGAAGAGAGCAGGAATGGCGGCTTAATTCTATGTCTCTAATATAAATTTGATATGATTGCTAAAAAAATACATGGAGCAAATATAGGCGATAGGCCAGGCGATTAGGTTGGCCAATCCGATAAGCACCAGGAATTCCCGGCACAGACGCACCCAAAACCTTGCGGATCCCTATCTCTTTGGTCCTCTGTTCGGCCGATCGAATCGAGATATTTGTCAGGAATGAGAACATCGAACTGGAGAGAAGAATCTGTGGGGATATCTTTCAAGATGCCTTTGACCGATGGCCAGTCCGGCGATGTTTATGAGGGAATATCCTTTGTGCCTTTTTATGTTTCTAACCAGAAGCGTTGATCTCGGCAATATACAATCCTGGCTGGAGATGTGCCTGTGTCTTTAACCTGGGTCCTGAGAGGTTTTCCAGAAGAACACTGACTTCCCAATCCCTATGGCCATCGTTTAACAATACTGGCTCTCCTTTTTCAATCATCTTTTCTAGTATCTCTTTTAAGCTCATGACTGCCTCACTTTATGTCAATATCAAAGATAACTGCCTCTATCTAGAATAGACGGAATAGACGTGGCATTGGTTGTCCTTTTTTGAAAAAAATGGGAACGTCTTCTCTCTATTCATACCGCAGCGCCTCCACAGGATTGGCCACGGCAGCCCTGATGGATTGAAAGCTTACTGTTAGCACGGCGATAACAAATGCCAGAGCCCCGGATATAAGGAATATCCATATGTGTATATTGATGCGGTAGGCAAAATTCTGGAGCCACTTATGCGATACATACCATGCCAGCGGCCAGGCAATAAGGTTGGCCATCAGTACCCATTTGAGAAAATCCTTGGTAACCAAAATGACGATTCCTTGCACTGAAGAGCCCAATACTTTGCGAATTCCGATCTCCTTTGTCCTCTGTTCAGCCATGAACGAGGCTAGGCCGAAAAGCCCTAGACAAGATATGAATACTGCCAAGATGGCAAAAGTCTGAAAAATCGCACTTCCCCGTTCTTCCAAACGGTACAACTGATCGTAATCTTCGTCCAGAAAGCGATAAATGAACGGAAACTCCGGGTTCATCTCTGTTATAACACTCTTGATGTTTGCGATGGTCTTAGGGATGTTTTCCGGCTGTAGGCGGGCAAAGATATATCGATATCGCGGTTCTCCTGTCTCGTGATAAGTTTTATAAAAAACAATCAAGGGACCACTTCGCCAGTAGAGCGGCCAGTAATTGAAGTCCTTGATCACTCCTATGATCTGAAAATGGGCGGATTCCTGGGAGATAATGGTCCCGACTGGATCGTCCCTGCCGATGATCCGGGCTAGCTCCTGATTGATGACTAACTGGCCCGCTTTTATTGAGTCTGTAGTCATAAGTTCTCTGGAATAAAATTGTCCATGGACCATCTCGATCTCGAAGGTGCTGGTGAAGTCGTGATCACAGCAAAAATAGCGAACATGCGGGTTGACATCCGGACTTTTTCCTTCCCAATCCCAATTACTTCCCCCGGAATAAAAGCCGATCGGAGTCCGAGAGGTCAACGAAACGCTGGAGACACCCTGTATTTTCAGCAGTTCCTGTTTGGCGGCTTCATACTGTCGTTCGAGCACCCCGCTTATCGGCACATAAACGAGGTGATCCCGATTAAAACCCAGGTCCAGATGATGCATGTAGTCAAGCTGCCTGTAGGAAACGCCTGTCCTGATGATCAGGCCGATGGATAGGGCAAACTGGAAGACGACAAGAATTTTTCGAAACCATGAGCTTCTGGAACCAGCACCCACAGTCTCTCTTGTCATCCTTGCCGGCTGGAGGGATGACATTAAAAGGGCTGGATAAAAACCGGCAACAAGACCGCTAAGAAGGGCCACCCCAGGTAATCCTAACAATAATTCAGGGCTATTGAAGATGTCGAAAGCTACGGTTTTGGCCGTGAGCATGTTAAAAACGGGAAGGAGAATGATGACTAACAAAACAGCCAGGAATAGCCCGAGGAAGGCCATTAAGACGGACTCTCCATAGAATTGCTTAATGATGTCAAACCGGCTCGCTCCAGTGACTTTACGCAGGCCAATCTCTTTGGCGCGGTTTCCGGCCCGGGCCGTGGACAGGTTCATGAAGTTGATGCAGGCGATGAGAAGGATAAAAACCGCGATCATCGATAACATGCGGACCAGGGCTATCCGCCCTCGTCCTGTCCCCAATCCGTGAAGATAGAGCAGAGTAAAAGGTCTGAGGAAGGCGTCGCCATCGAAGTTTTGATTCCCCTGCTTGATCCGACCCGCAGTCTTACGCGATACATCCTCATAAGAAGCGCCCCTCTGAAGCAGGGCATATGTGGTAAAAGAAAAATCAGACCAGCGTGTTAGGAGTTCAGGAAACTGCCAGTGTTCGCTCAAAAATTCGATCGGAACCAGGAAATCAAATTGGAGGATGGAATTATGGGGAATTTCATCCAGGACGCCCGTCACTTTAAAATCATATTTTTCTTCAACCCGGATGGTCTGCCCGATAGGATCATCAGTGCCAAAATATTTTAGGGCCATGCGTTTGGTCATGACGACGGAATAAGGGTCAGAAAGGGCTGTGCTTGGATCGCCCTGAAGCAAAGGAAAGGTGAATATTCGAAGAAAAGAGGGATCGACAGCCTCGACTTCTTCCCGAAATCTTTTATCTCCGCAGGCAAAATTCAGGGCATGAGGGCCGTTGCAGACCCGGGCAGCATCGACGATTTCAGGATATTCAGCTTTCAAAGCCGGTCCCATGGCTGAAGGCGTACCGCTTGAAGTTGAGATTGTTGTCCCGTAACGCTCATGAGTAGCCACAAGATACAGATGATCCGCATTCTGATGAAATTGATCGAAGCTTAATTCATCCTGAACCCACAAGAAAATAAGAATACAGCAGGCCATACCGATGGCCAGGCCAGAGATGTTGATAACGGAAAAGACCTTATGCCTTCGGATGACCCGCAAAGCCACTTTCAAATAGCTCTTAATCATTTCATAGCTCCAGTAGATTTCATTCAATATTTTGGTTGGGATTAATCTGACAATCTGCCACCAGTACCAGGATCGGGCTAGGGAGATACCTTTTTTATCAGCAATTTCGTTGTAAAATTCCTCGAAATCACCGAGTGGTATTTTCCATTCCCTATCCGGAAGGATGAAATTCAAAATCCATTCCGCTGTCTTGGGCGGCTTATGATGGATCTTCTTGTTTTGCATATCTGATTTATTCAACTAGTTCTGGGATTCCATTCCACATACGGCTTTGGACAGCTCGAATCTTTTCCAAAGCTTTTAATCCCTCCCGGGTTAGCGTATAAATACGTTTTTGTCTCCCTCCTCTTTCTGGGGTTGCTTCCGATAGATAAGAATCCAGAAAACCCTTTTTGACGAGCCTATCCAAAGGCATATAAACGGACCCGAGGGACCATTTCTCTCCTGTGATCTCAGAAATCTCGGCCCTTATGGGGACACAATACGCGTTCTCTTTTAATCTCCAAACAGCCAATAAGATCAATTCTTCTGTTCTCGTCAAAAGCCTCAAGCCATCCTCCTTCTCATTTTTCATATCGGCCGATATAAATATGTTTCAAATTTTTAGGATCGTCGTATATAAAGACGCAAAAGCAGATAAAAAGGTTGGCAAAAATGGAAAAACAGAAACGTTATTCGTAGCGCAAGGAATCCGCTGGATTGGTCATGTTCTATCTTCAACGTCTCTATGTAATCAAAATCAACAAAGCTGATCCCGATGAGTACCTTCTGCTCTGGATCTTTCTCTTCCCAATCGGCGCCGCCGGAGTTACTGCTGATATCTGAGGAGATATGGCTCGAAGCACTCGCTCCGAGGATTCGTGGATCTTTCCTCAATTCTGTAGACAATGCTCTAAGCTTACCTTCATACCCGAACGGGTTAGGTTGGGTTGGACCTCCTCCACCTCAGGTTCTCCCACAAGAACTCCTTATGGCTACTGAGGAGAGAGAGGAGTATTTCTAAGGGCCTCTGTAGTTGTTTTCTGTCGATCTGTCAGGAGAAGCCTATCTTAAGGCTGCGTGTTAGACTGTTTTTCGAGAATTGTTGTGATTTTGTAGCCATTGACCATGCTGTTTTAACTGTGATACTCTCATTCCAAGATGTCAGCGGACGGTAATCGTGGAAAATCGGGAGGGATTTATCGCAAACAAAAAAAAGGAAATATAAATATACTATCGTGGCTTAAGTCATAAAACCTTAACAGGAGAACAAAACAATGAGTCATCACTGGCTGTTTCAACAAATGGTTTATCTGAGCCTGGTCGTCTTACTCCTGGGTGGATGCGCTATTCCATTATTGGCTAGAACAATCCAGCCTGAAGAACAAACAAAACAGAATCCTATGAAAATAGTCTATCACTCCATTGGTCTATTCCATTCTGACTTAACGCCTCAAACGGGAGCTCCCAGGCAGGGAATCCTTCAGCCTGAAAATAAGGGGACTATTGAAGTGTATCCAGAATATCAGGAGGCCCTGCGGGACGTTGAGAAATATGAATACATCATCGTGATTTATCATATGCATCTTTCTAAAGGCTGGCATACCCCAGTTCGACCACCCCGGAGTTCACATTCTTTTGGACTGTTTGCCACAAGATCTCCAAATCGGCCAAACTCTATCGGTATTAGCGTAATAAAACTTGAAAAGGTTGAAGGCAATATCCTTCATGTAAGAGGCATTGACACATTTAATAAAACACCCGTTCTGGATATCAAACCCTGGCTTCCTTCCATTGATTGTCCTGGTGGGAAAATTAATCTGGATATTGAGGAAAAACTTGGATTGGAGAAAAAGAAATAATCAGTTGTATCTTTCCTGGTTGATCTAAGAAATATTTATTATTGTTCGGTTACGGATAGCAACTGTCCAATTACGCACATACAATGTTCCATTAGCATCGGAAAACCCCAGAAGATCATAATGGTATATTTTTTGCGGATTTAACAAAGGAATGTTGTTATTCCAAAATCTATGGGTAAGGCTGCTCGATTAAAGTTCGTGATGTTTAAAAATTATTTCAAAACAACTCTCAGAAATCTGAAGAGACATAGAGGATATTCTCTAATTAATATCACCGGCCTGGCGTTGGGAATGGCGTGCACAATTTTAATACTGTTATGGGTTCAGGATGAGCTGAGTTACGACAGGTTCAATAAGAATGCTGACCAGATTTACAGAGTTGTGAAATATTCTGACTACGGGGGCGATAAGCTGCATGTAGCCTTAACGCCCGGTCCCCTCGCGAGAGCAATGAAGGAAAAATTACCTGAAGTACTGAAGGCCACATCATTCGATTTCGCCGGGGGAATAGCAAGATATGAAGATAGATTATTCAGCGAGGTAGAAGTGGCCAGCGTGGAACCTGACTTTTTTGAAATTTTTACCTACCCACTGACTAAAGGAGATCCTGAGACAGCTTTATCTGATAAAAATTCGATTATAATCACAAAAAGGCTTGCCGAAAAAATTTTCGAGAGTGAAGATCCGATGGGGAAAGTTTTGAATTTCAACAAAATTTATGACTATAAAGTGACTGGGATAATGGAAAATATTCCTCACAATTCCCATCTCCAGTTTGAATGCATTATCCCGTTTAAAAAGTTAGAGGAATTCGGCAGACCTGTTAACAATTGGAAACCCAATTCATTTTATTCGTATATAATGCTCAGGAAGGGAATATCAGAACAAGAATTCAATGAAAAAATACGGAATTTCAAACATGAACATTATCCTGACTGCCGTGACTTCTTATATCTCCAGCCTCTAACTAAAATTCATCTTTATTCTGATCTTGGCTACGATATTTCCGGGCACGGGGATATAAAATATGTCATTATTTTTTCCCTGGTTGCAGGATTTGTGCTTTTGATTGCCTGCATCAATTTTATAAACCTGACTACAGCGCGTTCGGGTAACAGGGCTAAAGAAGTTGGGCTGAGGAAAGTAGTCGGCGCAACCAGAAAAGAACTCATTTCACAGTTCTTCAGCGAGTCTGTTTTTATGTCATTTTTAGCCCTGATTTTTGCCGTCCAACTGGTTCTTTTTCTGCTTCCCTATTTTAATGAATTATCCGGTAAACAGCTTAATTTGAATACACACGGGAACATATCCATATTATGCGGATTGCTCGTAATAACATTGGTCACAGGCCTTTTTTCCGGAAGTTATCCAGCTCTCTTACTTTCCTCTTTCCAACCAGTTAAAGTCTTTAAAGGGACATTAAAAGCAAGTGCCAAAAGCTCACTTTTCAGGAAGGCTCTGGTTGTGACGCAATTCACTCTTTCTGTTTTTCTGATAATCAGCACCCTCACAGTCTCGAGTCAGCTTCGCTATATAAGAGCTATGAAGCTGGGTTTTGAAAAAGAACACCTGATCTATACCAACATTCCCTCTGAGTATGAAACAAAATATGAATCCCTGAAAAATGAGTTGTTAAAAATGGCAGATATCACCAAGGTAACCCGGATGAGAAGCTTTCCAACCTCCGATCATGTCAATTCCTATTCTGATTTAAGCTGGGAAGGAAAGAATCCTGAACATAAGTATCTATTTTGCATTCATGATGTGGATTATGACTTTTTTAAAACGTTTGGTATGACTCTGGCTGAAGGGAGGAGTTTTTCCAGGGAGCTTCAAACAGATGCAGATGCCTATATTCTGAATGAGAAGGCGGTGGAGGTTATGGGAATACAGAACCCTGTGGGAAAAATGTTTGCAGAGGGAGAAAGAAGCGGACAGATAATAGGTGTGGTTAGAAATTTTCATTTCAAATCTCTGAAAAAGCAAATTGAACCGCTTGTCTTCCGCCTTCCTGTACATCAGGCAAGAATTGTCTTCATCAAGGTCTCTTCCACTGATGTTGTCAATACGATGAGCAATATTGAGAAGATATGGAAAAAGTCTGTCCCGGATTATCCGATTGATTTTAGATTTCTTGATGATGACTACGACAGGCTTTATCGGTCGGAAAGCAGAACGGGTACGCTGTTCGGTTATTTTACATTTCTGGCAATATTTATCGCCGGTTTGGGTCTCTTCGGTCTGGCCTCTTTCCTAGCCCAGCAGAGGACAAAAGAAATAGGAATCAGAAAGACGCTCGGAGCCAGTGTTTCGAGAATATTTGTGCTGCTCTCCAGGGAGTTTTTAATACTTACAGTATTTTCCAATGGATGTGCCTGGCCTTTTGCCTATTATTTTATGAACAGCTGGCTTAAGAATTTCGCATATCACACTGATATTAAATTGATCGCATTCATAGCATCCTTTGTATTATCGATAATTGTCACGCTTCTGACAGTGAGCTACCAATCTACTAAAGCCGCTTTGGCCAATCCGGTGGATTCCTTGCGCTACGAATAAGCCTCCAGCCAAGGCTTGTCCGGTATGTATAACTCCTGAGTCTCTTGTCCATCACAAAATACACAGCAGGCTATACCGATAGCCAGTCCAGCGATGTTGATGAGGGATTTTAACTGGATGGATAATTCCAATTGAACCGAATGTCAGCATTATGATAGCTTTGTTAGCAGCAGGAGATCAAGATGAAAAAACCGAATCAACATGTAGAAAAAGACAAGAAAGGTATTTCACCACAAAGCATCATGGAAATGGCCAGTGCTTTCTATGATTCGTGTATTTTGTTCGCCGCATCCGACGTCGGAATTTTTGCTAGACTTTCTGAAATGAAAGAGGCTGACTCAAAGACAATCGCTGATAGATGCAGACTTAACAGACGGGCAGCCCGACTCTTGCTTGATGCCTGTGCTGCTTTGGGACTTATTCTAAAAGATGGACATTCTTATTCTAACACGCCGGAAACTGAGGCATTCCTTGTCCCAAGCTCTTCCACCGACCTGAGCAGAGCTATCCGCTACAACCGCGATGTTTACTCTGTCTGGGGAAGGCTCAGCGAATTCTTGCGAACCGGAAGACCTGTCGAGCGCCCAGAAATCCATCTCGGAAAAGACCCAGAACGAACACGTACGTTTGTGCTGTCCATGCATAGCCGAGCCTTAGGAATAGGTCGGGCTGTTTTGCCGTATCTTGATCTATCCGGAAAGAAAAAATTGCTTGATGTCGGGGGTGGACCAGGGACTTATTCAATACTCATTGCCCAAAGAAGTCCGGAAATCGAGTGCACCATCCTTGATCTTCCCGAGGTTGTGCGGGTAGCAGAAGAACTCATTCGGGCCGAAAAAATGCAAGACCGCGTCAAGACGCTTGCCGGAGACTATCATACAACGGCTTTCCCTGGCTGTAATGATGTGGTGAACTTTTTTGGCGTGCTCCACCAAGAATCAGAAGAGTCTATTGTTTCTCTCTTGAGGAAGGCTTATGAGGCTATGGTTTCGGGCGGGATTATTTATGTTCTCGATATGATGACAGACGCGACCCGGACGAAACCTAAATTCTCTTCTCTTTTCGCCGTTAACATGGCCCTGACAACTCAACACAGCTGGGTATTTTCTGATAAAGACATGGAATCATGGATGGGGGAAACTGGGTTCACAGAATTTACTTGTCGATCTCTGCCACCTCCTATGCCGCATTGGCTGGTTTCCGCGCGCAAATCCTAACACCTTATGAGGCATATGAATATTATCTTCCGTTATTTGAAATCATCTGTCTTCTTTCGATGATGATGACTCTATTCTTAATCCATCGCATTCAGACAATTCCTTATCATATTCCTGATCAGCTTTTCAGGCTTTCCTTTCTTCTTGCTGCACGATATCGAACAAGACCAGACTCTGTTCCCTTGATGAGCATCCAACATCTCTAATATCAAGTGAATGTCACAGACATAGACTTTTCCTCCTACATTAATTATGATGTCTGGAGTCGCGACGGGAATATATTCATCTTTCTTTTTAATCCCATACTCCTTCACCTCGCCTCTAATAACAGCTTCTGCGTTTAATTTTTGACATACCTTTTTTATGATCTCAGGATCTGACAATTCTCCACCGCAAAATTCAAGGTCTTCTAAAACAGAATTAAATTCATCCGCACCCACAACATCATATCCTCTTTTATGAAATTCATCTTCAAATAGATCCGTGATATTTTTATCTTTTTTCATAAGCGGATTGGGAGTGAATTCTGCGATAGCCAATCTTTTATATTTTTTAAAGTTAGCCTCTGGATAAATAAAAACATCCTCGAGAATAATGGGATGCCTAGCACAAGTGACAAGTATCATTAAGAAAATGAATAGGCTCACCAGGATAAAAAATTTCATTCTGATCCTCATCTGAATTCTCCTTTTCATGGATAGTGAATCACTTGCTCTTATCTTTTGCTTTCTAAAGCAGCAAGAAATATGCCAATAAAGAATAAGGGATATTATTGAAATCTGAGGGCTTTTTTTGTCCTATATTGATGACAGATGGAGATGGATATGATTTAAAATATAGGCTTCCTTTTTGGCTATCCTCTGATCTGCGTCCTTCTTGAGGGAGAGGAAGGCCATCTATTCACGAATAAATATGGCTTTAACTCTTTTATTAGAATCCATTATTATTTTTATTGGATTTTCTCTTCCCGATGCAGTTCCTTCCCACCTCTCAAAACTAAAACCATCTTCTGGGATTGCTTTTATCTTTATTTTCTTACCGGGATCAAAATAATACCTACCAGAAGGAGGATTTGTTGTGCCTCCTTTAGTCCGAACTATTTTCAACCTGTACTGTTGGATAGCCTCATAATTCTGATCGAATTGATCGGAAGTGACATTAGAATAACTTCTGCTAGAAGGCTCAAAGTAGTAGTGAGTTTTAGTGGGGGTGATTGTCCCTGACCATCCATGATCTACATGATGCGAGTAATTCCCACTGGAGCTTGTCGTGGCCATACCCCCTCCGTTGGAGAAGGTCATTGTTACTCCTCCTAAGCCTCGGCCTGTAGAGCTTTTGACTTTCCCAGAAATAATCAGAGTTGGGGATAGAGCAACATTTATGCCCTCTGTTACGCCTCCTTCTGTAACTGTAACTAAATCCGCTGTATCGGAGGAATTTTTGTCGTTATACCACTCTGAGCTGTATCTTCCTTGGGTGTCTTTGGCATTAAAATATAGCTTATAAACTCCTCTCTTCAGTGGTTTAACATTATAATAACCACCATAATCGATCCATTGGTTAGTAACCCAGCCTCCTGAAGAAGTGTAAACCTCAATCCAAACATCATCATCGATCCCTTCGCCAGCACTGTCGGTCACCCTCCCTCTTATATTTCCTCCTTTTTCCAGAACAACATCGATATCTGAAGTCATCTTTCCTTCTTTAACCGAAACTAAATCGGCTTCCTCATCTGAACCCTTATCGTTATACCATTCTAAGGCATACATTCCAAAACCTTCTGCAGGAGGATTAAAACATAGTATGTAGCGGTCCGTTTTCAGGTGTTTTAGCTCATAATCACCATTGCTGTCAGTGTACCCATAATAACCGCCTGTTGATGAATAAGCTTTAACGATAACATTCCCAATCCCTGTTTCAGTACTATCTGTTACCTTTCCTTTGATACCTCCAGGCTTTGTAAGCACAGCATCGATACCTGTTTTTGAGCTTCCTGCAGTCACGCAAACCGAATCCGCGGTATCGAATGAGTCCCTATCGTTATACCATTCAGAAAAATAATGTCCTGCTTGGCCAGCATCAAAAAATATCTTATAACTTCCTTCCTTCAGGCAGTCTGCCGTATAATTCCCAGTATTATCTATCCAGGCACTTTTCACATGGTTTTCGTCCTGGTCGTATACTTTTACTTGAACATCTTTAAGTGCTTTTCCTTTTTTATTAGTGACTTTTCCCGAAATATCTCCTGTGTTTGTACAGTCGGGAGGATGAATATTGATTACTGCAAGGTCTTCTTCAATAATGCCATAACCATATATATTATCAACCGTATAATAATTGTCCGCCATTCCTCCCCAGCCCATGTTGACATGAACCTGATTAACACCTTCTTGTATTCGATACCCATCAACAACAACTACATGACAGCCTTCTCCCTTTTTACATACACCTAAAATAGCTGGTAAGCCGCGTTCCATCTGCTCTTTGAAGACATTAAACCAATCAGTCGATGATGAGTAATCCTTTCGCATAACACGTTTAATGTCTGGGCTATACTTGAAAAAAGACACTAAAGATTCTAAACTGTTTGGACCAGAACCAGAGTGACCAAGGCTATATTGCGTATTATTAGAGATGCCCACATCGGACATCAATCTGGCCACAGCGTCTATCTGCTCTTGGCTTTCAGCACCTGAGTATTTATCAAACATCCTGTCCCAGTAGTATTCATGGTTAAAATCGGCACTTAAATATTTTTGGCCAATCCCCCAGTAATAAGAATTCACACCCTGCCCGGTCGTTGGATATTTCCAGTAATACATAACCTGGGCTTGAGCTGTTACTCCACACCCCGTTACACAATTAACTCCGTAGAGTTCAGGACAATGCGCATTGTAAGGGTACGTCTGACTCCATTTTGAAGTCAGCATCGGACTAACCGAATTCAGGGTAACTGCAGAGAGATATATTTCAGGAAAAAAATCTTCTGAGAGTAATTTCTCCCATGCTTCTTCATTTTTCTCCATCTGGTGAGTGTCCACTTCGCTGGTGTTGAGACCAGATGTTTTAAGAAAGTGTCTTCCGAGATACCCTAATTTGGCAACCGTAAAATATAAACGATATTTTTGCGTTTCTATGAATGGATGTTCTTCGATTCCATCATACTCACCCGAGAAGGAGATAAATTTAACCGGGGACAGCTCTGACACTGCTGGAACCAGGATGAATCCCGTTGGTTCTAAATCCACGATATATCCTACCAGTGCATTCTTATAAATCAATTCTCGGATTGTTGACATATGAACATCAAGCTTGTTTAGCCGCAGATGTTTTAGGTTGTTTTCTAATTTGAACCAATTCAACATTGCCATTTCAACTTCTGATCTGGTCACGATCCTTGAAAAAAGCCAAGAAGAACCGAAGATAAGAAATATAAAAACCAATAGTGTTATTTGTTTGAGATGACGCATCTTAAGAACTTTTGACCTGACGAAAAAACTCGCCAGGATTCTCAAACAGACACAAAAGACTGTTAATAACCATTTTTCCCTTAGATACCTTTAATAAAAAAGAGGACCGTCCCCAATTATTTATTATAAGTGATTGAGTCACTTGTCTCAACATTTGCACTCGAGTCATATGTCCAGCCATCTTTTACAACATTGGTTACAGTGAAGGCAAACGTGATACCTGAAGGTGGCTTTCTTAGGCTGTCGGACTTAAATGTCACTTGTCCGCTGCTATCTGTCACTCCAGAGTCTGTACCGGAAGTTGCTCCGCTCCACTGGCCATAGACCATCGCTCCTGAAACAGGCACGCCATCAGCATCAACAATAGTCACTGTGGCCATGACATTCACATTAGGACCAGCAACTTTTAATGACATATCAATAATAGATACATGCACTGTTTGAGTAATAGCCTCCTTGGTCGTTCCGCTGGGGCTGTTGGAAAGTCCAGACCAGTTAGGCACTTCATCTGCTGTCTTTAAGGCGAAGTAATAGGTTGTGGTAGGGGACAAACCAGTTACAGTAAAGCTTTCGGCTGTTCCAGCTGGCGATGGAGAAGGTTCATCAGTGCATTGTGCAGCAGCTTCCCAATCGGCTTCAGTTATTATCGCTGAAGTTGAATAACGGATATCATACTGGGAAGCCGTACCAGTATCACCATCGTCTCCCAGTGCAGTCCAGGTCAAGTCAATCGAGGTGGAAGTTAAGTTGCCCGCCGCTAAATCTGTAACATCTGCTGGGGAGGTGTTGTCTGGCTCGATAAATATGGGCGTCTGAGGGTCCCCTAGTAGATTGAGCCCAAAGTAGCACCACCGCATCGATCCTATTGCTCCTACACTCCCCTGAAGATCCTCTTTTGAATCCTGGAGAGCTTCTCCGATATTCTTTTTGGACTCGTTGAATATGGCGTCGAAAAACTCCTTATCATACTGTTGTGATGAACCATCAGTAGATCCATACGCGTGGAAGCCATATCTAGTGTTACCGATATAAGCAAATGCACCTCCATTGCCGTTTTCCACTGTGAAGTGCTCGCCCGCACAGTCATCCTCTGACCAATCAAATCCACACGCTTCACATCCCTGAGAATAAGCGAGGAAGTATGGCGTGTTGCCTAATCCGCCGATTTGGTCGTTATTCAATCCCATATTATTAGAGTAGTTTGAATGGGTAATATCGTTAACTAGGTGATGATTCCCACTGTTCATTTCATTGATGAGATTTTCTTGGCTGTAAGTCCCATCTCTCTCATAAAGCGTTGTCGCCGTCCAGTCTGAGGGAAAATAAGTATAAACTTCATCCTTATAATCCCCTCCCCAGGTTGGACAATCATCTAGCTGCCGACCGACTAGAAGCGCACTTTTCGTAGGAAGCGAACTCTCGTAGGCTATTATCTTGCCTATCTGATTGTAGGCTTCAGCCGCATTGTCAGCCGAGATTCTGCCTGCAAATACTTCTGCAAAGAAATCTGCTTCCTCACCTTTTTTCCCTGTGCCCCCTTTATTTCCTCTACTTGTCCCTTCTCCGTAAATACCATCTCCGTCGTTATCCCAGTTTCCATCAAGCGCCCCATAATACATGTCACAGGGGATATCTTCGTCGATGTAAGTACTGCTGCTCCTAATAACCTTGCCATAGACTCCTCTGTAAGGAATAGGGACACCATCAAGATCATCAGCATCTCCCCCGAGCAGAACGTAAACAGTCCCCCAATTATGATAAGCATAATCAACAAAGTTTCGGATCTTTTCCTGGAGATCTGAGCCAGAATATGTGGCTTCTATGTTTTCAATAGTCTCGATGTAAGTGGTGAGCCCTCTTGATGCTTTCCAATTTGCCAAGGTTTGGAATGCCTCTTTCATCTCATTGTCTGTGATTATCACATATTCATAACCGCCCGCCGCTGCAAACGCTTCAGCCTTATAGGCAGCCACCTCGGATGCGTTATCCACAACCCTTTTCACTCTAGCGCTATCTGCAGGCAATTTCCTGCATTTGGCTCTTCGGGTAAGAGGCGCCCCGGAAGGGATATTGACCACTATAACCTTCATCCTCTCATAGTATGATAGCTTGCCCGATGCCGGAATGTATTCCACCGGGAAAAGGTTGAGGACAAGTATCTTATACCCGCAAAGAAATTGAATGGAGACAACAGAATACAGTTTTCCCGGAAAAGGACTACTAGAGCTATAAACCTTTTCATTTGGCTGTGTCTCAACTGTTTCATCGGAACCAATCGGAACCTGCGGCATGGCATTTTCAATCCTGAATGCTCCCTCCAGAGTTATCTTCTTCCCAGGGACGATATTGATTGTTTTCACATCATGCCCTTGGGGAATAAGGATTTTTGCTGTCATGACAGGAAGAAGCGGCAAACCAATATCATCGTAAAGCTTTCCAGTATCCGGCATTTTGATTGAATAATACTCGTTAATTCTTTCAAGCTTGGGCTCTGAAAAGACGTATTCTAACTCTACTACTGGGTCAGCATCAGCATAGCCCACCGAGGAACAGACAAAAGCCAAAATGATCAATAATACAGCTAACCGGCTTACTGCATTACCTGTCATTATCCACTGATGTGGGAGGCCATAGATTTTTTTTCTTCTCATTTCTATCCTCTTTTCTATTTTGCCTTCACTATAAATAAATGCAGCTTTTGGTAATCTGTCAATGCCTGCTTGAGCTATGACCGGATATGCCCGCTAATGCCCGCATATAGCCGTTTCAATGAGGTTCCATTGGAAGATATCAATGGGATAACCGCTTATTTCTGTTTGATGGAAAGGAAATATTATAGTGATACTACGGTGCGGCAAATCAAGGGGAATTCTGCAAAAGTTTCGCAAAAAGTGTCAGTCTTCAAGGGCCAACAAACGCAGTCTGGCATCTTTAATCTTAGGGATATCCGGATCGGCATCTTTCCAAAGGTCAAGGAACTTCTGGTAGCTCTCGATGGCTTTCCCTTTCCAGCCCTTCTGTTCGTAGATTCTTCCCAGCATGAAAAAACTTTTGGCATAATTATCGCCATAATTGATCCTGCCCGAGGTCAACTCTAAAATTTTTTCATACCACTTTTGGGCATTTTCATAATCTTTGGCTCTGAAGAAAGCTAACGCCAGCGAATCATAGAAGGGCGCATGTTCATCTCCCCCAGGATCAGACTGGTAAGGTAACAGCGAAATCGCCCGTTCAAAATAAGCGATGGCATCCTCAATCCTGTTTTCTTCTAAGCGGATATGCCCCATAAGATGATAGTAATATCTCATAAGTTTGGGATTCAGCCAGTTATCAATCGCTTTCTTTAATTCATCTGCTTTGATTTGGGATTCACTCCGATCGTTCATTTTCAAGGCAATGTGTCCTTTCAAGAAAAGGGCAGCGATCCTTCTTCTCTCGGATGGATTTTCAAGCAGGTTGTCTAATACTTTCTGGCATTCTTCTGCCGCTCCTTTGAGACTTCCTTGGTCATAATAGAAGCTGGATAAAACCAAATGAAAATAATCCAACCAACCGCGCTCTCCTAGGTCTGAGGCTTCTTGAATCCCCTGTTTGATATAACTTATAGCTTTATCAATTTTTCCCCTAGAGAGATTCAAGCTTGCTAAGCGGGCCAAGCCATTATTACGAAACTGCAAGCTATAGACATCCTCTGCTCTTGGATCCAGGCAGTTTTTGTAACATTCCTCCGCCCGAACCCAATCATCTTTTAGCAGATAGCTATCGCATTTTAGTCTTAATACGAGAAAGTAATTCTCGCTGCGCTCCAGCATTTTTTCAGTCTCATAAAGGGCAAGGTCAAATTTGCCATGATAAAAGAAATTAAGTGCGAGCTGGTAGGAATATTGAAAGGGGAATAAATCAACTGGGAGATCTTTAACAACTTTCAGGGCATCTTCATAATCCCCGCGGGCACACAAGGCACGCCTAAGAAGGGCAAAAGGTTGACTGGAATAGTATTTATGGGTAATTTTGGGGAGAAGTTCTATCATCTTATCCCAATCTTCGATCGAGCGATAAAGGGCGCTCAGGTAGATGCTAGAGTAATAATCGTCTGGATCGATCCGCAGGAGTTCCTGAAAAGCTCTGATGGCCTCATTCCAGGTTGTGTCTCCTTGATAATAATAGTAAGCTTGAACCTGGAGGCATTCTCTCTCCGGAAGACGATGACTCAATTCAAACGCCTTCTTCATACATTCTTTTGCCCTTTCATTATAACCGGGAAGACCATAATAACACCGGGCTAGCATTTGGTAGGCCATGGCAAACTCAGGATCGATATCTACGGCTTTCTCGAGAGAGGAAGCACTCTTCAAGGCTTGTCCTTTACGAAAAAACTGTCTTCCTTCAATATAGTATCTATAGGCCTCGATGGAGGTGGTCGTGATGCTTTCCATTTCCTTATCAAGATCTCCTCGAACTATGATGTCAGGCGGCACGACGAGCTGGGCTTTGATCTTTTTAGAGATTTCATCCACAAGGGAAAAAATCGCTTTTTCGCCTGCACAATCGATGCCCTCAAGAGCAATATTTTCACCCGAGGATATTCTTCTTAAAATAGGATCGACGCGGAGCTTTTCTCCTGATTTAATAATACTTCCAAAGACAATGTTATCGACCTGAGCCTGCTCTGCGAATCTTGCGAGATCCTCTGTGTCATAATATTCGGCATCTAAAAGTTTAAGACTTCGAAGACTGAGAAAAAGCCTGTCTTCAGGGAGGACACTCAAATATTTCGACTGTGAAAGATCACTGATCAAGAGGTCGCAAAGCCCCTTCCTCAAATAATCAAGGCTATCATCTCCAGTTTTGTTTCTGAAGTAGAGAACCGCCAGGGAGGATTTGACGGGCAGTGACGATACGCCTATCTTCGGGGATAGGATTTTCCACGCAGCCACTGCCAGAATGGAAACAACTGCGATTGAGAGGCTCAGAATGATGACGAATTTTTTTTTGGAAAAAACAAATGATTTTTGAGAGGAGATCTCTTTCTCGTGGAGCAGCTCGTCAAGCCAGCGATCCAGCTCCTCTTTGTAGGCAAAAACACTCGCCCGGGGAGATCCGTCCATCCGGTAAACGGGGAGGCCGTATTCTTTTTCCCAGCGCCGGCATGTCCGCTCATTCCGTCCTAGATAAGACGAGATCTCTTTCCAGGACTGAAGGATGTTTTTCTCATCCATCGCTTCGACCCCCGAAACAGAAATCCTATCATATTTTATAAAATTGATGCAAAAAGAAAAAGTTTTAAAAATTGCTTTGGATTTGAACCAAATCCCTCACAATATTTTGCAATTTCTACCTACTGACATCCTGAAATAAAATTAATACACCCAAAACGACAAGGTCAACGACTTTAAATGAAGAGTCCAAATTGCGCCCAAAGTGTGCCCAGAATTTGCTAGAAATATTAACAGGTTCAAATCCTGTATCGCCCGTTCCCTCCCCAAAATACCATCCTTATTTTGATCCTCTTGAAACAAGGATTTGGGCCAAAGGAGCGCAGGCCGTCGACCCGTGGAATTCGTTGTTGTTGACTAAGGCCCGGATTCCCACTCGATAGATCTGCCCTGCTTATTCATGATATCTGTCGCAGCTTAATTCATCCAAGACAAAGAGAGAGATCAGGATGAGACAGACGATGCCGATGGTAAGACCCAAAATGTTTACGAGATAGTATCCCTTATGTCTTCTGATTGAATGGAGATAATTAATGAAGCCTATGCTTTGGGCTTTACTCTGTACAGGACCTGACCAAGATAACCAGAGTCATTAATCTCGGCTATATACAAGCCTGGCTGGAGATGGGCCTGTGTTTTGAGCCTGGGCCCTGAGAGGTTTTCCAGAAGAACACTGACTTCCCAATCCCTGTGGCCATCGTTCAACAAAAATGAATCCCCCTCCTTGACCATTTTCTCCAAAATTTCTCTTAAGCTCATGACTGCCCCTCATTCGATGAAAGCATCTGAAATATTCTCCTCTATATATATAATACGCTCGCTCTCTGCCTTTGGTTGCTCACAATCTTAAGATTCGCAAGAGGGGAAATACTCCAGGGAGGCCTTATGAATCAGCAGATTCCTGGAGTTCCTCTTTTGTTAAGTTGATATGGGAAAAATCTATGAAACCGGACGTTCGCTTCTGGACACCGGGTGTTTCGCCAGCGTACACTACTTCACGCTGATTTTATATAATTCGCAAACCTCCCTCAGGGAGAGAATTGGTATATATTTTGCAAAAGAGCTGAGCTAGAGGAAAGTATCATGTTTAAAAACTACCTAAAAATAGCCCTGCGCAACTTGGCCAAGCAGAAGATCTACTCGGCCATCAACATCCTGGGCCTGGCCGTCGGCCTGGCCGGGGCCATCCTGACCTTCCTCTTCGTGCAGAATGAACTTTCCTACGACCGGTTTCATGAAAACACAGAAAACCTGTACCGTCTTTACACCATCTGGCACAGGCAAGACGGACGCGTTGAGAAAACCTTCAGAGGTGTCACCATGCCCATGGGGCCAGCCGTGGAAGAGTATTTTCCAGAAATCAAGCATTCCATCCGCGTCGCAAATGAATATGTGACCGTGAAGACAAAAGACAATCTCTATAACGAAAAAATCACGATGGTGGATGAGCCTTTCTTCCAGGCTTTTTCATTCCCTCTGATCATGGGCCATCCTTCTTCGGTCTTCTCCCAGGATTACTCCCTGGTGCTCACCGAAAACTATGCCCGCAAATTTTTTGGAGAGGCCAACCCCATCGGCCAGACATTGACCCTGATCTACGGACAGGATCAGAGTGAATTTACTGTCACTGGAGTTACCGCCCAACCGCCTTCCAACTCCACCATCACCTTCAACATGCTGATCGATATAGAAAGCGCGAACAGGCTGAACATGAACACCATGTGGCTTGATAACTGGAGCGGCTTCGGATGGCAGAATTATGTCCTGGTTCAAAGCGGAAGCACCGTAGACAGCCTGCTTGAGAGATTCCCTGGCTTCACCGATCACTATTACGCCTCATTCATCCAGAAATACAGAACCAGAGAAAAATGGAAGACAAAAGCCTCCCCGATCTCGTTCGGGCTCCAGCCTCTATCACGAGTCCACCTGGATCCCTACGTCAAAGGCTCTCTCAATTTGAGCGCCGTATTCATCCTCAGCGGAATAGCCTTCATAATCTTATTCATTGCCTGCATCAATTTCATGAACCTCTCCATCGGCCGGGCTTCCACTCGGTCATTAGAGGTCGGCCTGCGGAAAGTCCTTGGAGCAGAACGCCGACAGCTCATCCACCAGTTTTGGGGGGAATTTTTGGTCGTAACTGGAATCGCCATCACAGCGGGTCTCATCCTGACAGAGCTCATTCTCCCGACCTTCAACAAACTGGCCGGCAGGAGCCTGAGCCTGATAGGAATTCTTCAACCGGGCAATCTCTTGATCCTGCTGTCTCTGTTCATCGTCGTCGGCATCGCTTCAGGAAGTTACCCGGCTTTGCTGATGTCCAGGTTCCAGCCGGTGGAAATCTTCAGAGGAAAAATAAGAATTGGAGGGAAAAATCTGATGACCAGAGCTCTGGTCGTCGTCCAATTTGCCCTTTCAGTCTTTCTCATCATCTCGACAATCATCATGGGACGTCAGATCCATTTCATGCTGACTGCAGACCCAGGCTTCAATAAAGAAGGTGTTGTGGTCGTCCAG
>SMTZ1_10005327_pt1 | contig 20514 bp, 19 predicted proteins | sample DeeMarSWOR136_30_FD_25667 | JGI IMG/M metagenome (IMG submission 25667) | reverse complement strand
CATTCTCCGCTGGTCAGTTTGGGGAGATACTTTTTTTTCTGCTCCTCTGATCCATATTTGAAAATCGGCAGCTCGACGAGAGAGACCTGAACAGAATAGGTCCCCCGCAGCGAAGAGTCCACCCGGCCAATTTCCTCGGCGACGATGGCGTGGCTTATGTAATCAAACCCGGCCCCACCGTATTCTTCAGGAATCGGGGTCCCCATAAACCCTAAATCTGCCAGCTGCTTGAACAGCTCGCGAGGAAACTCCCCCTTCTTATCGTTCTCAGCGGCCACAGGCGCAATCTCCTCGTTGGCGAACTTGCGGATGGTCTCTTGGATCATTTTTTGTTCTTCGTTCAAATCAAAATCCATGGCGTTCTCCTTTTATTAAATCTCCCACTCGTTTTTATATTTTGCTGGAATAATATACCCACGGAAAAACGACAACAGTCCCCGGATTCTTCAGTATTTGTAGAATCCCTCGCCTGCTTTTCTCCCCAGCTTCCCTTCGGCCACCATCTTCCGGATCACCTCAGGAGGTTTGTACCGTTCATCTTGAAGTTTGGCATACAGCGTTTCCATCTTGGAAAGATGAACATCCAGTCCGATCATATCGATCAGGGCTAAAGGTCCCATCGGCAACCCCGCTCCTAGCTTCATCGCTTCATCGATATCATCTGCAGTGGCGATACCGTTCTGGTAGACGACGGCAGCTTCATTCAGAAGCGAGGCCAGGACACGGCTGACAATACCCGCGGGCGCCTCCTTGGCCGTTGCGATCGGAACCTTATCGAGGCGCTCAGCAAAGGCCTTTGTCCTGTTCACAGTCTCATCGGAGGTCTCATCGCCGCGGATGATTTCCACCAGCTTCATGATCACCGCCGGGTTGAAGAAGTGCATGCCGATGACTTTATCCGGACGGGAGGTCGCTGCGGCTATCTCACTCACCGAAAGAGCTGTCGTGTTCGTCGCCAGAATTGTGTCGGGAGGACATGCCGTATCCAGCTTCTGGAAGATCTCTTTTTTGAGATCCAGACTCTCGAGAACCGCCTCGATGACAAAATCACAGTCGCTGGCAAGGTTTAAGTCTGTTGACCACTGTATTCGAGAGAGAATCGACTCCATCTCTTCTTGGGTAATCTTCCCCTTCTCTACTCTTTTGCTCAAGCCAGTTCGCACTTTTCCCTCAGCTTTGGTGATGATCTCATCAGAGACATCAATAACCGTCACTTCGTAACCCTGTTGAGAACAGAGCTGTCCGATCCCGGCTCCCATGATGCCGCCCCCCACCACGAAAGGTTTTTTAACATCCATGCCTAAGCCTCCATCCAAAATTAAATGATCAACCTTTGACTAGACTCCTTGAACAGAATCCGCTGTTCAACGCAGTCTGATCTTTCTATCTGTTATAAACGTAATAGAATGATGTGACAATCTGTGGTCGGCGCTGATACAGCCCCAGCGCCGCATATATTTTGTCATATCATTATTGCGCCCGTATTAGCTGAGCCTTTCGACCACTACAGCCACGCCTTGTCCCCCTCCGATGCACAAGCTCACCAAGCCTAAATTTTTATCCAGGCTCTGGAGAGCATGAATCAAGGTGGTCAAAATCTTGGCGCCAGTCGCTCCGACAGGATGACCAAGAGCAATCGCTCCTCCATGAACATTGACCTTGGAACGATCCCATTTCAGTTCTCTCTCCACAGCCAAAATTTGGGCAGCGAAGGCCTCGTTGAGCTCGATCAAGTCGATATCCTCTATCCTCAACCCGGCTCGTTCCAGGGCTTTATGGACAGCCGGCACGGGCCCGATTCCCATAACCGCTGGATCCACACCAGCATGGGCATAAGAGACCAATCGCACTAACGGCTTCACACCTAATTCTTCAGCTTTCTCTGCGGTCATGACCACAACAGCAGCGGCCGCATCGCACAGGGCACAGCTATTTCCGGCTGTCACTGAACCCTCCTTCTTGAACACAGGTGGGAGCTTGGCTAATTTCTCTAGGGTGACTCCTTCTCTGGGAATTTCTTCGGTATCGAAGAGCTCTACCTGTCCTTTTTTGACCGGTACTTCCACCGGGAGGATTTCCTCCTTGAATTTTCCTTGTTTCGAGGCTTGGACTGCCTTATTCTGGCTTTCCAAGGCGAAGGTGTCTTGTTCCTCGCGACTGAAGTTGTACTTTTCGACCAGTGTCTCGGCGGTCACGCCCATCAGATGACCGGCCAGAGGACACATGAAGCCGTCCTGGTGCATGAGATCGACCAGTTTGCTGTCCCCCATCCGATTTCCCCATCTCGCCCCAGCAGCGATGTAGGGAATCTGGGAGGTGTTCTCAGATCCTCCGGCCAATACAATCTGGGCATCGCCGGCTTTGATCATCTGGGCCGCCAAGGTGACAGCCCTGAGCGACGAGCCGCATCTTTTGTTCACGGTAAAGGCAGGCACCTCAACCGGCAGTCCGCCCTTGACCGTGGCCAGTCGGCCGATGTTCGGACCCAAGCCAGCCTGCCAACCCGTCCCGAAGACCACTTCATCCACCTGGGATGGATCGATGCCAGCTCTGCGAACAGCTTCTTGGACGACCAGAGCTCCCAGCTCCACAGCAGAAACATTCATGAATGCACCACCAAAACTTCCACCAGCGGTTCTGACAGCGCTGGCTACGACGATATCATTCATGTAAACCTCCCGATTTTTATATTCTTGATCTGACAGGAAAGTCAGAAAGGCTCAAATTATATTTTCGCTTTATTCCTTATGTCAACAAAACCGGACAATCCTTATTTTTTTTACTTCTCCCAAAACTTCGGGACCAGGAGGCCGATGAGGACCCCGATCAACGTGAAAAAAGGAATCAGGATGATTCGGGACATGCTGATTTTCCAGAATAATAATCGAATCGGAACAACCTGGGTGTTTTGGAGGACGATAATCACGAAGAGAAAGACCAGAATAAGAATGATGATTGTCTTTGTTTTCATGGCAAACATCCTTTTTTTTCTGAAAGGATACCTTGATCTAAGAATTTATGCAACCATTCTTGTTAGGGTGATCTCTCTCCTCTTCCTTTCCAAAAAAAATCCTAGAGGCAAAATAATGAAGGGATCAGTCCGGTGGAGTTCCTGGATCAAGGAAGAGTCTGGATGAGGTGAAAGATTTCGCATTGAATGATTTAAAAGAGATTCAGAAATAATATATGATGATATTTTCATATCATGGCCACTTTGAAACAAAGAGACCAAAAAATGAAAAAAATGAAATTCGGCCTCTTCTCTAAAGCTGTCTTTATCTGCGTTTCTCTTCTCTTGTTATCTTTTTCGTTAATTTCTGCCCAGGAAGAGAATAAATGAATTTAAATGATTCTTATTTTATCAAGATTATATCTTTTTGAGGATCTGATAAAAACTCGGCCTGGTTTTTTTTAACCACCACCATCTCTTCGATAGTGATCACTCCCCGTCCTGGGACTTTAAGCCGGGGCTCGATGGTAAAGACCATCCCCTCTTCTATTTCTTGGAAGGGTTTTTGGGCATATTTTTCCCACGGCGGCCCTAGAAGAGCGGTCCCGTCATGAGCAAACCGACCGACCTGATGTCCCAGGCCGTGAGGGAATTCTTCATATCCTCGGGAGACGATATGCTCGCGGGCGATTGAATCGATCTCGACACCCTGAACTCCCGGCTTCAAAGCCTGTCTGGCCAGTTCGATGGCCGTCACTATCGTTTCGAATCCCTCCTGGACCTCTGGAGGCGCTTGGGTCTCACCGTCCTCTAGAATATAAAATGTCCTCTGGAGGTCGGAGCAGTAATCCTCAAATTTTACTCCAAAATCCATGTTGAGGACGTGTCCCCTCTCGATTTTTCGCTCGGTTGGTTTGTAATGGGCCTGGGCTGTCTCCGGTCCTGTGAAAACGGCCGGACAATGCGATCTATCCCAGGCTAAATCGAGATTTCTTTTTTCCACCTCTCTTATCATGTATTCGGCGATTTCTCTTTCTGTCTTCCCAGGAGCTATGAAGGAAGTCACGGAGTTCATGATATCCAGGGCATGGTGGATGGCTTTTTTAATGCGTTCAATCTCGTAGTTCGTCTTTCTCGCTCTCAAGCTCGATGTTACCCCTTCTGAGGAAATGATCCTCTCCTGATAACCCATTTCTGTCAGAAATTCGAGAAGAGTCAGGTACATCCCGTGAGTCAGTCCGTCACTTATCTCACTGGTTTTTGAATAATTCACCGCTATCGTGGAAGGATTGATGTCTTTCAACACCCTTGTCAAGCTCCCTTTGATCCCCTGCACATAATCCAGAACATGCGTGTATACGCCTAGATCTTCGATTGTTGGCTTATCCATCTGCCCGACGATGGCGTATGTCTCTCCAGATTTTGTGACGATAAAGGCTGAATGCCAGGTGACATCAGATTGGATTAAAAAATCCAACATAGGATCCCTGCTGATTGCGCTTTCCCTGACAAAAGTGACCCAACAGTCCATGGATAATCCCTTTAAAATCTCAACGGCTTGTCCTATCTTCTCTCGTATGAGCATCATAGCCTCCTCAAGCTCTCCATGACATATATCATAGGGCATAACTGCCGTCAAATAAGGAAAGGTTGATGGCAGCATCTTTTATTCCGTGATTATTATTTTTTCCTTATTAGATATGGATGGGTGGCACGGGGTGTTCACCGCAACGCCCGCAGCGGAAGGGGTTCCCCACGGGGGGATGAGTGGTCCTTGGAGGGGGAAGAATTCCCCCTTCCAACGGTCGCCTCCGGCTCCCTGCCTTCCCTTCTCGGGCTTCGCTCTGCGACCAAAGGGGAATACCCCCTTGGATTCCCCGATCTGTCTTTTTGGGAAAGACAGATCAGCGAGGACGGACGGGGAACACCCCGTGACAGGACCCATCCTAAAAAGGAGGATATCCGTCACGGATTTGGAGATTCTTCCAAGCTTGAGGGCAGAAAGAAAATCAAAAAGAAAAAAAGTTGCCAAAAAGGAATTATGATTTTATAATCCCATCAAATCATGAATCCAAGCTAGGCAGGAGGCAAGCATGAAGACTAAGATACCTAAATCTTATCTGGGAATCGTTATCATTCTCGGAGCTGTGTGGGGATTCTCCGAAGCCGCTCTGGGGATGTGGCTCAGAAGCTGCGCATCCATGTATTCCGGGGCTATCATGACCGGAGTGGCCCTATTCTTTATCGCTTCAAGTTGGTTTCTGACACGAAAAATCCTGTGCCTTGTTCTTCTTGTTGGCATCGCGGTTCTATTCAAGATGTTCGATGCCCTTCTCCTTTCCCTCCCCCTACTGCACGGAGCAATCGGAAATCCCATTTTCGCCTTATTGATGGAAGCCCTTGCTTTTCTTCTTCTGATCGCCGTCTTCAACCCAGCCTTAAGACAAAAACCCGGTGCTCAAGCTGTCTTGGGTGGTATGGCAGCTTTGGTTGCCGTCAACCTCTTCCCTCTTGTTAAGTTTGTCACTGGCATCCCCGCCTGTGTCGTTCCCGGAACCGGCTATCCCCTTTCTCTGTATTATGCTCCCTGGGCTGTCTTGCTTTCTGCTTTGACAGTTCCGTTAGGGGCATTGGTCGGAGTTAAGCTTCAATCTGCAGAAACTTTCTTTCAAACCTCGGCGAAATTCAGGAAGTTGGGATACCTCTTTCCCTCCGGAACACTCCTTTTGGGTCTCGTCGTCATCACCCTCATCCGGCTGGGCTAGGAAGCTCTTTTTCTTCAAGGGGGAAAAGATGGAAAAGGCAAAAAAGAAAAAGGGGAAGACATACACCCGCCGGGATTTCATCAAAGGAATCGGGAGTGGAGCTATCGGAGCTGCAGTCGTTCCAAGACTCATCGCTAAAGATACAGAAACACAAAAAGCAGAAGAAAGTCTGGTACCTCTCCATTCTCGAAAGCAAATCTCTTTGACAATCAATGAAAAACAGTATGTCTTGGAAGTCCAATCCAGCGAGACTCTTCTCCAGGTCCTCAGGGAAAGACTCAACCTCACTGGGGCCAAAAAAATTTGCGATCGAGGGGAATGCGGAGGGTGCACTGTCCTGTTGGACGGAAAACCGGTCTATTCTTGCCTCTATCTCGCTATCAGGGCAGACGGAAAGAAGATCATCACTGTCGAAGGACTCGCGGCAAACGGCAAGCTCCATCCTGTCCAGCAGGCGTTTATCGATCAGGATGGGTATCAGTGCGGTTTCTGTACTCCTGGATTCATCATCTCCTCGGTCGCCCTGCTCGACAAGAAAAAAAATCTAAGCCAACAAGCCATAAGAGAAGGACTTTCTGGAAATATCTGTCGCTGTGGCAACTATTTCAAGATCTACGAAGCTGTCTCGACCGCGGCTAAGAATTTATGGAGGCCCTGAATGAGAAAGCACGGTTATGTGACTGCTGATAAAAATGCCAATCTCCTCTACTATGAAGAATATAGAGACAAGAAAACTGAGGAACCAGAAGAACTTCCCTCTCCCGAGAAAGAAGAATTCAAGATCATAGGCAAATATACAGCGAGGATCGATGGCGAAAAGATTGTCACCGGCCAGGCCCTTTACACTCATGATATCAAGCTCAGGGGGATGCTCCACGGAAAAATCCTCAGATGCCCTCATGCCTGTGCGGATGTTGTTTCTGTTGACCTCAGCCAGGCAAGGAATCTTCCTGGAGTCAAGGCTGCCATCCAGCTCAAGGAAGGACGTGTTAAATACGCTGGTGAACAAGTGGCTGCAGTCGCCGCTGTGGATGAGCAGACGGCCGAGGAAGCTTTAAGGCTCATCCAGGTCGACTACAACCCCCTTCCCTTCGTCGTGACAGAGGAAAAGGCCATGGCAGAGGGAGCTCCCCGAGTTCACGATGAGGCCAACGTCAGGAAATTTAATGAGTATACCAGAGGCGATATAGAGAAAGGATTCAAAGAAGCTGATGTCGTTCTGGAACGGACGTATAAAACAGCTATCGAGATTCATCATCCCACTGAAACCCACGGCAGCATCGCTAAATGGGAGGGCCAGAGACTCACCGTCTGGGACTCGACGCAAGCCATATTCGGCGTCAGGGATGGATTGGCTCAAGCTTTGAATATCCCGGCTGGCCGGGTTCAAGTCATAAAGCAATACATGGGGGGAGGATTCGGGAGCAAGTTAGGTCTGAATGATTACACGGTGGTTGCGGCGCTGCTGGCCAAAGAGGCAAAAAAACCGGTAAAAATAATCCTGTCTCGAAAAGAGAATTCCCTGTGTGTGGGAAATCGTCCTTCCAGCTTCCAGACCATCAAAGGCGGAATAAAAAAGGATGGCACCCTCACTGCCCTTTCTCTTAAAAATTATACGTGTGGCGGTATTTCGACAGGTGACCGATGTGCTGAGCCGATCATCGATGTTTATAAATGTCCCAATTTGAGTGTCGAAGAAAGCACTGTTTTTACCAACACGGGCGCCGACCGCCCGACCAGAGCGCCGGGTCATGTCCAAGGGACATTTGCCTTGGAGGGTTTTCTGGATGAGCTCGCTGCTGAAATCGGGATAGACTCTCTCGAACTGAGAAAAAAGAACTATTCCACAAAGAACGAAGGTGACACCGGTCTCCCCTACTCCTCCAAAGGTCTGGATAGATGCTACGAGATCGGGGCTGAAAAAATTGGCTGGGAAAGACGCAACAGGATGCCTGGAGAGGGAAACGGCAAGGCCCGCCGGGGCCTGGGCATGGCCAGTCAGATCTGGTGGGGCGTTGGAAGACCTGGCACAGCGGCTGATGTCAAAGTCCACCGGGATGGCAGTATCGAGGTTGTGTGTGGGACCCAAGACCTCGGGACAGGCACAAGAACTTACATGGCAATGATTACAGCTGAAACGCTCGGCTTAAAACCGACAGATGTCACCGTCAAGATCGGGAATACCATGTATCCCTGGTGCGGCTCATCAGGCGGCAGCACGACCAACCCTTCCGTGGCTCCGGCGGTCAGGGACGCCGCTCTTAAAGCGGCTGATTGGCTTAAAAAGCTGGGAGCCCATAAGTTTGAGGTTTCCACTGATGATATTGTCCTGGAAAATAAGAGACTCATCAACAAGAATGATCCGGCCCAGTCCGTCGCTTTTAATGAATTACGCAGAGATATCCCCCGGGAAATGGTCTTCCACGGCGAATGTTCTGGACGCCCCTCGGAGTATGCCTACAACACTTTCGGATCTCATTTTGTTGAAGTCGAAGTCGACACGGAAACAGGAAAGATCAAAGTTCTCAAAGTCGTGGCTGTCCATGAAAGCGGGCGCATCTCTAACAAACAAACCGCTGAAAGCCAGGTCGTGGGAGGCATCACTCAGGGAGTGAGCACCGCTCTCTTCGAAGAGAGGATTATGGACGATACCACAGGAAACATGGTGAACCCGAATCTGAGGGATTACAAACAGGCTACGTCTTTTGATATTCCTGAGATTGAGGTCTATTTTGTCGATATGGTCGACCCGCATATCAACATCCTCGGTACCAAGGGACTGGGAGAGCCGCCTCGCATCCCCATCGCCGCAGCCATCGGCAATGCTGTCTACAACGCTATCGGTATCCAGATAAGAGAAATCCCGATGACTCCTGATAAAGTCCTCGCTGCCTTAAAACGAAAGGAGGCGGCCTGATGAGAAATTTCAAGATAGCACAACCAAAATCGCTCGATCAGGCCACCTCGCTTTTAGCCAAGAAAAAAGAGAATGTCTTTCTTCTGGCTGGCGGGACCGACCTCATCTCAGAGATCAAGGAAGAAGTCCTCGAACCCGAAATCCTGGTGGATCTCAAGGCGATCGAGAACCTGTCCTACATCGAGAAGGGTGAGGATGGGATAAGAATCGGAGCTCTGACAGCCATTGCCGAACTCGCCGAAAATCCCATAATCAAGCAGGAGTACCCTGGACTGAATGAGGCTGCTCAGTCCATCTCCAGCCCTCAGCTTAGGAATATGGGCACTGTCGGTGGAAACCTCTGCCAGCGGCCTCGCTGCTGGTACTACCGTGACGGTCAGGTAAAATGTCGTAAAAAGGGAGGCAACCGCTGCTTTGCCTTGAGAGGACGGAATAAATATCATGGAATTTTGGGTGGAGGGCTGTGTTATATCGTCCATCCCTCGGACTTAGCTCCTATGCTCATGGCTCTGGATGCAGAGATCTCCATCCATTCTGAAAAAGGAACTCAAAGCATTCCTCTGTCCAATTTTTTCGTTTTACCGCAGACAAATGTGCGCCGTGAAAACATTTTGAATTCCGGGGAAATCATAACAGAAATCAAGATTCCTACCTCAAAAAGCGGAGACAAAAGCACCTATCTCAAGCTGAAGGAAAGAGGGACTTGGGATTTTGCTCTGGTTTCAGCCGCAGTCAAAGGATCCCCCAACGGCCAGGTCTTCAGGGATATCAGGATTGTCCTGGGCGGAGTCGCTCCGATCCCCTGGCGAGCGCAACCCGCAGAGAACATGATAAAAGGCAAAAAAGCGACAGAGGAATTGATAAGACAAGCGGCCAAAGAAGCTCTGAAAGAGGCCAAGCCTTTAGAAGAAAACGAATACAAGAAGGAACTGGTTGAGACTGTTCTGGCTAGGGCTGTTTTATCATTGGTTTAAGTATTTTGCCTTTTAAATTTAAGGTTCATCGCAATAATGGATACCTAGGTTGAAAAAGTTGGAGTGAATTTGAGTGGATAGCATCGCTCCCTTCAGATGTTTAACGCCATTCCCTCAATACCCCTCTCGGCACTGCGGAACTCCGCGTGTTTGCTCGATACTGACGCCATGGTGTCTTTGGGCCATACTCAGCGATGGCCGATTGAATGGACCGTGCTCACACATCCTCGATGTCCGACTCTGCCGGATTCCCTCGAGTGGCATCTCGGGAAGGCTGGGTAGATTGGGTCGGGGTCTTCAAGGTCGCTTTCTCTATCCACTCAAATTCACTCATGTATAGTCATTCAGGTGTCCATTATTGCGATGAACCAAATTTAAAAATACTCAGATGATCTGAGTCTCAGAGTTTTCACTATCGATAGATTAGGAGTTTTCGATGAACGGAACAATCCATTTTATGCTCAACGGTAAGCCAGTCCGGCTGACTGGGGATAGAGAGCGAATGCTCTTGTGGGCATTGCGCTCTGATCTCAGCCTCACTGGAGCCAAGTATGGATGTGGGGAAGGCTATTGCGGAGCCTGCACCGTCCTGGTCAACAAGGAGGCAGTCAGATCATGCCAGTTCCCTTTGAAAGACGTCGAAGGGAAAGAAGTTTTAACGATTGAAGGGCTGGCCAAAAATGGTGATCTTCACCTCTTGCAGAAAGCATTCATAGAACACGATGCCCTCCAATGTGGTTTCTGTACTCCCGGGATGATTCTCAATGCTTATAGTTTGCTTTTAAAGAATCCTCAACCTTCCAGACAAGAGATTATTCAGGGCATGGAGGAAAACCTGTGCCGCTGTGGTGCCCACACCCGGATTGTCCAAGCTATCCAAGCAGCAGCTAAAGAGATGAAAAGGAGGAGATAGAAATGAAAAAAGACGAGTACCTGGACCTTGATTTTAAAGATTTCCCCTCCCCAGCTCCCCTGAGCCGACGAGACTTCCTCAAGCTTACCGGTGGCGGAATCATCATCTTTTTCTCCGTGGGAGAGGCGTGGCCCTTCCAGGAAGAAAGCCGGCAGAGACGCCGAGGATTTGATTATCCAGAAGATTTTAACGCTTATCTCAGAATCCACGAGGACGGAAGAGTTTCCTGCTTTACAGGCAAAATCGAGATGGGTCAAGGTGTGATAACCTCTCTGGCCCAGGAGTTAGCTGAAGAACTTGATGTTTCGTTGGATACGGTCGACATGGTCATGGGAGATACGGATCTCTGCCCGTGGGATATGGGAACTTTTGGGTCTTTAACCACCCGCTTTTTCGGGCCTGCGCTGAGAGCTGCCGCCGCTGAGGCTAGAGCAGTCTTGATAGAGTTAGCGGCCGATTATCTGAAGAGTCCTATCGAACGACTAGGAGTCAAGGATGGTGTCGTATTCGATGAGTCTCGAAAGGAACACAAGGTGACCTACGCCAAACTTGCTCAAGGGAAAATGATCGAAAGACATCTAAAAAAGAAACCTCCGGTTAAAAAATCCTCAGAATTTACTGTGATCGGAAAACCGACCCGAAGAACAGACAGCCTGGATAAGGTCACTGGAAAAGCCAAATTTGCTGGTGACATTCGTCTGCCGGGGATGCTGTATGCAAGGATTTTACGGCCCCCTATTCATGGAGCCAAATTGAAGAGCGTAGATACATCTGCCGCTAACGATATTAAGGGCGTTCAGGTCATCCAGGCTGGCGATTTAATTTCAGTTCTGCACGAGTGCCCTGATGAGGCGGAAAAGGCTCTAAGAAAAATCAAGACTCAATTCGACCTTCCCGAAGCAACAGTGGATGATCAGACCATTTTTGACCACCTGCTCAAAGTGGCTCCTGAAGGAGAAATAGTAGACCAAGGAGGGAATCTTGAAAGCGGCTGGAAGCTTGCCTCGGCTATCTTCGAGGAAACCTACCTGAACAGCTACGTAGCCCATTCACCGATAGAGCCCCATACAGCCATTGCTGAAGTGAAGGAAAACAAAGCCACGGTTTGGGCGTCCACTCAGACCCCGTTCGGGGCAAAAGAGGAAATCGCCGAAGTCCTGGGAATTCCTTCTCAAAATGTACGGATCATAACCCCGTTTGTCGGGGGTGGGTTTGGCGGTAAAACCGCAAACAAGCAAGCCGTGGAAGCAGCCAGGTTAGCCAAATTGGCCGCAAAACCGGTTCAGGTCGCCTGGACTCGGACCGAAGAATTTTTCAACGATACCTTCAGGCCAGCTGCAGTCGTCAAAATCAAATCAGGAATCGATGATTCGGGCAAAATCGTTTTCTGGGATTATATTGTCTATTTTGCCGGCGAGCGAGGCTCACAACACTTCTACGATATTCCTCATCACCGGACAGTCTCTACAGGCGGAGGCTGGAGAGGGATACCCGGGGCTCATCCCTTTGGGACAGGGGCTTGGCGTGCCCCAGGCAACAATACTAATACGCATGCAAGAGAATCACAGATAGACATCATGGCTTCCAAGGCTGGCCTCGATCCCTTTGAGTTCCGACTGAAGAATCTGAAGGACAAGAGAATGATAAGAGTCCTCGAGGCGGCAGCGGACAAATTCGGCTGGACTCCGGCGAAAGCCCCGAGCGGCCGAGGTTATGGCTTATCATGCGGCATCGATGCAGGGACCTATGTGGCGACCATGGCCGAAGTCGAAGTCGACAGACAACAGGGAAAGGTCCAGGTCAAACAGGTCGTCTGCGCTCAAGATATGGGATTGTCGATTAATCCTGAAGGGGCCAAGTTACAGATGGAAGGCTGCATCACGATGGGATTGGGTTATGCCTTGACTGAAGAGATCCACTTCAAGGGGGGCGAAATCTTTGATCTCAATTTTGATACCTACGAAATACCACGCTTTTCGTGGCTCCCGAAAATCGAGACCGTACTGATAGATGCTCAAGAGTCTCCAGTTCAAGGAGGAGGGGAACCAGCGATTATCAACATGGGGGGCGTTATCGCCAATGCCATTTATGATGCCATCGGAGTGAGGCTGTACCAGCTCCCAATGACTCCCGAACGCGTTCGAAGTCAGGCTTTGAAAACTTGAGTTATTTAAAATTCCCCTGATCTAATATAAACGCAGTAAATAAGGTTAAAATCCCTGTGCGGCCTGGATGCCGCTCTCGAGGGTGGCATCCAGGCCGCGCAAGAGAGGATGTCACACCAATTACTGCGTTTATATTAGTAAATGAAATTTCCATCTCAGAAAAATTTTATATCGCAATCTCGACAATAAATTCAAATTAAGCAAGTTTTCAAAGTCTGACTCATAAATGTCAAGGTCTGACACCTTTCTTTGTTCACTCTGCTTCTAGCTCCTTGTTGTAATCATCAGCATTGTCTATGTCCCTGAGGATGGAGGATGTGTCGACTTCCACCTCGAGAGTGTCCTGCGGATGATTATAGACAACACCCCGAAGGCCAACCTCTGGGCTGAGGTTCTGAATTTCCTCCAGGTATTTCATATCTATGAGCACGGGATGACCTCTCCTCTTTTTGTAAGTCGGGACCACTATCCCCTTTCCTGTCCGATTATAGGCATCAATGACCCTATCGATGATTCCGGTGGAAATCGATGGCTGATCGCCGAGGCAGACTAAAACCCCCTGGATTTCTTTCGGAATTTCTTTGAATCCCCATTGGACCGAAGAAAGCATGCCCTGTTTATAATCAGGATTGACTGTTATCCTTAAAGAAAAATCCTTTATTTTTTCCTCAATCTTTTCAGCGCTTGATCCAAGCACGACAAGGACTTCGTCGACTTTTGAATGGATGACACTGCTGACGACCGCTTCGATTATCGTCCTTTCGCCGAAAAGGAGAAGGAGCTTGGGCTCTCCCATCCTCCTGGACTCTCCGGCTGCAAGAATCATAGCCCCAATTTTCATTTGACCTCCCTCCTCTTTTTCAGGTGACTTCGGACTTCGACGAGTTGAGCAGCGATGCTGACCGCGATCTCCTCGACGGTTTTTGAACCGATGTCCAGACCGATAGGGGCATGGAGGCGCTCAAACTGCTCAGGACTGGCCCAGCCTTCCTGGATGAACTTCTTGCGCATCAGGCTTATTTTCTTGGCGCTCCCGATCATGCCGATGTAACCCGCTTTGGACCCGAGGCACGGACGAAGGGCTTCCGCATCATTCTGGTGTCCACGAGTCACAATGACGACAAAGCTGTCCCTGTCTAAAGGAAGAGTTCTGATGGCTCGTTCATACTCATCGACGATGATCTGATCCGCATCAGGAATATTCTCCTTGTTGGCAAACTCAGGCCTGTCATCGATGACGGTGACCTCGAAATCCAGGAGATGCCCGAGGTGGGCCACGGCGCGGCCGATGTGGCCGGCTCCAGCGATGATCAGCTGGGGCAAGGGAAAGAAAGGCTCCAAAAAAAGGACATCTCCTTCCGGTTTTGTCAATCTTAACAAAGAAGGCTTCCCATCCGAGAAAGCTTTTTTCAGATCTTCCCTGAGTAAAGAAAGAGGGCCTTCCAGGTTTTGAGAATCTAGCTGCTCCTGCCTCACCCATGATCGAAAAATGGAAAGTGCTCCCTCTTCTGACTTCTTCATTCTAATGGTGAGAAGCCCTGATTGTCGCTCGCGCAAAGACTGCCTCATCTGTCGGAAAACCTTTTTATGCTTTTCAGGCAAGGCATCGATGAGAACCCTGACCGTGCCCCCGCAGATCGCTCCTTTGCCCGAAGTGATATCGGCCTCGAGGCTGAATTCATACAGGAGAGATTTTTCCTCACTAAGAGCCCCAAGCGCTCTCTTCTGGGCATCACCCTCCAGTATTCCTCCTCCCAGAGTGCCGGCGAGAAGTCCTGCAGATGAAAACACGGCCGCCGCCCCTGGAACTTGAGGAGTCGATCCTTTCGCCTCGATGATCGTCGCCAGAACAACCTGCCTCTTGGCTTCGAGTAAATCGAGAAGATGGGCATAAAGATTTTTCATTTTAATAAATATCTGCTTTCACCCTCAGAATACAATTGCGAACGCGATGAGTGATGCAACAATCTGTGGTAGGGGCTGAGGGCGCCGCCTGCATAACATATATTTTGTCCTATCATTTATTGCTTCCATATTAGGACGGGCCGCAGATCGCAATTCTTTTCACCTCCTGGATCATCCGCTCAGAGAAGCCCACATCATCTGTATCGAATATCTGCACATCTTGACTCTCGATCAAGGCAATAAAGTCCCCAAGAATCCGTTTCCTCACGGCCAGAATAAAGTGAGGCTTGGGCAGGAAGAGGACCTTCTCGAGGGCCGGCCAGATGCCCTTTCCAGCCAGTTCCAGAGGACCGACTTCATCCACAACAAGGATATCAGCCTTTGTACCGCGGAGAATAATGCTTTTTGCTCTGGAAAGACCTTGGGGATTAAAAGAATACGATCCCACTCTCTCCCAATCCTCCTCTCCTTGCCTGCGGATAAACGGAGCTGATCTTTCTTCTCTTAAATCGAATAAGTCATATCCGATGATTTCTTGGTTTTCTAAAAGGGCTTTGCTTAAATAGCCATCTATCCGAGAATTTTCTTTTCCCAAATTATGGATAATTTTTTCCAGGGAAGTGGTCTTTCCGGAATGCACAGCTCCAGTCAAGACGAAAATCATGAAAGTCTAACCTCAATTCATTCAGGGAGGACAGCAAAGACGCGGGCGGGAGCTCCAGTGCCATCTTTTATAAGCATCGGGATAACATAGAGAAAGGCTCCTTCGGCCGGCAGTTTATCCAGGTTGGCGATATTCTCCAGGGCCAGTTTATCAGCCGCGAACATGATCCGATGGACCATAAATTCCGTGGATTTTCCGTAATCGATACTCGGTGTATCGATAGCGATTCCGGTGATATTCCTTTCTTTGGTGAGGAACTCCGCGGATTCAGGAGAGAATCCAGGAAAGCTCAATTCTGCGATAGCCTCGGCACCCGTTTTTTCTGTTCCTAGGACTTTCTTCTTATCTGGATAATAGTTGGTATCGATTCCCGTGTACATCACAACCCAGGCCCCATCAGGAATTTTTCCGTACACTTCTTCCCAAATTTTGATATCATCGACAGAGAGAAGATAATCCCGGTCTTCTTCGCATTTCAGGGTGACATCGATCTTGACAGCTGGGCCAATCCATTCTCCCAGAGGAATCTGGTCCATCGTCCGTCCCTTCTCGGCAAAATGAATGGGCGCGTCGGCGTGAGTTCCTCCGTGCTCTGAAGCACTGAATTCGTTGGATGCATACCAATACCCACCTTCGGAAATACCCCAGAAAACCTTCACCAGTTGGAAAGGCTTGGCTGTCGGCCAGTAGATGGAATTCTCATCATAGGGATAAGTCATGTCCAGTATCTCTCCTTTGATATCACTCGCAGGAGGAGAGGCGCAGCTCATATAAATGATGGCCAGCAGGACAAAAAGACCCAGCTTTAAAAAATTCATCCGAGTTTTCATCCTTTCATCCTCCTTTTTAGATTATTTTTTACAACCTTTCACGATCTATTCCCAGCCTTGATCATAAAAGATTAAAAAGGAATCACTCCTAATCCTGAATGGCATCCAGCAGATACCTTGATCTTACCAACAGGAACTCAAAATCCATTTTCCCCTCTGGCAAGTTCAGCAAAAGAATAACAATTTCTGGAATGGGAGTCAACCTGATGTAAAAAAGCCATTGAAATCAAAGAAAAAAGAGAGGAGGCTGCTTTTCTCTTTAATTTCAACCCATATGAGTGATAAAATTGTTGTAGAGACTATAAAGAGGGCAGAATGCGAATCATCCTGTTTACAGGCAAAGGAGGGGTTGGGAAGACCACTCTCGCGGCGGCCACAGCCCTCCATTCTGCTAAGAAGGGCTACAGAACACTCATCATCTCGGCCGATGCCGCTCACAGCCTCTCTGACTCTTTTGAAGTCCAACTCTCAAACCAGCCTCAGAGAATCGGTCCCCGCCTGTATGGCCAGGAAATCGATGCCCTGAAAGAAATCGAGAAAAAATGGGGGGAAATTCAAAACTACCTGGTCGCCCTGTTTTCCTCACAAGGGCTCGAAATGATCGAAGCCGAAGAGATGAGCATCTTCCCTGGAATGGAGGAGCTTTTCAGTCTGATGGAGATTCGCAACTATCACAAATCTTCAGACTTTGATGTGATCATCGTGGATTGTGCTCCTACGGGGGACACTCTCCGGTTTTTGAGTGCCCCTGAAGTGACGAGTTGGTATTTGAAGCACATCTTCCCAATCCAGAGGACTGCAGCCAAAGCTGTTCGACCAGTGGCCAGCCGAGTTCTTCCCTTTCCCTTTCCAGAAGACAGGGTTTTCGCGGCCATGAAGAATCTAACCACCCAACTGGCGGAGATGAAGGACATTTTATCCGATTCCCGAATGACCTCTATCCGGCTGATCATCAATCCTGAAAAAATGGTCATCAAAGAGGCCCAGAGAGCCTTCACATTCTTTAGTCTGTTCGGCTATTCGGTGGACCTGATCATCGTCAACCGCATCCTCCCGCCTGAAGTTCAAGATGTGTATTTCAGAATATGGAAAACCACCCAAGCCAAATACCTCCAGATGATTAAAGAGTGCTTTTCGCCCTTGCCCATCCTGTCCTCAGAACTCTTTACGCAAGAAATCGTCGGAAAGGAGCTGCTCTCCAGGTTGGCCGAGAAGGTTTACGGCGAAGAAGATCCGACTCGATTGTTCTTCACGGAAAAACCTCTCCTGATTGAAAAGGCAGACGGGGGGTTTGACATGCTCCTCCACCTCCCATTTGTGGATAAATCAGACTTGGCTCTTTCTCAGAGAGGAGAAGAACTCCACATCCAAGTGGGCAGCTACAAGAGAAATATTCTCATCCCTCAGACTCTGCTTAACCTCTCGATCAAGGAGGCTAGATTCGAGAGTGACAAGCTCAAAATTTCTTTCCGTCATTAAAATCTCAAAAACATGAAGAGAAAGGAGGTGAGTCAATGAGCAAAGAGAAAAACCGAGAAATCAGAATCTCCATCCCGGAGGATATCTTTTGCTTCTTCTTTCCTGAAAAGACAATTGATCATGTTATCCAGGCCAAGAAGGAAATGCTCCTCGCCTTCCGGTCGCTGATCGATGCCAAAATTGAAGCTTTGGAGAAGAGAGGGGAAGAGAAGACAGCCAAAAGAAGAAAAATCAAAGTCGAATAAGACTTCAGGGGACTTCGGAGTCAGAGGGTTGACTTGATTCTGGATTAATATTAGAGTATTTGTGCTTTAAAAACCCTAAAAAGAAGGGAAAAAAGACAAAGATCCCGATGAGCACCCAAACTCAGCAGGCGAACAGGATTTTACCTAAAAGACTCCTCTCCTCATCCTACGACTTGATAAGCCGCTTAGCCTACCTTTTCATAAAACTCAAGATCAGTCCCAACGCTATCAGCCTGACCGCCCTCGTGGCTGGAATGGGGGCCGGTTTACTCTTCTTTCTCGAGAAACCTCTGTCCGCAGGTCTGGTCATTATCCTCTGCGGAATCTTCGATATCATAGACGGAAAGGTGGCGGCCAGCACTAAACGAACTAGCCTTTTTGGAGCCATATTCGACTCCACGCTGGATAGATACTCAGAGTTTTTCATCTACATCGGCCTGGCCGCTTACTTCAGGAACCATTGGGCCCTTTGGGTGGCGATCTTAGCCTTCCTCGGGTCGGCCATGGTCAGTTACACCCGAGCCCGGGCCGAAGGTTTGGGGATAGAATGTAAGATTGGCATCATGCAGAGGGCCGAACGGCTGGTCTTTCTCTGTCTCGGCTCGATTATCGGATCTCTGGCCAGAATCTTCGATCCGGTCATGATCGCTGTTCTGGCCGTGATTGCTCTTATCTCCAATTTTACAGCCTTCCAAAGAGCCTTCTATGTTAAAAAAATCGAGAAACAAGGGAAACTAAGAAAGGAGGATTGAAGGAATGGATAAAATCAGAGTGGCCATCATCGGCGTCGGAAACTGCGCGTCGTCTTTAATTCAAGGAGTGGAATATTATAAAAATGCCAAGGAGACGGATTTTATTCCTGGAGTCATGCATATCAACCTGGGGGGCTACCATATCCGGGATATTCAATTCGTGGCGGCCTTCGATATCGACAGGAACAAGGTGGGAAAGGACCTCAGCAAAGCGATGTTCACTCCACCTAATAACACATTTAAATTCTCCGATGTCCCTCATCTCAACGTGAAGGTGGAGCGAGGGATGACTCATGATGGTTTGGGCAAATATCTCTCTCAAATCATAAAAAAAGCCCCCGGGGCCACAGCGGATGTTGTCGGCATCCTGAAGGAAACCAAAGCCGATGTGGTCGTTAGCTATCTCCCTGTGGGGAGTGAAGAGGCGACAAAATGGTACGTCGAGCAAATTCTCGAAGCAGGTTGCGCTTTCATCAACTGTATTCCTGTTTTTATTGCTAGCGAAAAATACTGGCAGAAACGTTTTGAAAGAAAGAACCTGCCCATCGTCGGAGACGATATAAAATCTCAGGTCGGAGCCACCATTCTGCACAGAACCCTGACCAACCTCTATCTTGACCGCGGCATGCCCATCGACAGGACATATCAGTTGAACACGGGAGGAAACACAGACTTCCTCAACATGCTGGAACGAGAACGACTGGCCTCCAAGAAAAAATCCAAGACGAACGCAGTGACCTCTCAGATCAAAGCCAGAGGACTCGATATCGATCCGGATAACATCCATGTCGGTCCCAGTGATTATGTGCCCTGGCAGAAAGATAACAAACTCTGTTTCCTCCGGATAGAGAGCCGCCATTTCGGAAATGTACCCACTTACCTCGACTGCCGCTTATCCGTCGAAGACTCCCCGAATTCTGCTGGTGTGGTCATCGATGCTATCCGCTGTTGTAAGCTGGCTCTGAACAACAAAATCTCCGGCGCCCTCTTCGCTCCCTCCTCCTATTTCATGAAGTCACCTCCCAGACAATACACGGATACAGAGGCCCGGGATATGACAGAAAAATTCATAAAAAAATATGCAAAAACAGCCCCGAAAACGGCCAACAAAAATATAGTTAAGAAAAAGAAATAGAGCTTCCTGTTTTCTTAGTTCAAAACTTTAAGAGGAAGCTGTTTTGAACATCTCTTTCACCTGAGATTATATCCAGATGGAGGTTCATCCATTTTTTTTGAAAGCTATTCAGGTACTCAAGGCGGGGAAAAACTGACAAGATAGAATTCCATGAATAGAAAAAAATTCTTACTGTTTCTGTTCGGGGCTTATTTCCTTTTCACTCCGTTTTTGGCCGCCAAGGAGACTGGAGACATCCAAGGAAAAGTCCTTGACGAGGAGGGAGAAGGCCTGCCAGGAGTTCTTATCCTCGCCAAAAGCCCAAACCTCCAAGGACTCCGTTCCGTCCTTTCCTCGAAAAACGGCGAATTTCGTCTCTCTCTACTTCCTGTAGGAACCTACACTTTGAGCTTCGAGCTTGAAGGCTTTACTCCAGTCATCCAGGAGAATGTGATTGTTAGACTCGGTCAGGTCATTGACCTGAGAATCGTAATGACCTTTAAAGAAATCCAAGAAGAAATCGTCGTGACGGCTAAAGCCCCACTCATCGATAAAACTTCTACAGATACAAGCTTTCACTTGAGCAGTGAGGATCTGGAACTTTTACCTTCTCAGAACAGGACCGTTGTCGATGTTGTCAAATTCACACCAGGAGCGGCCGGAGTCAGGGTGAACACGCGACGAGGCGTGGCCATCGAAGGCCAACCAAGCTTCCGGGGCGAGGGAGAGGAAGGAAACAACTGGATCGTGGATGGACTCTCCATCAGCGGCGTTCGCCTGAGAAATTCAGGCCCCCGTCTCAATTTTGATTCCATCGACGAGATCCAGATCATATCCGATT
>SMTZ1_10002019_pt1 | contig 20516 bp, 19 predicted proteins | sample DeeMarSWOR136_30_FD_25667 | JGI IMG/M metagenome (IMG submission 25667) | reverse complement strand
TGTAATGGATTTTAAAAACAACACAATTCTGTCCAGATACGATCAGCTAGAACGCGCAATTCCTGAAATGCTTAAAACAGAAATCTCACAATTTCCTGAAATTGTTGTTGTTGAACGAAACAAAATCGAAAATATACTCACAGAACAGGCTTTAGCACAAACTGGCCTAATTGAAAAACAAAAAGCTCAAGAAGTTGGTCGTTTGGTAGGTGCACAATTTATGATCACTGGTGAACTCAACAAAACCGGTAGCACGTTAAGAATCGACGCACATCTGATTAAAGTTGCCACCGGGCAGGTTGTGGGTGAAAAAGTGTCCGGGCAAAATGAGAAAAGTATTGAGTTTATGGTTAAACTCCTCGCTAAAAATTTAATTCATAATTTAACTGGAGAGGGACAACGACAGGAATCAATTCGAATCCATAATTATTATACAAACTGGGGATTGATAACAATGGCTGCTTTGACTGTGACTTCCGGCATCCTACATTTCAAATATAACGACTATTATAATAAATATCATAAAACAAATGAAATAGATAATTTTGATATATACTATAATAAGGCAAACCAATATTATAAATCTCGTAATATCATGTTGGCTATTTCCGGGGCTGCTGCATTGACGACATTTATTCTCTGGAGAAAGGATCAGAGCGAAGGAAACAAAATTTATGCTACTAATCACAACTCTAAAATACAACAACAGTTTTCAATGGGATTCGCGATGCAACAAGACAACTATTTGGTAATATTATCCTTAAAATTTTAGGGAGGGGAGAATTGAAGAAGTTTCTGGTTATTCTTTTCATCTTACTGTTTTTCAATTGCGGTAATCTCGATCGAGATAACCCGCTCGATCCTAAAAACCCGGACAGCTCTGTAAACCGTGCAATACTTGTTGAATTATTCGTTAACGACAGTACTGGTTTCGAATTCTGTAATTATGCATTGGATGCGATTGAGAGATTGAGTCAGCGAGAAGAAAATTTATATGTTCTGGAATATCATTTAACAAATCGAACCAATAATTGGAATGATTTATATGCACTGGACGAATTCAATCAACGATATTATGAATATGTCCCCACATCGAGCCAGAGAGGCATTCCTGACGCCTTGTTTAACGGTATGGTTAAAAGAATTCAGGGAGCATCTAAAGAACAAATTGACCGAAGGTATGCCGAAGTTGCAGAAGAATTGATGGGACAAAGAGGCTATTTTAGTATAGCTGCCAAGAAAAACATTTCAAATAATATAATAACTCTTAATGTTGTTGTTGCTCGATATGGTAGCTTAACTGAAAACAATATAGACCTTAATGTAGTTTTATATGAAAATTTAAGCAGTCCACGACATTATTTTGTCGTTCGAAAAATTTTCCAGAAACAAACAATTCATTCTATAAGTCCTGGGGAAGCTAAGTCATTTAATTTTTATTCGCAATTGCCCCAGGTTGAAAATGTAGCTAATCTTTTTGCCCTGGTTTTTTTACAAGATCGAAAAAGATCCACAAAGGAGGTATATCAAGTTGCTGAATTTTGAACAAGGGAGGAAGCGGTGAAAAAAATCTATTTTTTTATTATATTAACTTTATATTTTTCTCTAATTGTTTGTGGCGTCGTAGAGAAACTTGCTAACAGAGATCCGATAATCACAAGCGTAACAGCTAATCCATCACAAATCAAGATACAGGACACGACGATATTAAAGGTAGAAGCTGAAGACCCAGATGGCGATATTCTTGCCTATCGATGGGAAAGTCCATCAGGTGGGAGATTTGTTTCTTATACTGGAGAGGAAGTTCAATGGATAGCACCTACCTCCTCAGGAAGATTTAAAATTGAAGTTCAGGTGACCGATGAAAATGGCGGTAAAGCAAACGGGGATGTTGAGGTCGAAGTAAAGGGTGACGAAAGCCCAATTGTTACCATTATTCAACCAGTTGAAAACGAAATAATTCCTGGTTTGGGTTTTTATACTATTAAAGTAGACGTGTATTTTATGTGGCCTATTGAGAGAGTTGATTTTTTTATTGATGGAGATTCACTCTTTTCAGATCGAACCGAACCCTATGAATGGCTACACTGGGATGTTACAACTCTGTCAGGTCCAAAAGTGGTTATGGTTAAAGCCCACCCAACTGACAGGTTATTTAAATATGGTGTCGATTCTGTCCAGGTGACGATTGAAGGGGCTGTTCCAATCCCAAAATAATGAACGCAAAATCTTTATACTTTATTAGGTTCAATTCTTCAGTACAAAAGCAAATTGCTCTACTGATTCCATCGCTCCTAGCGATGGAATCAGTATGAAATTTTAACCCAAAATAGGTATATTGAAATCAATATGAAAACCTATATCAATAATTCGATGAGAAAAAATTAAGGCAATAAGTCTTCAACATAGCAGAGGTTTGAATTTCATCATAATGGTTAATAAAAAACAGGTAGACTACAAGATTATTCACAAAGGCAAAGAAGTTATTCAAAAAGAAGCTCAGGCAATTATCGATCTTGAACATAGAATTAACGAAGAATTCGCACAAGCAGTAGATTTAATATCAAAATGCAAAGGGAGAATCATTGTATCCGGGATGGGCAAGTCGGGAATAATTGCTCGCAAAATTGCAGCAACGTTAACCAGCACTGGCACATCAGCAATGTTCCTACACCCTGCCGAAGGAATGCATGGAGATTTAGGAGCTGTTCATAGGGATGATATTGTGATCTGCATATCGAAAAGCGGTAATACAAGTGAATTATTTCAAATAGTGCCCTTATTAAAGAAGATCGGTGTACCTATTATTTCGATTACGGGCAACCGACGTTCCAGAATTGCAGAACGTAGTGATATTGTGCTCGATGCCAGTGTTAAAGAAGAAGCTTGCCCATTTAATTTGGCACCGACTTCCAGTACAACGGCAGCATTAGTGATGGGCGATGCTTTGGCAGTGGCGTTGCTGGAAAAACGGAACTTTAGTACAAAGGACTTTGCTCTCTTTCACCCTGGTGGGAGTCTCGGTAAAAAACTCTCTATGAAAATCGATGACATTATGTTTACTGGTGATCGAATTCCAAAGGTTCATGAGGATTTATTGTTAGATAAAGTGATCTTTGAAATAACATCTAAACGTTTTGGTTCAACTTGTGTAGTCAATCAAAAGGATCAATTATCAGGTATTATCACAGATGGTGATATCAGACGTTTGGTTGAAAAAACAAAAGATATCTGGAATTTAACAGCTAAAGATGTAATGTCTAAAAATCCCAAGACTGTGAAAGTTGGTACTCTGGCTTCAGACGCGCTTAAGTTAATGAAGGATTTCAGTATTATGCAGGTGATTATTATCGATGAGGAAAGTCACCCAAAAGGGATCGTTCATATTCATGATCTTTTGGAGGCAGGCATCTTGTGAGTACATCCAGGCGAATCATTGGAAAAAGAATTAAAAATTGGCTGATTTATATTTTAATAAGGAGTGGGCTGATCTGGATAAGGAATATTAATCGAATCACGGCTATCAAACTCCTTCAGACACTATCATTGTTCGGATTTTATCTTGCAGGCGCTGAACGTCGAAAAACAATCAAACATTTAACAATGGTCTATGGTCGGGAGAAAAGTCGGCAGGAAATATACCAAATGGCAAAAGCCGTATTTGTTAATTTAGGTCGAAATGTATCGGATGCGATTCGTGTCAATACATTTAATACGAATAACATAGATCGTTATATCAAATCACAAGGATTAGAAAATCTTGATAGAGCGCTAAAAAAACGAAAAGGCGTGTTAGCAATCACCGGTCATATTGGTAACTGGGAATTGATGGGCGCATATTTATCAATTAAAGGATATACTGTTAATGTGGTCGGTGCCCCAATTTATGATCCAAGAATCGATGAACTTGTTGTCAAAAATCGACTGCAATCCGGTTTGAAATATATTGCTCGAGGTTCGGCGACCAGAGATATCATTAGAGCATTACGTCGTAACGAAATTGTTGGTCTGTTAATTGACCAGGATACCAAACATGTTGATGGTGTTTTTATCGAATTCTTAGGAGAAACAGCGTACACACCAGTTGGACCAGTAATACTGGCGATAAAAACTGGTGCGACAATTGTCCCGATGGCTATTCATTTTAGAAAAGATGGTACACATTTTATCCAGGTGGAAAAAGAATTAACATTGAAGTTATCAAATAATCAAGAACAGGAGCGGATATATAACACTCAGCTCTGTTCAAATGTAATAGAGAAGTTTATCAGAAAATTTCCAACACAATGGGTTTGGATGCATGAACGCTGGAAAACCAGGCCTGGTCAATGCTGATACACTAAAATACCCGATCTCGTCAAGCCAGAACCAGAAAGCAAAATTGAACCGTTAATTATGCGAATCTTCCCAAAATATGGCAGACAGGTTATGCAAATTATTTTAATTTTCGAATTCACATAATTAACGAAATTCGTGGTTAAAAAATCTTTGTAAAGTAGGCACGAAATTGACTGTTTACAGATTAACAACATGAAGAGAATAATTTATATTTTTATAATTACCCTTTTTGCTATATTCATCTTTGCTGGATGTCAAAAAAGAAAGGAGAATACAGTTGAAAATTCTGAAAATTTTGAATTCCCTGATCAGGAAGGATGGAAATCGAAAGTAATCTCAACAACAAATGGAATAGTTGGCGCAATTATCCAATATGGACACATGCAGCGGTTTAAAAAAAGAAAAGTTGTTGAATTTGACCAGGGCATAGTGGTTGATTTTTTTAATGAGGAGGGTGAGCATACATCGAAATTAACTTCCAAAAATGGTAAGCTTGATGAAGACACAAAAAATATTGAGGCGTTCGGCAATGTAGTAGTGGTTTCCGATACTGGTATAACTCTGAAAACAGAGCGGTTGAGATGGGATAACAGCATTGAGAAAATTGTTACCTATGAATTTGTCACCATCGTTACTGCTGAACAGGATACATTTTATGGAAATGGTTTTGAATCAGATCAAAATTTAGAGAATTGGCGAATTACCGGCTTTTCAGGCATCACGAGTCGAGGAATTGATTTAAATTTTCAATTAAGCAAAAAGAAGCAGCAAAGTGATTCAATAACAATAGAGTCCATAATTGATACAGCAAATACTTATAAAGACACTCTTACGGTAATTAAATGAAATTGATTAGTTATTACATTTTACTATTTCTTATTGAAATACCAGCTATAGCTTTCACTCAAACGAAAACAGGAGAAAAGTTACAGATTATCAATGCCGACACGACCAGGCACTCTAAAACCGTGCAAGGTACTTTAATAGAACTTATCGGGAATGTCCATTTGAGGCAGGGTCAAGCGGAGATGTTTTGTGGGCTTGCCGAATACTGGAAGGATGCTCACAAAACAGTAGTTCATGATAATGTCAGAATTTACGACAAAGATAAAGTTTTGTACGCTGATAGGGTTATTTATTTTGATATCCCCCAGATTTTTAAAGCTATTGGAAAGGTGGTGTTGAAAGATTCCATTCGACAGATTACCGCTAAACAAATTTCATACTTTAAATTGGAAGATCGAATTGAAGCAGATCATAATGTAGTATTAAAAGATAGCCTAAATATTATTGATATATTTGGAGAACATGCTGAGTTTGATAATAATAAAGATTATGCACTGATTACAGGCAATCCTGTTTTAATAAAAGAGGATAGCACCAGGAAAGAAGAGTTAAGAATTACCAGTGTTAAAATGGAACTTTTTGAAAATGGAGATAAGGCAGTCGTTACAGATAGTGTTCGTATTACCCAAAGTAAAGCTGTTGCAACTTGTGGACAGGCAGAATTTTATAGAAAAACAAATGAAATTTTTCTAAAACAGAATCCGGTTGCATGGCAAGAAGGAGATCGACTATCCGGTCAGATTATTCATCTATTCATAAAAGATAATCAGCTTGTGAAAGCTATAGTTGAAAACCAGGCTTTGGTAACTTCTTGTGTCGATACGACTGACAAAAATCAACAATTAAACACGCTGAGTGGGGAACAGATTACGATGTATTTTGAAAATGAAGAACTCTATCATGTAGATGTTGAAAATAAGGCAACAAGTTTTTATTATATTTATGAAGATAATGAAGATAAAGGATTGAATAAGATTATCGGTGATAAAATTAGTGTATATTTGAAGGATAGAAAAATTGATCGTATTATTGTTGAAAGTAATCCGCAACTCTCATCGGGCACCTATTATCCACCCGGAAAGGAACCTGATGAAAAGGAATTAAGAGATTGATAAATGAAATTAACATTACGAGTGGAACAACTTATTAAGATTTATAACAAACGTACAGTAGTTAATAAAGTCAGTTTATACGTCAATCAGGGTGAAATTGTCGGATTATTAGGACCCAATGGAGCGGGTAAGACTACAACTTTTTACATGATTACTGGAATGATTCGCCCCAATAATGGATCCATTTATTTAGATGGTCAAGAAATCACAAACTTTGCCATGTATAAAAGAGCCAGGATGGGGATTGGCTATCTATCCCAGGAAGCTTCAATTTTCAGGAAGCTTACTGTCGAGGAAAATATAATGGCGATCCTTGAAACCATGCCCTTATCTCGACAGGACCGAAGACTTCGTCTTGAGGAGTTACTAAACGAGTTAGATATTTCTCATTTGGGAAAAAATAAAGCCTTTACGCTTTCTGGAGGTGAACGCAGACGGGTTGAAATCACCAGGGCATTAGTTACCAATCCCAAATTTATATTATTAGACGAGCCATTTGCTGGCATCGACCCCATTGCCGTTGAAGATATCCAAAACATTGTGCATGGATTAGTTAAAAAAGGAATCGGTGTCCTCGTTACGGATCATAATGTACATGAAACCCTTTCAATAACGGACAGAGCATATCTTTTATATGAGGGTGTTGTGTTAAAATCAGGCAGTTCAGAGTTTTTAGCAAATGACTCTGAAACGCGTCGTCTCTATCTTGGCGAGAAATTTCGATTGGACCGGTAAACTTTTCCCAGCGCGGCATAGCCGCAACCAAAAATTACAAGAATTTAAACCGCGGAATTTCGCTAATTATACGAATTTATCTTTAATTAGCATAATTCGCATAATTAGCGGTTAAAAAGCTTTTTAAATTTTTTGCCCCAAAAAAACAAAGACTTTACTTGTAATATTATAGAGCGTTGCGTGTATAGCACACTCAATATTCAATTGTGAACATTTTTGATTGATAAACTTTCTAAAACGATGAATGCGGAAGGAAATACTAAGCTATGATGAATGTAAATATTTCACAGCGGATGGGGCTTTACATGAAACAGTCGCCTCAACAAGTTCTCTTATCAACATTGCTGCAACTTCCAATTCTCAGCCTGGAACAAAAAATTAAACTGGAATTAGAACAGAATCCTCTTCTTGAAGAAGATCTGGAAATGGAAGAAGAATTGGAACAAGAAATGGAGGAGGAACTAAAATTAGAGGAATTGGAAGTTAAACAGGAAAAAGATAATGAGGATGGAGAACTTGATGAAGAAGTTTATAACGAAGATCGCGACGAGATTGATTGGGATACAATATTAAATGATGAAAATAATTATGAGATCAAACCTCCCAAAGATACAAGTGCTGACACCTACGACCGTCCCGAAGTCAATCAAACGACTTTGCCAGAATATCTTCTGAGTCAGCTTAATATGACCGATCTTTCGGAAAAGGAAATTGTAATCGGTGAGTATATTATATGGAACATTAACGATGTTGGGTACCTTACATATGGTCTGGATCTCATTGCGACTAATCTTGACGTTTCAATAGCAGAGGTCGAGAAAGTTTTAAAAATTATCCAAAAATTCGATCCGCCTGGAATCGCCGCTCGAAATTTGCAGGAGTGTCTTTTAATTCAACTTTCAGAATCATCAGAACCAAATGAATTAGCAATTACCGTAATCAAAGATCATTTTGACGATTTTAAAAACAAACGATTTGAAAAAATAGCGAAAAAATTGGGAATTAAATTAGAGGATTTTAAAGAAGTCTTAAACATCATTACTAAATTAAATCCCAAACCGGGGCAAGGATATGAAAATATTTATGAGAATACTATTACACCTGATGTTATTGTTCAGAAAGAGGGAAATGATTTTAAGGTTATTTTGAACGATTGGAATATTCCCCATCTTCGAATCAATAATAGTTATAAAAAACTTTTATTGGATAAAAAGAAAACTTCTAAAAATACAAAAGAATTTATAAAAAATAGATTAGAGTCAGCCAGATGGTTAATTAATTCCATTCACCAACGAAGAGTGACAATTATACGAGTGGTTGAATCAATTGTAGATCGACAACGAGAATTTTTTGAAAAAGGTTCAATGTATCTTAAGCCAATGATTTTAAAGAACATCGCAGATGAAATTGGAATGGATATTTCAACTGTGAGTCGTGTGACGAATAGAAAATATGTTCAAACCGATTATGGTGTCTTTGAATTGAAATATTTCTTTAGTGAAAAAATCAGGCGGGATGATGGAGAAGATGTATCAAACAAAGAAGTTAAAAATCGGATACGTAATATTATTGATAATGAGGATCCAAAAAAACCGTTAAACGATTTAAAAATAGTGGATAACTTAAAGAGAGAGGGATTTAATGTTGCCCGAAGAACAGTAGCTAAATATCGTGAACAGATGATGATTCCTGTCTCACGATTAAGGCGAAAAATATAATTAGGAGGAAAAAGAATGCAACAATATCGAAGAGGAAGCTTCAACGTTGGGGGAGAAGAGATTCGATTACCATCGATTAATAAAAGTCACGTTATTATCGGTGTAATTGGTCTTGCTATTTTAATATTATTTGTTACTTCATTCTATACGATTAAAACAGATGAAGTAGGTGTTATCAAGAGATTTGGGGCATATAAAAGGACGACAGCCCCAGGCTTACATCTTAAATTACCTTTTGGGATTGAATCGCTGACTAAAATTAAAGGAAGTCAATACATTTTTCGTGAGGAGTTCGGCTATAGTACCACAAAACCAGGTGTGAGAACTGAAATCAGGCGTGATAGAAGTCATCTCGCCGAATCTTTAATGTTAACTGGGGATCTCAATATTGCAACGGTTGAATGGGTGGTTCAATATCGAATTAAAAATCCCAGAGATTATCTATTTAATGTCCGAAATATTACCAAAACCTTGAGGGATGTTTCTGAATCAGTTACCCGCCAAATTGTTGGTAATCATAGCGTTGACGAAGTCATTATTTTGTCTCGCCGTGAAATTGCTCAAATGATTGAACAGAGAATGCAGGAAATTTTAGATGCCTATCAAACAGGTATCGACATTGAAACTGTTGAATTGCAGGACGTTAACCCACCTGATCCAGTCAAACCTTCTTTTAATGAAGTGAATGAGGCACGACAGGAAATGGAAAAAATGATTAACCAAGCCTGGGAAGCTTATAACAAGGTAATTCCAAAGGCAAAGGGCGAGGCTGAAAAAACCATTCGACAGGCTGAGGGTTATGAACTCAATCGTATCAATCGAGCCCAAGGTGATGCTGAAAAGTTCATTTCTGTTTATGAAACCTATCGTCAATCAAAGGATGTAACAAAACGAAGATTATACCTTGAAGCCATGTCTGAGATTTTACCTAAGATTGAAAAAAAATACATCATTGACAAAGAACAGCAGGGTTTATTAAAATTATTACAACTTCAAGAAACAGGAGGTAAATAATGAGACAGAAAAATATTTATATATATGCAATTCTGATTATAGCTGTTTTGCTTATTATTGTTCTTGCCAGTGCATTATATACAATTGATGAAACTCAGCAAGTTGTGATCACTCAATTTGGAAAACCAGTTGGCGAACCAAAAAAAGAGGCCGGGCTTTATATCAAAATGCCGTTTATTCAGGATGCCAATTATTTTGAAAAAAGATTATTAGAATGGGACGGCAATCCAACTGAAATTTCAGCAAAAGATAAAAAATTCATTTTAGTCGATACTTATGCTCGGTGGCGAATTGAAGATCCGCTTAAATTTTTCAAATCAGTGGTCAGTGAAAATGGAGCACAGACCAGGTTAGACAATATAATTGATGCTGCAACACGGAATATGATTACCAGCAACATTTTGATCGAAGTGGTGCGAAACAATAACCGTGAAATGAGTGTTGCTGAAGCAGAGTTGGCATTGAGTACCGAAGAAGTGATCGATTCGATAAAAGTTGGCAGAGAAAAGTTGTCAAAAAATATATTTAACGCTGCCATAGAGAAGGTAAGGGAATATGGAATTGAACTTTCTGATGTTCGAATCAAACGAATTAATTACATTGAAGAGGTTCGAGAGAAAGTTTTTGAACGAATGATTGCCGAACGGTTGCGGATCGCTGAGAAATATCGTTCCGAAGGCGCTGGTAAAAAAGCTGAAATTGAAGGGGAAATGGAAAAAGAACTTCAAAAAATTACTTCAGAAGCTTATCGAACAGCAGAAGAGATTAAAGGCAAAGCTGATGCAGAAGCTATCAAAATTTATGCAGCAGCCTATGAAAGAGACCCAGAGTTTTACTCTTTTCTAAAGACTCTCGAATCTTTTCGGACTGGCATCGATGAAAAGACCTGGTTAATTTTATCAACAGACAGCGATTATTTAAAATATCTAAAAGATATTAATGCAAAATAAAGGAAAAACATGAAATTCAGATCAACGACTATCCTGGGTATTCGCCACAAAGGTTCATCCGCAATGGGAGGCGATGGGCAGGTCACTTTTGGTGATACTGTTTTAAAAACAGGCGCAAAAAAAATTCGAAAAATGTACAATGACACTATCCTGGTCGGATTTGCTGGTACTGCCGCGGATGCCTTAACTTTATTTGAAAAATTTGAAGCCAAATTAGAGCAATATAATGGTAATCTTCCGAGATCTGTGGTTGAATTAGCCAAAGAATGGAGGACTGATCGATATCTTCGTCGCCTGGAAGCACAATTGGCAGTTATGGATAAACAATATAGCTTTTTAGTGTCTGGAACTGGTGATGTCATAGAACCAGACGATAATATAATTGCTCTTGGATCTGGAGGTCCTTATGCCATGGCTGCCGCACGGGCGCTTGTTCAACACACTAAATTAAGTACAAAACAAATCGTTGAAGAAGCAATGAAAATTGCAGGATCTATCTGTATCTATACCAATGTTAATATTGTTATTGAAGAATTGTAAAAGATAAATTGAAATTAGTAAGGAAAACCATGAAAAAAGGAAATCAAGAATTGACACCAAAACAGATTGTACTGGAGTTAGACAAATATATAATTGGTCAGGATAAAGCTAAGAAATCAGTAGCAATTGCACTAAGAAATCGTTGGAGGCGACAGCAGGTGGAGGAAGCTCTTAGAGAAGAGATCATGCCAAATAACATCATTTTAATTGGTCCGACTGGTGTTGGTAAAACAGAAATCGCCCGCAGATTGGCTCGCTTAGCAAATGCACCTTTTGTGAAAGTAGAAGCTTCAAAATTTACCGAAGTGGGATACGTCGGCAGGGATGTCGAATCGATCATTCGGGATCTCGTTGATCTGGGCGTCTCCATGGTTCGCAGCCAAAAAACTTCGGAAGTTGAAGAAAAAGCCCAAGAGTTAGCCGAAGACCGGTTGCTCGATCTGCTTTTACCCCCTGTAACAAAATCCGAGGAACCTGAAACTCCAGTTAATGACGATGACGAATTAAAAGCGAAATGGAATCGGACAAGGGAAAAATTAAAAGAACAGCTTCAGTCAGGCAGGCTTGATGAACGCACCATAGAACTGGATGTGTCCACAGACAATTTTCCCATGATGCAGATTATCTCTCCGATGGGTGTGGAGGAGATGGGATTGAATATTCAGGATCTACTCGGTCCCATGTTCCCTAAAAAGATTAAAAAGAGAAAAATGAAAATTCCCGATGCTCGACGATACCTCATTCAGGAAGAATCTCAGAAATTGATTGACATGGAAGAAGTGATTCGGGAAGCAATTCAACGTGTTGAAAACTCAGGAATTGTTTTTCTTGATGAAATCGATAAAATTGCCGGTGAGAATTCTGGACATGGTCCGGACGTCTCAAGAGAAGGAGTCCAACGAGATCTGCTGCCAGTGGTTGAAGGTACCAATGTGATAACTAAATATGGAATGGTTAAAACAGATCACATCCTTTTTATTGCTTCTGGAGCTTTTCATGTTTCCAAACCCTCTGATTTGATTCCTGAGATGCAAGGACGCTTTCCTATTCGAGTTGAACTCAACAGCTTGACCACCGCTGATTTCGTCCGAATTTTGACCGAACCAGAAAATGCATTGATTAAACAATATACTGCTCTTTTAAATACTGAAGATGTTTCAATAGAATTCACAAAAGATGCCATTCGGGAAATTGCAGACATTGCTAGCGAGGTCAATGAGAAAGCGGAAAACATTGGTGCCAGACGGCTGCACACAATTTTAACTACGCTTTTGGAAGATATTCTATTTGAAGTACCGGATACTAAAATAAAAAAAATTAGTGTTACCGATAAGAAGGTACGCGACACATTGAAAGATATAGTTGAAGATGAAGATTTGAGTCGGTACATACTTTAAAATATCAAATTTTAAATGATTAATTCCAAATAATCTTTAATAAACAAATTTTTAGATCACAAACCTTTGAAAATTCGATTATGTTTAAAATTTTAATATGTGAACTTGAAATTTATTTGAAATTTATTTATTGGGATTTGGAATTTTTTTTATCTACAAAATTTTAATAAAAATACAACACAGGTAAGCATCACGAGAAGCAGGAGGCAACAGTGAACAAAAATTTTCTTTCGATTGCAGAATTGACAAAGGAAGAGATTTATGAGATTTTTGATTTGACCAAAGAATTAAAGGCGAAAACGAAAAAAGGTGAAACGCATCATTTATTAAAAGGCAAAACATTGGCAATGGTGTTTGCCAAGCCATCAGCACGGACACGAATTTCCTTTGAAGTAGGTATGTTTCAATTAGGTGGATATGCGTTATATTTATCTCCCAATGATATTGGTATTGGAACCAGAGAAGCCGTAAAAGATGTTGCCAGGGTTTTGTCTCGATACAATGATGGAATAATGGCTCGTCTATTTGGACATGATGATATTGTAGAATTGGCTGAATATTCATCCGTTCCTGTTATCAATGGACTGACTGATTTGCTCCATCCCTGCCAGATTATGGCGGATACATTTACGATTTTGGAACATCGAAAAACGCTGGATAATATGAAAGTTGCTTTTATCGGAGATGGAAATAACGTTACCAACTCCTGGATCAATTTTGCATCACGAGTTCAGATGAAGCTAGCGCTGGCAGTTCCAGAAGGCTATGATCCTAACTCAAAAATTATGGCATACGCGAAACAGGCAGGGATCAGTGAAATTACCATCCATCGTGATCCAAAGGAAGCAGTTAAAGATGCCGATGTTGTGTATACCGACGTCTGGGCAAGCATGGGTCAGGAAGCCGAAGCGGAAAAACGACGAAAGATTTTTATGAAATACCAGGTCAATGATGAAGTCATGAAACATGCCAGACCTGATACTTATTTCATGCACTGTCTGCCCGCCCATCGGGATGAAGAAGTAACCGACAGTGTGATCGAGAGTAACAATTCGATTGTGTTCGATGAAGCCGAGAATCGGATGCATGTACAGAAAGCGATTATGGTTAAATTAATGAAAATGGATTAGAATCTCCAATCCACCAGAGGCGGAAAACAAGCCAACGGACATGAAAAATTCCAAAATCCAAAAGCCAAATTCCATATTAATCACAATTTCCAATATCTAAAATCCCAAACAGGTTGGATATTGAGATTTTAGAATTGTTTTTATTTGTTATTTGATATTTGTGATTTGGAGTTTTATCAAGTGGTTGTTTACATCCGTTTGAAAAAAATATGCAAATCACCATTGAATCTTATAATCAATCTTTCGAAAATGAGTGGGACAACTTTGTCTGGCAGGCGAACAATGGCACAATTTTTCACACACGGCGTTTTCTCAACTATCACCCGCCAGACCGATTTGAAGATCATTCGCTTATTTTTAAAAAAGATAAACGAGTGATCGCGCTTTTTCCTGCCACGATTCGCTACGAACAACATCGAAGAATTTTGACTTCGCATCGGGGAGCTTCTTATGGCGGATTGGTGACAAAATTTAATCTGGGCATTAAAGACACATTTCAAGTCGTCGAAAAATTAATCAGATATGCGCAGGACGATCAATTTCAGGGAATTGAGTTGACACCGCCACCCATTGTCTATTACCATCGTCCCAGCCATTATGTGGATTTCGCTCTGGTTAAAAATGGCTTCGGCTATCGCAAACGAGAGATTTCCAGCGTTATCCCCCTCACATTTGGCGAGAATGAAGTCCTCTATACTTTTTCATCTGAATCTCGTCGAGCGGTCAGAAGAGGCGTTAAACTGGGTGTCGAAGTAAGAGAATGTGAGGAATATGAAACCTTCTACCAGATTTTGAAACGCAATTTAAAGATGCGGCACAATGTTACTCCGACGCATACGCTGGAAGAATTATTATTATTGAAAGAAATCTTTCCAGATCGAATCCGCTTGTTCGGAGCTTTTGCAGAAGAAAAAATGGTCGCTGGTGTGGTGATGTTCATCACCAATCAAAGAGTGGTGCTGGCATTTTATATCAGCCACAATGAAGATCTCCAGCAGTTCCGCGGCGTCAATTGCCTATTTTTCGAGATCATCAAATGGGCAATTCGAGAAAAGTATGGCTATCTCGATTTCGGAATTTTTACGGTAAATATGGATCCGAATTGGGGATTGGGAAGATTTAAAGAGAGCTTTGGAGCACAGGGTATTTTTCGGGATACGCTGTTGAAATATTTTGAGTAATTTTGGTGTATTAGTTTACCTTCTGCTTCTATTGTTATGAAAAAAAAAGATTTACGAACAGCGATTAACGATTTTTGATTTATGAGGCAATGTTGGATTAAAAAACAGAAGTCATCAAATCAACAATACTTCTAAAATCATAAATCGTTAATCCTTAATCGGAGATCAAGAGAAGGACTAACATAGGCGGTGAACTAATACATTTTGGTTCCATATCCCACACAGATTGAAGAATTATGCGGATACAAGATTTATAAATATCTGTGGGCTTCTTCAATGCGCCTTTACGCATCTGCCTTCGGCATGATCTGTGGGGGAGAACAAATGGTTTCTCCACAGCAAATGAAGATCTTACACATCGCTCCCTTCAATGTCGCTAACGTTCCCATGACCTTTGTTCAGGCTGAACGGGGGTTAGGTCATGAAAGTCGACTTATTACATTTTCAAAAAATCAACGAGGCTTTCCAGAGGATATTTGCCTGAATCTTCCATTTGTAAATTTCAAAGGAATGACACATTTTAAAAGACTGATCGGCGGCAAGTCCCGTACCGAAATTACAAATATCAAGCCAGAACTGATCCGTCTCCCCCCTACCTGGAAACCCAATAATCTGGAAAAACTATTTATCAAATTTAGAGAAAAACTCTGGCAGCCAATTACCAGACAAGCATATCAGCACTATCAACTTGATCAATTCGATGTCATCCAGCTTGACAGCGGAATTGGATTTTTCCGTGATGGCAGCGACATCATTCGCTTAAAACAACAGGGGAAAAAAATTATCTGCTGTTATACAGGGAGTGATTTAAGGATTCGCGGCGTCATCCCTCAAATAAATGAGATTTCGGATTTAAATGTAACCGTCGAATATGATCATTTAAAACTCCATCCCAGAATTCATCATATTTTCTTTCCCTTTGATGTTGAAAAATTCAAACCTCTCCCCTATTCTGATGATGAAATTCTGCGAATCGGACATGCGCCCACCAATCAGGCTGCAAAAGGGAGTGATGTGATTATCCGTATCGTCAAAGAATTAGAGCAAAATTATCCAGTTAACCTAATCTTGATAGAAAATTTGCCTCATCAAGAAGCCCTCAAACGAAAAGCTGAATGCCATATCTTCATCGATCAGATCGGTGATCTTGGCTATGGTATCAATTCGCTGGAATCATTGGCAATGGGAATTCCTACCTGTTCATGTTTAGCGCCTGGTTTTGATGAGCAATTCTCTGATCATCCATTTATTATTATTAACAGTGAAAATTTGAAATTTCAATTGATTTCATTGATTAAGAATAAAGAACTTCGGATTAAAAACGCCAGGCAAGGTTGGAAGTGGGTGAAAAAATATCATGATCCGATCAAGGTGGTTCAAAGGATACATGAGCTTGCAAAATTATAAATTCTCCATTTGGGATAAGTGAAATAAGCGGGAATTCCAAAAAATTATAAATTGTTCAACTAATATTTTTTAACTAACAAAAAATAATCTCAGCTTTTGAGTGCCAATTTTTTACCCTTTAATTTTCTGTAATCGATATATTAACAAATAATTTTTTGAATTCAAAAATATTTTTTCAGCCATGTAAACTATGTTGGGCATTAGTATTGCAAATCGTGGTCTTGTTTTTTTTTCAGTCAGGTTTCATGATTTAGTTCTCGTTCTGAGGAGAGTTACCATAAGCGTATTTAAGATCTTATATTGGGCAGCGTTATTTAGCGAAGTAGCGATTCGCGCTCCCTTTCAGAAAACCTGGAAAGCAGCTACGAAAATCGACCGGCGTGTATCGCGAACTGATGTAGTCCTGCTTGGTTCCTTGTGGATTCCGATGATTATCCTGCCGCTGATCTATTCTGTTACAAACTGGTTGGATTTTGCAAATTATCATCTGCCCGAATGGATGGGTTGGTTCGGTGTTTTTCTCCTGGCTTGTGCCCTGTTCGTCTTCACGCGCGCCCACCTGGACTTGAAATCCAACTGGTCGCCTACACTTGAAATCTTTGAAGGTCACACCCTGGTGACGAATGGGATTTACGGTTATATCCGTCACCCAATGTATGCCAGTCAGTGGCTATGGGGCATGGCTCAAATCCTGCTGTTACAAAACTGGCTTGCCGGTCTCCCCTTAATTTCATATTTTTCATCCCCTTTTACATCCTACGCGTGCAAGCAGAAGAAAAGATGATGTAGGATACATTCGGCGATCAGTATCGCGAGTACATGAAAAAAACAGGTGGCGTCATTCCAAAGTTCTAATGGCACAGTTCAATTCATTTTATAACGTATTGGTTTAAATTATGAAAATGACCAAGATTGAAAAACAGTTCTCAGAATATTCTTCATCATATACCCAACCTGAACAAGCAAGTTGGAACAAAGTGGAAATCCCGATTTCAGGAAACCAAAAAAGCCCTGAACCGCTAGTTACACGAATTAAACAAATTTCTCCAATTATTAAGTCGCATAATTTGAGTAATGCGCCACAGCGCATTCGCCTATGGCGTGATTAGCCGAATTCACGGTCAAAATATTTTTATTCTTTGGGCAAGAATTGCACTTTTAGTATATATCATTTAATCTTCTAAAATACCAATAATGAGTTGAGTCTTAAGAATGACCGTCTTCTTCTGATGATGCTCAGCGGATCATGAAGATCTTGCTGGAATTCCTGTGCTCACTTCCCCAATTCGTTTTCAACAGCAATCTTCTCTGGCAAATAGGCGATTTTATAACCTTTAGGCAGCTTAAATCGATATTCAGATGTGTAACAGCAGTTTCGTCCGATGTAGAATGGATATTTTCGTTATTTGAGCGATGGAATCAGTACTGCAATTTAATTTTGTACTGAAAAATTAAACTTAAACGAGTATAGAAATTGTGTTATCGATCAAAATATTCAACTCTCCCCCTGTTTCCCCCTCTCTTGCCAATTGAGGGAGATGAAAGGTGTGAGTTCATATTGTTTTTCGATTATCAGCTCTTTTAACATAATCCTTAGATCTATGTCATTAAGTTAAGCCCACCGATTCCATCCGCCTCGTCGGATCGAAGTTGCATCATAAGCGCCTAAGTGTAAATCATTTTCAATTCATCAATTCGCCTGGCAATATCAATGCGATTGATACAACGTGCGCTGCAAGAATGGCATGAGCCACATGCCTGGAGACCCTTACCCCTGGCAATGCTGTCCAGCGCATCTCGTGCCTGATAAAAATTGCCGTAACATGCCGCATACATGTGTGTCCGCATGAGAGTCGGAATATCGACTCCCCTGGGACAGGTAGCGACACAATGCTTACATTGCAGGCAATATCCCAACGAGTATTTCACATTTCGGTCTTGCAGAAATTTCTTTTCCTCGGGCGTAAATTCAAGATCGTAAGCCACCGAAAAGTCTTCATCGATCTGCTGAAAATTAGTGTAACCAGGTACCGCTGTAGTAATGAAATTATGGCGCAGCGCCCATTTCAGCACCGCCGTCTGCATCATCTTGCCTTTGTAATAATGCATATTGGCTTCGGAGACATATCTTCGGTAATGGTACTGGGTGCATTGGGTTTTCATCGCATTCAGTCCAATGCCTTTTGAAGCAGCTTTTTTCAGGGTTTTCAATAGTTTCTTATCCTCGTTCATGCCATAGTTAAACGCAGTCAAAATGACATCATAATCACCGGTACGGGTAGCCTCTTGGACACATTCGTTGATATTGGAATGAATAGAAAATCCGATAAACCGAGCCTTGCCCTGTTGCTTCAACAGTTGCAACGCTTCGAGAATGCCAGGATTGTTCAACCACTCAAGGCTTGATACATCGTGGGAATAGAGAATGTCGATAAAATCGGTTTGCAATCGTTTGAGACTTTCTTCGGCTATTTTTAAATAGGTCTCCTTTGCCTGGGCTGGAGTTATATTCCGCTGGTTAAGCGGAATATAAATCTTGGTGCCAATAATGACCTGATCTCGGGCATTCAATTGTTTGATGACATTGCCCACCATCTCCTCATTTCGTCCCCGCTGGTACCAGGCAGCGGTATCAAAATGACGAACGCCAATTTCGTAAGCTCTTCTCACCAATGCCGAATCAAACGCGTTCATAACACCCATACTCACAATGGGTAATTTTATTCCCGTTTTGCCAAGCGTTCGATAGATAATTTTCTGGTTCACATCCTGATCGGGCTTTACTTTGTTTGATAATAGTAATGCTTTCTCTGAGATATTTAGAACTCCAAGCGAAGCAATTCCAGCAACCGTACTGGATAAAAAATCTCGTCTATTGATATCTTTCTTTTTGTCTATCATTTTCTCTCCTCATTGTTTTATAAATGAATGCATTTTAAATATGGCTCATTCCATCATTCGGGTCCAAATCCTAAACGTTGGAAAAACCGTTGAAACGGTTTTAATGAGCTTGTTTGTTAACAAACACCATGATAAATCATGGTGCTCAATCAATAAAAATTGACTCAACACCACAATTTATTGTGGTGTTAGTTTTCAAAATAAACTCATGAATCACTTCTTTATTTGTCGAATTGGAATAATGACCTCAGTACGACAATCCTCGGGCTTCACCTGATCGGGATCGTCCAGCCATGTTTCTATTGACGGACCGATGACCTCCATTCCCTTTTCTTCAATCAATGGGATCATGACACTATATGCCAGATCAACAAGCACATAGGGACCGACATGGATCATTCGGGCAATTTTTTCATAATTATATTGTGCTTTCTTCAATGGTAGTTGTACTGTCGTATCCTTTACCATTTTAAAACCAAGCCCCCAGACCGTATCCACACCTGACACCTGTCCACGGAAATCAAAATAGATACCGAATAAATCGCCTGTAACTTTGGTTTGGAGCTGCTGTTTTCTCGCTTCTTGAATAAAGACAGGTATCTTTTCAGGAATTTGATAATGGGAGCCAGAAAACACCATGTATACGTAGAAAAAAGGTGTTCCATCTTTAATTTCCACTTGCTGCTGTTCCTGTCCATTAAGCCCAAAAGCAATACAGAAAGTGATTACACAAAACAGAATTTTTTTCATCGTTCAATCCTCCTAAAAAATACCAACCAGATTATTTGATAAATTCCTGGACCTGATCCCAACTGACCCATTTTTTGATCTTTATCAGCCCTATAATATTACAACTAAAACCTTTGTTTTTTGGGCAAGACTTTTTTTGGTTGGATTTTTGAATTTGAAATTTGGAATTTATTTGGAATTTGGTCATTTGGAACTTGGAATTTGCAGTTCACTGCGCTCTGTCGTTCTATAAGTTGTGCGACCTGCTGTAAATATTTTGATCGAAGATTTTCATCATCCAGATTTAAGGTTCCCCAGATGTATTTCTTTTTCCAGGCGAGTGCAATTTCTCCATGATAGGGATCGGATATCGTATAACGATCTTCTTTCAAATCAGTTTGGGGAGTTTGGCTTAGCTGGAAATACTGACAGAGCATGTCGCGACAATCATTGGAATCGGCTCCCTCGATGATGAAAAGCTGAAACGTCTTGTTATCAGCGCAATAATCGGTGATAAA
>SMTZ1_10004317_pt1 | contig 20530 bp, 34 predicted proteins | sample DeeMarSWOR136_30_FD_25667 | JGI IMG/M metagenome (IMG submission 25667) | reverse complement strand
CAGAATCAATTACTAAATCTATCCCATATAGCCTACACAAGGCACAAAATGCAAAAGCTTCTGACCTTGAAATACCTCCACTTAATTTGGGAAGGTCAGATGTCAACCTATCAAATTCTGATACATACCTTTTCAGAAAATCTTTCATTTCCACACACTCTCTGGAAAACTCTGCTCTAACACCATCTTAAGAGTTTTTCTATATTTCTCTGGCACATAATCCCAATAATTTTTATTTCGTAGTGTTTTAGGTGTTGCAGTGTACATTTCAAAATAAGGAACACCAAAAAACTCACATATAGACTTTCCTATTTTTTCGTTTATGAATGTATATCTTGCCCTTCTTACATCTTCATGTCTTCCAACAAGATCCTCATAATATAATCGGAGATATTTCTTAGCACTCTGTTCTAAAAAAGCCTTTTCCCATAGCTCATCTCTCTTTATAGCATCTTGTATATCAATAAGATAGGCATCTGGCTTTTTTGAATTTATAATACCTACTGTTGCAAACTGTGAAACTGCTCTATGGAAATAATTTCTTCGTGTTAGATGAATTATAGGCATATTAAAGACTCTCTCATGCAACTTGAAAAAATCTATCTGATGATATAATAACTTTATACATGAATGTTGTGAAAGACCAAAAACCCAATCAATAAACTGATCTGTAGTCCATCCCTTATTTTTCCTATACCAATTATAGACCTTGATCATTCTGAATCTATAATCTATCTTGCCCTTAATAATAAACAATTCATCTGCACAAAATATTCCTGGATGTGAATCTAGGAACTCATAGAGTAGAGTAGATCCTGTTCTCTGTTGAGCCACAATAAATGCATTCATTATTTCTTTCTCCTTGGTGCTCCACGTTTTCTTTGTAGTATTGTTAGAAACTCTCTTCCTTTCTCAATTCCCTGTGGATAATAGTCAAAGAAGATAACATCAACAGCATGTGATCCATTACCTACCTTAAGAGATGCACTGTCAACCATTTCTGCTAACTGTTCAGCAGTCTCCACAAGCTGAAAGTGCTTTCGTGGATTGCCTGGAATATTATCTAATGTGATAATATAACCACCTGCCTTTACTGTTCTGATCATCTCTTCATATGCCTTTTGATAGTCAGGAACCAAACCTAGCAAATGATGGGCAAATGCCACATTAAAGGATCTGTCCTTAAAGTGCAGATCACATACATCACCAAACTCTACAGGTCTGTTTCTATCAGTAGCATATTTGACATATGGTTTTGAGATCTCAATGCCAATAGCATCATAGCCCCCTTCTACAAGCCATGCAGGAAATTGACCGTCTTTTGTACCACAATCTAAAACACTGCATTTCTTAGGTAGCTTGATATCTAATGATTTGAAGAACTCCCATAGTTCCTTACATCTCTCAATACTCTCCCAATCTCTTAAAGGGTCTGCATCTAAAAACTCTTTCACATAAGTTGTGTAATAGTCCAGTGCCTTCTTACCATCCTCTCTTTCACAGGAATGCAGTTCTGGATCTACTTTCCATTTTTGTTGTGTTGCTACCATTTTTAATAACCTCCTATTTACCTTTTAATATTTCCCAAAGGGCAGGTCTTTCATATGTATTCAAAACATATTTCCAACTCCATTCTTTCTCCATTGACTTTCGTGCTTGCTCACCCATTTCTCTTGCCTTTTCAGGATTATTCTTTAATTCAACTAGCTTTTCTATATATTCATCAATATTACATTTAACTATATATCCATTCACACCATTCTTAATAAGTTCTGGCATATTACCTATATGGTTAGATATAATAGGTCTTCCACATGCTGCTGCTTCTAATGCTGGATTCGGACCACCATCAACTTTAGATGCAACCATATACACATTTGCCCTATTATAAAAATTCACCATTTTCTCATATGGTATAGCTGTTAGATAATTATTAGTATTAGTTATTAGCTTTACTCTTGCACTCTCACATGCTGGTCTTATAATAGGTTCTAGCCCCTTCTCCAATGCTGGCTTTCCTGCATATGCTGCAACAAATTCTTCACCTATATCATATCTAAGTGGCTTAAACAGATCAAGATCAATTCCTTCAGGTACATAATACACAAGACCATCCCAAAGCTTCTCAAGATCTGGTTTAACAAATAAGTTGTTTATCATATATGCATCAACATATGGAGATACTGTTTTAAACTTCAACCTTTTTACTTCCTGAGTAGCCCCCCAATGCTTTTTTAATATTACCTTCTGAGTTACTATTGCAACTACTCGTCTGCCTTTAAGATATGCTTCACGTATTAAATCTCTAGCAACTCCAGAATGAAGAGATGTATGAAGATAGAAATATAAAAGATCATATTTATTATGGAGACCCAACTTCCTAACTCTGGTAATATGCTGCTCAATTCCACTTTCTTCGAACTCTCTATATTTTTTCTGTATATCTTTAACAGTTGTTATAGTGATATCAAATTGGTCTGACAAATGTTTTTTTGTTTCAAGCATCTTTCTCCAACCAGTCCATCCTTTAACATCAGCTATTGCTAAGATTTTAGGTTTACCAATCCATTTCTTTTTAGGAACTGGATTTTTTGGTGGTGGAAGAATTGGATGTTTCTTCTGTTTTTTTCTTGGATAATCAACTATTCCTATTTTTTTAGTCATTTCTTCCTCACTAATATCCTATACCATTTATTTTTCTTCTTGTCTTTTAGCTCTTTGACAGTCTCAAAATTATATCCCTCTTTCCTACGAACCATATTAAGTAACTTAATCAGATCACTATGTGATTGAAACGTGAAATAGTGACCCCATATAGTAGGCACCTTATCTGGCATTGGTTCTAATGGAACTTCAATAAAAAGTAATCCGTCAGTCTTAAGAACTCTTAAAGCTTCTTTCAATACTATAAGTGGACTATGAGTGTGTTCAAGAAAATGAGCCATACATACCATATCATAAAAATCCATGGAACAGGATGGCAAATTTTCACATGATATATTATGGGCATCAACATTATATACCATTATCCCTTTATCACCTGCAATCATGCTTGCATTCTCATTAAGCTCTATTCCCCACAATTGCCATACCCCAACAATACTTCTTAAAGATTCCAAAAAACTACCATCTCTACATCCTATATCAAGAACTTTCATATCTTTGTTCATATAGGATTTAAGCCATTTGGCATATTCATCATGTCTTTGTTTATGGAGATAAAATGTTTTATCCTTCATACTCTTATCTGTTATCTCTATTTGTGTCTTTGCATAATCATTCATATTTCACCCTCTACAAATTTAGTTTCCAAAACTTTCTCACCAATACCTGGAGAAATAGATCTTGCTTTTACAGTTCCAGTATTATCTATCTCTTCCAATACCTCAAAATTGCCTACCCATTCCCCTTTATCAAAAAGACCAAAAATGGAATTTTTCTTAAGGTGTTTCAGTTGTCTCTTTACACCTTCACATACAATTGTCATTGCCATTATATTATAACTCCCACAAAAATGAATTTGTTGTGAACTGTCTCTCTTCAAGACACTCCATCACATTATACATTCTAACTTTGCTGCTATGATATCTCTGCATAAAGTCAAATGCCTTCTTTCTCATTATCATTGTATCATTGTTACAAGCCCATGCAAATTGCTCTTTAACTTCTTCCGGTGAATTATATTCAAGATATAAATCATCAGGTATCAAATCATCCTCACCTTTAAACTTCCTATGTATCAAACAAGCACCAGCACCTAGATATTGCCATGGTCTTACTTCATTATAATGCATTATATCATATCCAATACATGCTGATAATATTGCTTTGGCTGATATTGACAGTTCTGGTGTCCTATGTCTTAAATCATTTGCTGACTGAGTTTGCAAATATACTAACGGCATTATTTGTTGTACTCTCTGTAAAAAATTTCTACGTGGTGGATGTGCCTGTGGACTTCCAGGAAAAATAAGCCGATTATCAAATGCCAATTCCCCTACAGGGTTTGCCAATTTTTCTTGCACCAATGAGCAATATGGTTCAAAGATAACTGGTATTCTCCAATAATCCTGGAACTTCTTAAGGTTTTCCGTTTGGTTCACAAATGCCATATGGAAGACATCTGAAATATCCTTATTATATCTTGGCTCATGTCGAGCATCCATCAATACATGAACAAACTTAGTTCCTGTCTTATTCTTCACTTGCTCCAAAACATTAAGTATCACATCGGGTGGATGGATATGTGCATGAAATGTCAAATGTGTAAAGACATATTTGGGATTCTCACTCACAAGCCTATTGTGAATCTCCATTAATGGAGTTGTCTTATAGTCTATGTCAATTACAGTATGACCATTCAGCTTCAATCCCTGTCTATGTGTCAACACGAACCAACTGTAGTTTAGTCTGGTGTTTCCCAATATAGCTACTTTCATATCAATCCTAATACCTCTCTGAACATTCTTCTCCAATGCTCTGATTGTATCTTCCAAGTCCATTCTTCCTCAATGGTCTTTCGTGCATTCTTGCCCATTTCAATAAGCTTATTTCTATTGTTCCTGAGATAGTTGATCTTCTCTACATATGCCCCTATCCTCTTCTCTACAATAAAACCATTATAGCCATTTTTAATTAATTCAGGCATATTGCCAATTGCATTTGATATGATAGGTCTTCCACATGCTGCTGCTTCAAGTGCTGGATTTGGAGTACCATCTTCTGTTGATGCAACTATGAAGACATCCATATCCTGATATATATCTGGCATCTGGCTAATAGGAAGTGCATTAGTATAATCATTGAAGTGAAATAATGGAACTGCCCCTGATTGCTGCACAGCAGGTTTTATGAATTGCTCTTGTCCCTTCATCACAGATAATTTCCCAACATGACCAACTACAATATTATCTCTATAGTCTGGTATCGGCTTTTCTGGATAGAACATTTCTTCATCAACACCATTAGGAACATAATAGACTATACTATGCATTGTCTTCAATTCACGAAAGAGCATCATACTATTAGCATGAACCACTGCTGCTTTCTGCATTTGTGGTTGCAACACTGAATGTGGTCTATGGGCAGTAATACCTGTTATCTTCTTTCTTGGTGATACGTCCTTTAGATAGTCTATATATGAATATCCAAATGTCACATACAAATCATATGTTCTTGGTTTAATAGCTCTTGCTCCTGGTCCAATAAGCCAGATGATATCTATAGAGAACTCATTGCTGAGATATTTCTTTAGCTGCATTGATTTATAGTGCCATGCCCATCCCTCAACATCACATATGAAAAGAATTTTAGGTTCTCTGTTTCTGATACCTGGAATGCCAGGAAGATCTGAAACTCGTTTCCATTTCATCGAATACTGAGGTATTCCCACTTTTTCATATGTTTTTGGTGGTGGTCTATCTATCTCTTTCTTGACTTTTCCCTTTCTGCCTTTAGGTACATATATAGTTTGCTTCTTTCTTCGTCTTTCTGCCTGAACATTACGAACAGGCTCTTCTATTACATTACCACCTTTCATAACTGTCTGTGTCTGTATCCTTGATGGATGAATTATAAGATCTGTCAAATCTATCGAACATCTAGCCCTTTTTGCTATTTCATTAATTATCTTCTCAATACTTGCTTCATCCATTCTGGATGAAGGCTTTCTATATAGGTGCTTGGAGAATATAGTACAATTAATACCCCTCTCAACACCGGAAGTCAATACTCTGTTTCTATCAAACAATAATCTCAAGTTAGTAATGGGATCATATATAGGCTCTGGGTTCTTACCCCCTATAACCATTATTCTATCATGCTTGCTTCCCTTTACTTCATCATCAAATTTCTTAACAATAGTGCCTGGAGATGAAGTGCCTATCATCTTGACCTCATCATTAGGAACTCTGACTTGATTGATTAGCCCCTCAACATCAGACTGCTTATCTAGAATGATAATTGATATAGGGTCCATGGCTCCATTGATCTTATATCCCGAATAAGACTTATCAACAATAGATTCAAAAACCTGTTTATGTTCCTCTGTCCATTCCTCTGCTTTAATGTCTGTGTATACCGTATTGACAACAAATTCATCTCTATATGAAATACTGCATCCAAGTCTCTTCATTTTCTCCATGAAAATTCCAGGTGCATAGAAGTCATTATTGATTATAAAAAGACCTGCTCTAATAGCATCTGACTTCTGAAATACATACCCTGAAGAAAACGAATATACCGATGGCATTAATTTAGATGTTGGTGTTATTGTTGTTGTAGTAGTAGGTGGTGGAGATGGTTTCACTCTTGGATAGTCAACAATTTGCCCTATCTGTCCCTTTTGGATTCCAACATTTTTAAACATAATAAGGGTAGATATTGGTTTCTTGCCTAGTGATTCTCTAAGCTTATTTAATACTCCCTTTTGTAAAAAGCTTTTTGAATCCAGCAGCAAGACATATCTGGTCTGTACCACATTCACTATAGTAAAATTGATTATCTCCATCTTCTTGGCTTTGGGATATTTCACATATACAATTCTGGGATCAGCAGCAAAGGTATCCGGTTGAGTTCCATCAGTTGACCCTTGATCAGCTACTACTATATTGTCATGTTTACCTAGCTGTGAATATACACTATTAAAAGCAATACAGATATCATCATAATTGTTTAGTGTTGGTATGATTATGGTGAATCTAGGTATCTTGTCTTCTTCTTGTTGTTGTGCTTCCTTCAGCTTATCAGGGGGTAACCATACAGTGCTACCTCTTCTCATTCTAGTTGTCTGTACGTCAATTGCCATTCTACCTCTCCATATTTTCATTTAGCCCATATCTGGGGTATCGTAAATTCATGTTCATATCTATATTTGAAGCTAAAATCCATTTGCCTATATTGCCAGCAATCACCATTAGCAGGTATCCACCTTTGATATAGACCATATCTTCTCTTGAAGTCAATAAAGCATTTCATTCGTCTAAATTTCTCAAGTTGGTTTACTCGTTTCACCTTATCCTCTTTTTCTCCACAATATTTTCGGCATAACCACCTTTAACAGTTGCCCCACAATAGCCCTATCAATATGATCAAAAGTAAATAGAGCTTCATCATATATAGACCTAGTAGGAGAGAAACCTAATTTCTTCAATTTCTCTACAACAGGATTATAATAGAAGTCTGATGTAACCTCTACTCTGGGTGATTCTATATACTGCTTCATACCATGATAACCTTTTTCCTTACCTGCCTTAAGAACCATATTAGCAACCTCTGCCATAGAGTGAACACTATCAAGTTGATTCCATACCCTATAGCCTTTATAATCACTATTCTCTATAGCAAGCATAAGACACTGTACACTATCATTCAAAGCTAAGAATCCTCTCTTATGATCACCTTCACCATAGATAGTCAATGGATGTTCTATGACAGTTTGAACGATAAACCTGTTTACCACTGTACCAAATGCTTCATCACTATCACAACGTGTATGTAAGCCTGTATCAAGGATCTCTGGGGTATAATTTCCATAAACCACTCCTTGCATAATATCTGTAGCATTTATGTTATACACTCGACAAGCATATTCAATGAAATAGGTTGCAGAAATTTTTGAGGTGTGGTAAAAAGACCCTCCAGACCTAGGAAAAATCACGTTCTTCAGAACATGTTTATTAATCACCTTATCAGACTCTTTCTCCCCATCCTTATTTTCTGCTCCAGGGTCTACTAGAGCCAGATCACAGGTGCCTTCTGGTATGGGAACCCCTATAGCAGGATTATATTCACCCATGGTGCCGATCTGTACAAGCTGTGCATCTGGTGCATGTTCTTTCATAGCCCATAGCACGTTAATAGTAGAAGCTATATTGTTGATTGCTGAGTGTACAGCATGGTCCACTGATATCTGTGAATAAGGTGCTGAAGGTTGTTGTGCTAGATTCACTATTACTGAGGGTTTATGAATGGTAAAAATATTTTTTAATGATTCGTAGTCTAGGTGTAGGTGTATATAGAAAGGAATGAACTCTCCTAGTTTTTGAAGGTGTGCTGATCTCTCTGTAGGGCTTAGTATAGGGATTGCTGAGATGCTTCCCATTTCATCAACAGCTTTTCGTCTGGTATAGTTGTCTATACCAATTACCTTATATCCCTTTGCTAATAGCCTTAGTGTGAGGGCATGTCCTATATATCCATCATATCCTAATACAATTGCAGTTTCCATAGTTCGATCCACTCCCTATTATAACACGTTATAACAGCTTTGTATAACATGTTTTAGAATATTATTTCATTATTTACGGTAATATCAGGAGATATATCAAGGAACTCTATGACATATTCAATACCTTTCCTTATATATTGCTTGATTTTACCGATAATATTGCCTAAAAATACCTTTAACTTGGTTAAAATTGCCGATATAATGCCTTCATTAAGTTGTTTCCCTTCATATTTAGCAAATTCTTCGTTCATTTTATCAAGTGCAAGGCTCAAAACAGACCAGTAACGGTACTCTCCCTTGGTCTTGGTGCTCTTCCATTCCACTCTGAGGTTCATTTGCTTGGCTATATTAGCTATATATGCACTGTCAGAGCAGGAATTAAAGGCATTTTTCTTGCCTGAGAAGGGATCTAGCACCTTTAGTATATATTCAGCCTGTCCAGGAGACCCCTTACCGAACTTGATCTCCCCTGTCATTGCTTCTCTAGCAAAGGCATTACGGAAGTCCTTGTTGGTAGAGAAGAAATTGTCAAGGATGCCTGTCATGTCCCTGTGCATCTGGTCTGCTTGCTTCAACATTACGTTCTTCCTCTTCTCCTTGCTCAATGGGGCAGTGCCTACTATCTTCTTCTCCCATTGATCCAACATCCCAGAGATGGTGTCAATTAACTCAGAGTCCTTAAGGTCCACTCTATCTAGTATGTTATAGAAGGTAGCTGCACTCTCTCCCTTACCACCACTCATAAGCCTACTACGTGGACCTGTCTTAAGGCTTATCCTGTAGGCACCTATGAGTATGTCAGTCTTAGGTGTATTGTCTACACCACCATACCTAGCCCACTGCTTGGTGATCTTCACACTCTTTCGTGCAACTTTCTTTGCTCTCTTTCCTTGTACCCCTTGCTGCTTTAAGTAGGTTACCACATTATCAGGCACCTCTCTTGATATGGTCATAGCCCTTGGCCAATAGGGTGCCTTGGTATTCCATGCAGTGACGATACCATCCTCCATCTCTAAAGCCATTTTTTGTTCTACTATAAAATTTGTTAATTTCATTTCATTAACCCTTAAATTTTTTAATTTTGGACAGTTTAGATGGGATAGGGGTCATTTTTTGTCATTTGCTGCCCAAAATAGAAAAAAACTCCCCATACCGTATCAAAGGCAAAAGGCCAATCCACTATGGGGTTCAAATATTTTCTGGGGAAATTTTTTTCTGCCCCAAAGTCACTTTTTTGAAAACATAATAATTCCAGCATGTTAGTCTACTTTTGCCCCCTATGGAGTATAAGAATTTTATTTTGCTCCTTGTTCTTTGTAAGGTGTCTTCCACCATCTCTTACATGTCTTGCAGTATGCACCTTCTATAGGTGTCTTTTCCTTTAACTTGCCTTTGCATTGTGGGCATATTAATTTCATGTAACCCTTCCCTATCTAATATAATATATATTATAAAGTACTATAATATTATAAGTAGTATAACCATTACTTGATCCACTTAAGTATCTCTGTAGGATCATCACTGCATTGTCTGCATTTAAACTCACAATCTATCATTACAAACTCTTCTTTATCATCAAGTATCATAGACATCATTTCAATTCCACATTCAGGGCAAACAACTATAGTGTTCTTATTTGTTCCCCATAGCTTCTTTGATAATCTGTCTATAGGACTTTCTTTACCTAGTATGTCTTCGAACATTATTGTTGCTCCATTTTTATCTTCTCATATTTTGGTGTTGTTCTCTTGAGCCATTGTGTTATGTCTACATACTTGTTTACCCATTTGTTGTCTTTCTCCCAGATCCATGATCTTCTCAGAAGGTATTGGAACTCATGTGCTCTTGAAGATGGAGAAGCTACTGCCAGAACATAGTCTAGTTGGTCTGAGTAGAACATTGACAGCTTACCTCCGATCTTTCTTGCTGTTCCTGTGAGAGATGATGGAGGATCTATCAGGATGTTGGGAAGTGCATATGAGTGGATCACTTCTGCATCCCATACATACACGTCTTTCTTCTTTGAGTCTGCCACGAACCTTACCTTGTCCGGTAGTTCTTTTATCTCTGAACTGGTAGGGTTCACGAATACAGGATATCCTTCTTTCTTCCCTCCGAAATATTGTACCAGAGCAGGGTTTGTTATCAGGTCATAGTATTTTTCTTCCAGGTATTCCAGAAATTTCATTCATCATCTCCGAATGGATATTCATCACCATCGTCTTTTCTCAGGCATTCATAGGAGCAGTAGCCTTCAGACAGTGGATGAGTGTCAGAGTCATATCCACAGCTAGTGCAGTAGTGAAATTTCTTGTTGCATACTTTACATTTGGTCCCTCTGAAATCCATATGATCATCTCCATCCATCCACCAGAACGGATTGTGTTCTTCATCTTCTTCTTCTAGATTTGTTAGATATTTCATATACTTACATTCTGATGAAAAAATAAACCGTAGTTTTACCTTTGTTTACTTTATATTATAGGTATATGTGGCTCACTGACCAGAGTATCCTTTACCTCTGGAAAACGAACCACCTATGACTTTCCCATCAGGAGTTATATTATATTCGTCTTTTTCTGTTTGAACGAATACATTGTTGCCCCTCATGAAAGAAGTTATAACCTTTTCCTTGGTATTTCTAATCATCTTGTCAAGTACTGTTCTTTGTTGTTTTGTCGGTTTCTGTTCTGTTAAATAATTTCTTAGTTTCATTCTTATCCTCTTAGGTTTTCTTGAATACGAATTTACCTCCACTTCTTACTCTCTTATATCCTGTTATATATTTTGAAAGTCTGTCATATAGCTTTTGTCTGCTCTCTTCTTTTGCTTCGAACCAGAAGGTTGCAGGAGAAAACTTTTTAATAAATATTTTGAAAGCTTTTATAACTGCTGCCATAACTGCTGCTGCATTGCCTGTTCCAGTTAAGCCGTATCTTGAAAAAGAATATTCTCTTGTTTCTACCCAAAAGGTCAATTCCCATATGTCTTGCACCTGATTCATTATCTTAGCATTGAAAACATAATCAATATCACCAACAGAAAACTTAGCTATCCACTGACCACTCTGTTTAGTATAGTCTTCGATTTTTAGGGGTACATCAGTTGTAAATATTTCTGTTAAATAGTCTTTTAATTTCATATTAAAATATTTTATCCAGATACCTTTTCAGTTCAGCACCTTCTTTTGACATCATGCCCAGATGCAGATCTCTATATCTTTTTTTAGTTTCTTTTAATAGCCACTTCATCAACATTACTGCTATACCTTGTCTTCGAACATCTTTTCTTACTTCAATTATATTGATGTAGATGTTATCTTGATAATCAGAATAGTCAATCTTACCTACAACTTTATTATACTCATCTCTTGCCAGTAAAGTATAATTGTGTTGATCACCAGTAACACCTAAATGAATATTGTCGAAATTATATTTCCTGCCAAATTCCTTTATCTCATAACCTTCATACTTCAAGCAGTGATGGGCAGATGCAGAGCATACTTCGTGGAGCTTCTTCAATACCTCCAATTCAGTGCCTACATAAATATACTTCCCATCTCTGGTAAGCTCTAGCATCTTGATTCTTTGTTCTGTTAAATATTTTCCTAGCTTCATTTCTCATCTATGAATAGCAATCTTCCATGGTTGTCTTTCAGTGTTGCATGTTTCATGTCCATCTCTATCTTCTGTACTTCTGCATCATACTGATATGCCACTTTCTCTATATTCTTTTTAGTGAACTTGAGATTTTTCTTCCCAACTACACGATCCTGTTCATCCCTTATAACTAGTGACTCTGGAAGGATCAATGCAGAGTAGCCTGGATTTATTCCTGGCATCCATCTACCAGTGTTCTCTCTTGGTTTAGGTTTATGCTTTTTCTTTAAATACTTTTCAAATTTCACTTTCTCTCAAACTCCCATCCACCTTCTCCATCATGCTCTGCCGTGTATGGAAAGTTCTTAACAATCCAATCGGCAAATTTTTGGTAGAGTCTTATTCTATTTGCTTCTATTTCGGTTGAAGCAAATTGAAACTTCTTGGGCTTTCTTTCTTTTATAAATAGACTAAAGGCTTTTATTACACCTGCAAAGACTCTAGGGGCATTGAATCTTCCTGTTATAGATTTTCCAAGTGATACATCTCCTTCTTCTACCCAAAAGCCAAGATCATAGTAGCTTGGTCCTATCTTTGCTGCTTCGAAAAAATAAACCAGATCATCAACCTTGAAATTAACATAGAAGTCCTGGCCAGATTTCTTCTTTGTCAAGGGGATATCGGATTTAAAAAGTTCTGTTAAATAGTTTTCGAATTTCATTCTTCCTCTTTAAGAATTTCCTCTTCCTCTTCATCTTTCCATATCTTTTCTATCTCTTTCTGATTCTTCTCAGCTAAAGATAGGTCTCTTTTTCCTAATATATCTTCAAACATTTTAAGTCTCCTATACTTTGATTACTTCATCGAAACCTTCAGCTTTAGAAGGTTCCTCATAATCCTTCATCATTTTTTCCATTACATCTGGTGGTATATGTTTACCAGTCTTTCTCTCTCTTTCCTTTAATCTCTTATTCAATTCACCTTTACTAAGTTGGAATACCAGAGCAGTCTTCTTGTAATCTGGAGCAAGTTTCAAATATTGTTTTCTAATTGCTTTTGTTAAATTAGTATTGTCGAGAACTATGCTCTTTCCAGTTTTGAGTGCTCTGGTAAAATCTCTTTTACCCATTTCAATTATATTGTCTCTACCAAGAGCATCGAACATTTGATTATAAGATGCTCCAAGTTTTTTAGCAAGTTTATCAACTATAGAGTCATTAGATACTATAATATAGTCATTATATTTCCTTTTGATATATGTGCTCTTGCCTGTTCCTGGCAATCCTACGGCAACTACAAGTTCTCTCACCTTTGCTTCTCCTATATATCGTTTTAACTTCATATATCTTTTTTAATAGTATGTTTACAATGCACTCTAATTGCATTTGATTCATTTGGATTTATTTTACCTTCTGTATATCTTTCATACAGCTTTTCTTTTTCTATACGTTTGTCAAAATCGTAATTATAAACCTCCAGTAAAACACCGTAATATACACCATCTTCGAAATGTATTATCCCTTTCTGTTTTGGCTCTAACCACTCTGCCCAATATAAACTCATTTCTTTTAGATTACCTTCTGCTCTAAATTCCATCTTCACTACAGATACAAAGATTATAAGGCAATCGGATTTGTTCTCAACAGGAACAGAATAAAACTTAGAGCCTGGATGTGCTACTTGACTAAACCCAAATAATAATGCAAGCAGCACCAGTAATATTAATAAGATTTTTTTCATTTTTTCCTTATCAGAAAAAGCTTTTCTGCTGGTTTTTGTTTACCCGATCTAGCTTTATGTTCCCATGGCATTGGCTCTTCCACAATATTCCACTTGGATTTGTCTATAAACTTATAAAGTATTTTTTGGTAAATATGCTGCCTTCTTATGTCAAAGGGAAGAAAGGCCATTTCTTCCGGTTTCTTCCGTTTTATAAATTCACCTATTGCTTTTGCTGCTCCCATGAATATTTCTATGGGGGTAGATGTACCACGATCTTTCATTGAAAATCCTACTCTGTATTGGTCTTTATCATATGGCACAAAATCCATTGTAATAGATGTACCACTATCACCTATCAGAACTGTTGCACCATCATACCTACCCCACCAGTCTATATCTACTTCTGGAAAGGTTTCAAAGAGTTCGTTTAATTGTTGTTCCTCCTGTAGATCCTCTTCTACTCTGGGTTTATAGAATACCCACTCTATTTCATCTGATGCTGTTGGTCTTTTCATATATGAAAACCCATATGTACTTTCAATCCATTTAGCAAAACGGTCATATGTTTTCATCCTACCTCTTTCACCAATTGCAGTAAATTTTAAAGTATCTGGTTTTCTTTCTTTCATAAATTCTTTAAACGATTTCATCACACCTGCAAGAACTCTTGGTGCATGACCTAGACCAGTTAGCTCAAAAGATCCCTGAAGTTTGGCTCTAAGTTCTGTTGGTGCATCAGCAACACCAAAAACAACATCATAAAAGCCTTCATGTTTTGGTATTAACTTTGATGCTGGATAATCATACCATTCTGCATGAAAGTAATATGTAACTTTTTCTATTCTAAATCTAGTAGAAAAATCTTTTTTTCGTTTCCTAGAAAATGCTCTTTCAATGGGAATATCAGTTTTAAAAAGTTCACTAACAATACCTTCTCCCTGAGATTGAATATAATCAATAAAGTATCTTATGAACTTTTTCCAGACCTTTGGCATGTGATGCCTTAGCTTATAATATCCATCAAAATGTCGGGATAATTGAGCAAGTTTTTTAATTCCTTTTGTGCTTTTTACTTGCATAATTACATAATCGGGACTTGGTGGTAGAACTCCTTTTGCTCTCAGATAGGGATTATCAGTTCCTTGTAGAACTGCTGATGCTGCTGATTGGGCATGTGCCATTATTTCTTGTTTGGATGCCAAGTATAAATCCCAATCTTCTATAACCCAATTAAAGTTTTTATCAAGCTTTGCAAACTTGGCAGATATCCCATCTAGAATTTTGATAAGTTCGGTAGTGCTTAAATTTTTTCCAGCTTCAAGTCTTCTTATTTGCTCAACATGAACCAGTTCATGTTTTATGGTCTCGTCTAATGATTTAAGCCATGTCTGAAAAGTTCTACTATCTTCCCATGCATGAAAGGTGAAATCATAGTTATGTACTATTTGTATATTCCCTGGACCTGCTGCACCTTGAATAGAATTACCAACACCACTATCATGATCAAATCTAATGGGCAACGGCAAGGTTTTTTTCTGTCTTACTAGTTCTCTGTTAATAAATCTATGAAGCTTTAGACCTGTATTAATTTTAGGCATTTTTAACCATGTTGAATGGATCAAAAAAAGAGCAGTTGTAATATACTTTGCTGTATTACGATCCGGTAATATAATTGCTTCATCTAGGAAATTTTTTAGTTTCATTTGCCCTTGTATATAAATTTATCAAACCATAAACCCATAAAGCCCATGATTGTAAATTCATTCTTTGATAATATTTTTGCTGCTTTTCCTGCATCAGTTTGTATGATCTTCATGTATATTTCATTTTCTACTTTCTTCTTTAAACATATTTCCATAGTTAAATCAAAATGTATTTTCTTTGGCTTATAGAAATTCCAGGCATGTTCTATTGGAATGCCCATGCTGCTAAAGTAACCAACAACAACATCAATCTCTTTGGCCTTGCTTGCTGCAACCATCCATGCATTGCTATAACACTCTTTTACTTTTGGATGTACTATTCCAAGACGGTCTGTTATAATCTTCTCAAGAGTTGGATCTGCTCTATATGATTGAACTGTGACTGATTTAGCTTGCTTCCCTACCCAATCCCAATAAGCCACTTGCATAGGATGAGTACCTTCTTGTCGAGAAAGAAGAAATTGCATTCCTTTTATATACTGCATTAAATTGCTTTCTATTAAATATTGTTTAAATTTCATCCTGACACCTTCATTAAATATTCTAATGCATCGTGTTTATCTTTCCAATAATAAAATAACTTTCTTGCTGCTTCTTTTACTTCTGGCCATTTGTCAAATTCTTTTATTTTATTTTTAATATCAACATTGATGAATGATAATGATGATGTTATTCTGTCAAAGGCATAAAGAGTTTCTTTAAAGGAAGACTCTTTATCTTTCAGAATTTTTTCATAATTATCAATATGCTTAAAAACCTCATTGAACCATTTGAGAAATTCCTGAACTTGTTTTGGATTCCTCTTTATCTTCTTAAGTGGAGCAAGGATCTTCTCAAGATCTTTTCTAGGCTCACCTAGCTTTTTTAGAAACTGTGATTTATCTATTTCTATTTCTGTTAGATATTGATTGAATCTCATTTGACTTTTACCCTTGATACTGAAGTATATTTGTAAGGAATCTTGTTCCATTGGTTTACTTCTGCTTTCTCATGGTCTTTTACAGTAAAGTCAATAACAGATTTATCACCTTTATTCAAATCATTTTGACCCCAATGGTGTATCATGTTTCCATATTTGTCTTTCATTACTGTTATTGAACTTCCACCAAACCTTGTTTCAAACCAGTGTTTTCTTAATACCTCCACTTCGACATCTTTCTGTCTTTCACCTATAACACCAATCCACTGGCTATTTTTAAGTTGTGCTTCACCTGCTTTAATTTTTTGTTCTTGGTTTAATCTGTCTTGTGCTGCCTTTTGCATAAATTCTTCTTCTGCATCTGATTTAGGTCTGGTCCATTCACGTTTTGTTTTTGATAGATCCAAACCAGCAGCACCACCTTGTTCATATTTGTATGCAAGCTTATATTTTTCTTTGACACCTGCATCATCAACAACATAAAGCCATGTTAACCATCGTGTACCTTGACCTGCTCCCCTTTTGCCGAAAATTACATTGGCACCTACCTCAACAACATAGTCACCATTTTGAACATTGACCCCTCTTAATTTTTTAACATCTGCTGCACTTCTGAAAAGAACATCACCTTTACCACCTACTTTCCAATAGGCCCATCTCTTATTAAGCAGATACCATTGTTGCTTGCCACTTTTGAAAATGCCATTATTCTTTATAATGCCCTCAAGTGTTCGATGGGTTTCTTGATCTGCTGGAGAGTTATAATTAAATCTTCCCTGTTCCTGCAAGAGGTTTTCTTCTGTTAAAAATTTTTTAAGTTTCATTTTCTACATTCCTCTAAAATGGTTCTATCAATTAATTTTATCATCTCAGATAAACAGTTCTTGCAAAGGCACGTTATCAGTGAGTTATCAGTAGGGTTTTTCAAGGCACACATAACAGTGCTTTGCTTTAAACAACGTAGGCAATGAAGGGGCAATTTAAAACCACGTCCTTCTCTGGGATTTTTCCATGCTTCTATAGGCAAACAATAATCACTCATTACAATCCTTTATCTTTCAGATATTCTACTGTTGCTTCTTTTGGTAGACCCTCCAAATATGTTACAGTTTTCTTCAATATGTTCATTGATCTAATTAATGGTGGTTGTCTATAGGCACTCCTAAAAGGCTCATAAGCAACCGAATCATACATATGTTCTGCCAGTGATATAATAAAATTGTATGAAGCAAAAGCTACATCATATACAGCTTTTGGCAGTTTCTTACTAAGTCTTGTTCTAGCATCTCTTGCCCTTTTCTTGAGGTTTGGTGAGTTTTTCAAAATGGATTGAACAGACTGTATGCCATATTTATTGTTTTCTCTAACCTTTTCTTTTAGCCTGTCTATATATAAATAACGTCCATACTCAACCATATGTGATTCTATTAAATTCATTTCTTCTTTAATATGACCTAGTTCAACCCACAATGGTTTATCATCTCTGGAAGTAAATCTTGATAATGAACCTAAGATGCAGTGTGCAGCTTCAGCCATTCTTTGAGCACCTATCTCATATTCTGTATGACTGTTGTAACCTCCACCTGCTGGTATCTCTCCAAACATGGATGTTTCTAGTGGGCATTTATGTGCTGCTTCAGTTATAAAACTTCTTAATCTCATTTTATCTTATCCTTATTTTTATTGATCCATGCAGGAAGATTCATATAGTCTCTTCCTTGTCTTTCCCATTCTTTTCTAAGTGCTCTCATTGCTTTTGTGACTGGTGCTTGTGTCCCTCTTTTATGTTTTAATCTGACATCTTTTCCTGTATAAGATCCAGGCTCCAGTGAAGCACTTTGTTTTTTATCAGCTTCAATATACTTCTTTAAAAGCTTCAATAATGTTTCTTCAGATTCTTTTATATAATAATTAAATCTCACTTCAAATAATCTTTATCTACAGGCTCACAACTGAACCTATATTTTCCTTTATTGATATAAGTAACTTTATACTCCCTTTCACCGGAACCAACTGGTAGAATAAAAGTTGTTCCTATTTCAGGCAACCAAGGAATTGGTTCTTTCTCTTCGTCTTGGAGATTTTCTATCATTTCTTCAGCAGTAATTTGATCATTATTCATCACACATTACCTCCTTTAACCTTTTACTGATAGTTTTGCTGGTCCCTCTACATTAAACTTCTTTTTAATTTTATCTAGTTCTGCTTTGTCTCTTAATATAGCTTTACCTCTTCTCAAGGCTTCATCGTAATCTTCGAATGTTTCTATAGTTGCATACTTACGTGGTTTAACTCTAATCTGTAACAGATATCCACCACCTTCTGCTTGCATTTCAGTAGTTGCAGCACCATACTCTTTACACATCTCCCTAAAGTTTTTATCGTGCTGTGAATACCCAATATGAATTACTTCATGCTTAATGACTTTTAAAGCTTTTTCCTTGTCTTTCATGTCAAGCATTCTATCAGAGATATAAACCTTAAGATATGTTGGCAAACTAATAAGAGTATGGCTAATAGCCTTTCCACCTCTACCAGGATGGATCAGTGCCATTAATGCTGTTGCCTTTCCACCTGCTGCTTTCAGATCATTACGGTTAGTAGTAAAGGAGAGGATCTTGTTAATGTGTTTATTAAATGTTTCCTCTCCCCATATTTTTTTAGTCCATAGCTTGTATTGATCTTCAACCCAGGACTGGCTTATGCTTTCTTTCAAATAGTGTTTTAGTCTCATCCTATATTCTCTGTTACTGGAACTGTGATTTTACCTTCTTCTTCTTTTTTCTTTTTCACATCATCCCAATAACAAGAACTGTTACCAGACCAATCACACATATCTGTTTTATTATTATACTTCAGATTAAACCTTTGCCCCTCCGGTGAGAACTGTCTTTCCATTAAAGAACCACATTCAGGACAAACCTGTGAGTCGTAGCAGCAGAAGAGAAGTTTTTCCTCTTCATGTCCACACTTACATTTATAATCAAAAATCGGCATTTTAAACCTCTTCCATTAGCTTGTTGATTTTATCTAGCATTCTTCTAATACTATCATCATATTTTTTAGCTTGTTCAGACGACTGAATGCTCTCAGGTCTGACAGCAAGGCTCTTGATTGAATTTGCTAGATTGTCAATCATTCTAGTCTTATCAAGACTATCTAATTTACTACACATAACAAATTACCCCCTATTATTTTTTCAATTCGTCAATTTCTGCTTTGGCTTTGGCATAAAGCTCTTCTAAATCTTGCTTACTTGCTTCAACTTTCTTTTGAATCTTGTCTTTGTAGATGTAAACTACTGCACCACCTACTACAACACCAACTACAAAAGCTATTACTATTCCCATAGTTACCTCCTACAGTGAGGACAAATTAAATCTTCCTCTGTATTTTTTGCCCATGTGTTGCCACACTTGACACACATGATCTCAACTTTTCTTCTTATATATTCTGGTACTTTCTTTGGATGATAGGGCTTTTTAAGCCACTTTCGTCTAGATTCTTGTTGTACCTCTTTTTCTGTTTGACTTTCCATTATCCCTTATATATTTTAAATCCACTGGTTTTTCTTAATAGTGTATACCCCTCATCTTCAAGCATTGGTATCCTCTGGAATCCCTTGACAGTAGTGAATCCATGGACACAAAACTTCATAATATCATCATCAGTTAATTTCTTTTCAAGATATCTTTTTGCTAGTTCTTCATCATCGGCAGCATAAACATTGATAAAGAAATTTCCAACTACTCTATCATGCCTTTCTAATGCTTTCTTTGCTGATTGAAAGACATCCAGGTTACGTGAAATATGATAATGCTGCTTGCAATATACTCCCATCCATCGGATAATTTGTTTCTCTTTTCTTTCTGGCACTACATTTATAACAAAACAAGTAAAGCCAGAATCGAATCTATCACTTGTTGGTGGAACCTTTTTTGATAGACCCTCATAACCATTTGCCTTCTTACCATGAAATGGATCATATGCATAGACTGTGCATCCTTGCTCTCTAAGCCATTCAGAGTTTCTAGCATACTCCCCTGCTCCCCAATCAAGAACTCTGTCTCCAGGTCTGATGAGTCCCTGTGAGAATAGCCACTTCACACCTGGAGCAACATTTCCTTTAATTGATGTTCCACCTCTTTCAGGTGGTGCTCCTTGAAAATATTTTGCAGCTTCCTCTAGATAGTCTTTAAGCTTCATTTTATTTTGCTCTTCAAAAATTTTAGTACATCATCAGTTTTCATTGGATGATGTTCATGCCTAACAATAGTTTCAATTCGTTTCCAAAAACTTCCTGGTTTATATTTCTTGAGAAACTGCAAGTCCTCAATGTTATTTGGGTGTTTGTAATTAC
>SMTZ1_10002018_pt1 | contig 20531 bp, 22 predicted proteins | sample DeeMarSWOR136_30_FD_25667 | JGI IMG/M metagenome (IMG submission 25667) | reverse complement strand
TGACGATTCATGGGCCAAGATGTTGAGTTGGGCTTCGAAACAGCTTGGGGCTCCAAAGGATCTGGAGCAGAAAGCAAAGATTGTGGAAAGCAAGCTAGTATACTATCCTTTCTGGGTTGTAGAGGTTGAAGCCAAAGCCGACTACCTGGGTACTCAATCCAAACCAGATTTTGAAGGGAAAGGACGGTTCAGTAGTGTAAAATGGAAAGATGTTGATGAAGATGGGCACATTGATCTGGAAAAGGATGTCTTTGTCCCAGCTAACACAAAGATGCCCAAACCACTCACCAGATATCAAGTCCCCGTAAAGCGAAAAGAGTTCTTTGACCGGGACCTTGTCTTAGAAACTGCTGGTTATCTGATGGCAACCCAGGTGGAGAGAGATGCAGCTATCGATTCTGCCAAGCGCGCAATGAGTTCTCTACTGCGAGAAGAAGCAATGAAAGAGGTCGACCATATCAGAAGCTTGACTTCGGACCTCAATATCCCCGCAGTGTTCCTGGTGCACGTTCCAGTCTGGCATATCAAGTACGATTTCTCCGTTCGCAAGTACGACGCAATGGTAGATGGTGCATCTGGAAGAGTCATTTCATTGAAGTTTCCGCGCAAGCTCGCGTTCAGAGCTATGACCTTGTTCGGCGGTCTGATTCATCTTGGCGTTGGAGGAGGCGCAGGTCTACTGCTCGTTTATCTGGGACTTACCCGTTTTGACGGCATCTTTCCAACAGTGGCGGGAATAGTATTCGGTCTAGGCATGCTGACATTTGCCTTCAGATTCATTGCCACTGCTGTGACACTGGAAGCAGAAGAAGAGGGAGCGGGCTAGCTGTTGGTCTGTTCAGATGTATTGGCTTCGACCGTTCGACAAAAGATAATAAGCCCTAATCTCCGGACGTTACCAAACACGAATGCCGCATGAGGAGAAATCGTTTGCAGTTTGGAATTTTCGACAACTTGTTCGGGATATTCTGGGAAGTATTCGGCTGGTTTTCTCTGTTGTTCTTCCTTATACCCATCATATTCTGTGTTGCTATGGTCTTCGCCATGAGAACTGCCTGTAGAGCGAGTTCTCAGGTGACACGAGGCTTCAGAGTGGAACCCCCATCCTTTGTGATTCCAGATCGCTATCGCGGACGAACGAGAAGTGATGGCACTGAAATCAAGACTGTGCGACTGCCTGAGAAATGCCCATCATGTGGAGCATCTCTCACACATGAAGACATTGACTGGACTGGGCCACTTGAGGCACGATGCAACTACTGCGGTGGAACAGTCAAGGCCAACTTCGAAAGTGTCTGAGATTACTTAATGTATCAAATTGACATATGAGAAGATGGAGTAGCGAACCCGTATGGCCGATGGATTCGAGATGCAAGAAGACGGCACACTGCTCGAGGTCAATCTGTCCCGAAACAAACTAGAAACCCACAGCGTCTACTGCATTGTCGATGAAGCAACTAGGAGCATCTTTCTTTGGAAAGGAAGACTCTCAGGCGTGCGGAAGAAGTTCATCGGTGCACATGTGGCAAACCGAATGCGTAACGAGCACGGTACAACCTTCAGAGTTCATTCAGTAGATGAAGGTGATGAAACCTCTGGTTTCTTCAATGCACTCGAAAGATGCAACGACAACACACCTTGATTCCTTTCTTGGACACAGAATAATGTTGAGCCACAAGATTCTATAGCCCTGCAGAGTAGACGCCCCACAGGTCTGAGAATATGAGAGGTCTCATGAAGGCAGCCCGAGGCGTCGGCAACCTAGAGATCAGAGAAGTGGACGAACCGAGCCCCGGCACAAATGAGGTTCTGGTGGAGGTTGCTGCGGCAGGCATTTGCGGTAGCGACATCCACATCAAACACGACCGTTCTTTCTATACTCCACCAGTAATACTTGGTCATGAATACTCAGGCACCGTTGTAGAGATTGGCACAGACGTCCAAGACATCGAAGTCGGCGAGAGGGTGGTATCTCCGGCCACGGCCTACTGTGGAAGATGCTATCAGTGCAAGACCGGTCACATGAACCGCTGCACGGCACAGGACAAGCGAATCTTGGGTGTTTCCCTAGCCAACGGGGCCTTCGCGAAGTATCTCACTGTCCCTGAGTACATTGTGCACAGAATACCGAAGGGGGTTTCTTTGGAAGAAGCCGCGCTTGCCGAGCCCACCGCGTGTATCGTACATGCCGTGGCTGAACGCACATCGATATGTCCTGGCGACACTGTCGTTGTTCAAGGACCAGGGACGATGGGTCTGTTGGCAGTTCAAGTTTCAAAGGCCATGGGTGCTGGTAAGGTGATTGTGACAGGTGTAAGCTCGGACCGATGGCGATTAGACATTTCGGAGAAGACTGGCGCAGATCTAACTATCGATGTGCAATCTGTAACCAACGCGGCTGATGTCGTTAGAGAACATACAGGTGGACTAGGCGCTGACGCCGTCATTGAGGCTTCTGGAGCCTGTGTAGCTTGCAGCCAAGCATTGGACTTTGTGAAGGTTGCTGGACATGTCTCTCTGGTTGGAGTCCGAGGCCAATCTATGGAGATAGATTTGGACCCGATGATAGAGAAGGAACTTACAATGACCGGCACCTGGGGTACGTTGCCCTCCTCTTGGGTGACAACCCTGCGTCTTCTTGCCTCAAGAAAGATTGACGTCGGTCCGCTCATTACTCACCGGATATCCCTTGACAATTGGGAGAATGGATTTGACCTGATGGAAACCCAGCAGGCAATTAAAGTCCTATTTACTGATCTAGAGTAGATTTGAAACACAGGAGCGTAGCAATAGTGTATCTAACCAAGGATGTGCCGAGAGAAGAGTATGAACCCTACAATGAACCGGGGTTTGAAGGAGTTCTCAGACGGCGACTACTCAACCCAGAGAACTCATCAAAGCAATTTGCATTGCGCACATACATCATAGACCCAAATGGCCGCACTCGCCTAGACAGGCACTCACACGAACATGGTGTGTATATGATGAGTGGTGTGCTTGATGTCCAAGTGGGGGCTAGACAGATGGTACTCCGTACGGGTGACGTGCTCCATATCGCATCCGACGAGCCCCATCAATTCATTAATCGCGCGAACGAATACGCAAAGTTCCTGTGTGTTAGGGATTTCCCATAGCGTTATGAGTGACTTGGCAGTCTTCTAGACTTCTGATTCTTGTCTTGAATCCTCTCTGCTCCAATACTGCAGGGTTTCTCGATTCAGGTCAATGAGGCCAAGTATGACCGGAATGGCAATAGCAAGTAGGGGGGCAATTTGAGCTAGCACCACGAAGGTGGCCATGAGAGGCCCCATGAGGCCTCTTGGACCGTTCATCAATAGAAACACTATCCCCATGATGAAGCTCAGCATGATAAGAAGAAATGCTATCATCCAGAATCTGACAACGAATGAGTCCTTGTCAAGTGTTGACCTCTTTCTGCCTGTCGAACTCATAGTCTTCTCTGATTATAATAACACACATTCAACTAAAAGCATTTGCAGGTGTTCTCAGGATTCATGCTTTCTCCGTCAGCTGAAGTCCTAGCGAATGACTAACGTGAGTGCAACCTCGTCAATCATTCGGCGAGTTATCTACTAGCTTGGAGCCCATTTGTCCAATGCATCTTGTACCGTAGCAACATGAGCAGTTGCAGGCCCTCCTCCCATGACTATAGCGACAGCAGCGGCTTCCATTATTTCTTCTCTGGTTGCTCCAGCCGAGAGTGCTTGTTTCGTATGGTATACCATACATGGCTCACAAGGTGTGATAATGGAAATCGCTATGGCCATTATCTCCTTGAACTTGGCCGACAGTGCTCCATCCTTATGTACCGTCTTAAGCAGGTCAGTGAACGCATTCCGAGTGTCAGGAATGTCTCTGTTCAGAGCTCCAAAGTGCTTCTGGAAGCTCTTCAGTGTCTTCTCTACATCCTGTTCCATATCGGTCAACTCTGATTCTAATCCGGGACACGCGTCCCCAGGTTCCACTCTGGCACGCTGTAGCGGCTCTGATATAAAGAATGCGCAGTGTCCCTTTCCTCTTTGGTTAGCGCCCCTTTGACAATCGTTGTTCCAGCCACTTCTTCGACGCTTCTCATGATACAGGCGGCAATATTCGCTTCAGATGGGGCCTCCGGAACCTCTTCGATGATGTTCGTGACTGTGTCAAGCTTGCTTTCGAAACAACGTGTCTTCTTCCCGTTTCGCATGTACACTGGTTGACCTACTGGGATTTCTAGACACCTGTTGAGGACTGAGAGGTCCGCATCTATCAGCAATGTACCGTGAATGAACGAAACGCCATGCTTGATCCACCCAGCTGTCCCACTGATCTTCTTCTCTCGAATCCTCAGGCACGATCTCTGAGAATCAAATCGTGCTGGTATCCCAATCTTCTGAAGTTGATAGGCAATCTCACCTACAAACCGCCTATATAACTGGGGAAGTCGTTTCGGGACATACGATTCGTTTTGGTCTGCACAAATCGTGAAGTTTAGATTGCCTCTGTCTTGATACACAGTCCCTCCGCCTGTGAATCGGCGGGCGATAGCGATACTGCTATCCTGGCAGTAACGTACGTCCAACTCCTTGTGGATGCACTGGAATCTACCCACAACTACTGCACGGTCGGCCTTCCAAATCCTAAGCGTATTTGTCACATCAGAAGAACGTGAGCTGACCTTGGCAAGCGCCTCTTCGATTGCCAGACTCTGATAGATGTCAAGATTCGGTCCCTCCAATAACCGCCAAGCCATTCTGTGCCGCCACCATCGAGCAATAGCGAGTCTGCTTCCTGTATGGACAGTTGGCCACCTTAAACATTGCCGCATCTGTGAATTTGGCTAGAAGCGGCAGGATGTGAAATGCTGGTGACAGAACAGCCCTCCGCCACAAGCTGGGAGCCTCAGAAAAAGTCCAAGGCTCAGAGCAGATGTCGTGTTTTCGAGGCATGATGCAGGAGGGAACTCTGCGTCGACATTGGATGCTGACGGCTTAACTTAAGGCCCTACATTGATGTCATCATCCAGATTGTGTTACTGGCCTATATTGCTGCCCCACACTCATAGCACATACTGTCACCCGGTCTTATCTTCGCGCCGCAACTTGTACAATATGCTAGTCTTGGTTCTGTTTGTCCTAGAGCGAACCGACCTACTTTTCTGATATTATCAAGACCTCGCTTGTCACTGTAGATTTCCGTGTATCCGCAGTTGATGCATGTAAATGACTCCAATGTCGCAGTCGCTAGTCCAGGAAGGTCAACTGCAACGTGGTGCTGCGCCTGCAACCTGTGAGGTCCAGCTATTCTATCGTCTCCACACTTTGGACACTTTCTAGAGATAATCATCGCATCTCCTCTGTGATTAGCTCTAGTCTGAAATCTCATAATCCTTTGCAACGACGCGACCAGAATTCGGAGTTCAGTTTTCATACTTTCATGAAAAACGGGTTTTCGAGGTAGTCCTTCAGGGCCTCCAGAAACTGACCCGCAGGGGCGCCATCCAAGACACGGTGGTCGACGGCACAACTGGCCATCATCATGGATCTCACTTCGACCTTCTCATCAACCACGACCGGTTTCTTCTTGATTTGGCCTAGTGCAAGAATGGCTGTTTCCGGTGGATTTATGACGGGAATGAAGAGGTCAACCTTGAATGGCCCCAGATTGGTAACTGTGAAGGTGCTTCCCGTCAATTCCTCTGGAGTCAACTCATTAGTCCTAGATCTTTTGCCCATATCCTTCGTTTCCTGAGCAATCTGTGTGATTGACTTCTTGTTCGCTTTCTTCACAGTTGGAACAATTAGCCCGTCTTCTGTGGCCATCGCAACTCCAATGTTTATGTCCTCAAACATTCGGAGTTCATTTCCAACTAGAGTCGCGTTGAACTTCGGGAATCTTTCCAATATGTCAGCTGCACCCTTCACGATTATGTCATTGAACGAAACTCTGAAACCTAGTTTCTTTGCGTTGCGCGAGTTGATCTCATCCCTCAGAGCTACCACCTCAGTCATGTCAATCTCGGTGATCATTGTGATATGGGGCCGCTGGGCACTCTGCGTCATTCTTCTTGCAATTGTCCTTCTCAATGGTGTAAGCAGCTCGGACTTCCGAGTCTTGCGGTCATCCAAGGCGGCAACTGGTGCAGCCTGCGTCGCGACCACATCCTTCTCAACGATGCGTCCTTCGGCTCCGGTTCCCACAACCATTGACAAGTCAACGCCAAGTTCTTCAGCACGCTTCTTCGCCCTAGGTGATGCCTTAATTCTACTAGTAGGCAGGACTGAGGTTGATGGTGCTTGCGGTGCCATTGCTTGTGGCACTTGAGAGGTCGGCTTTGGAGCATGTGACGCTGCAGTTTGAGGGGCGACGCCGGCGGCTTCCATCTTTCGTGGTTCTACGTCAGGAATCTTTTCGCCTTTCTTCCCGATTATGGCGATTGGCTCACTGATTGGAATCTCATCGTTGACGTCACAGAGGATCTTCAACAGTATTCCATCCGCTGGAGCCTCAAGCTCGAACTCGTTCTTCTCACCGAAGATCTCCACCACAGGATCGCCTTTCTTGACAGAATCTCCTTCTTTCTTCAGCCACTTGAGAATTACTCCAAACTCCATAGCAACGCTCATGCGTTGCATAATCATGATGGTTGCCAATGACTACACCTCTTAGGCAATCTCCCGGATAGCCTCTGATATGCGTTTGTTGTCAGGTATGAAGTACTGTTCCAATGAGGGACTGAAGGGAACAGGCGTGTCTGGTGCATTCACTCTCTTGATAGGAGCGTCCAACCAGTCGAATGCCTCCTCTTGGACTACAGCCGCCACCTCAGCGGTGGTCGCTCCTGTACGTGTCTCCTCAGTCACGAGTACGAGTCTTCCAGTCTTCTTGACTGAATCAATCAGAGCTTCCTTGTCAAGTGGAACCAGCGTGCGTGGGTCAATGACCTCAACACTGATTCCCTCCCTTCCCAGCTCCTCTGCAACCTCCAAGGCTTTGTGCACCATGAGGAAGGTTCCCCATACTGTCACATCCGCTCCTTCACGCCTGACTCTTGCCTCACCTAGCGGCACTAGATACTCCTCATCCGGCACCTCTTCCTTCTTGTCGTACACAAGCTTGTGTTCAAAGAACATCACGGGGTCCGGGTCGCGGATTGATGTCTTGATGAGGCCCTTCACATCATAGGCGAACGCGGGAACCGCGATCTTGAGTCCTGGCGTGTGCATGAACCAAGCCTCAAGACTTTGCGAGTGATGAGAGGCAATGTTCCTACCCCCTCCGAAGACGGACCTTAGGACGAGGGGGACAGATGTCTGTCCGCCGAACATGTAGCGCATCTTCGCCGCCTGGTTACACACTTGGTCCATGGCAAGAGTGATGAGGTCTCCAAACATGATTTCAGCCACGGGACGCAATCCTGTTATGGCGGCTCCCAAAGCCGCGCCGGCAATAGTGTTCTCAGAGATAGGAGTGTCTCTAACCCTCTCATCTCCGAATTCCTCTGCGAGGCCCTTTGTTACTTTGAAAGCTCCACCCCAGTTCCTTCCCACGTCTTCGCCCATTACGAAGACACGGTCATCACGGAGCATCTCTTCTCTCAAGCCCTGCTTCAATGCTTCTCTGTATGTAATCTCCGCCATCTAGGCCACCTCCATGAATACGTCGTCCAGGGTTTCTTCTGGGGCTGGGTGCTCCGACTTAATCGCAAAATCGGCGGCTTTGTCAACGGCTCTATGCAGGGTCTTCCGAATGGTTTCTGCCTGCTTATTTGTCAGCGCCTTCTTCTCAAGCGAAATGTTCTTGATTATCTCGACCGAGTCTCTGGCCATCCAGTGTTCGACCTCATCCTCAGGTCGGTATTTCGCTTGATCAAATCTTGAATGTCCCCTCATTCGATACGTCTTGCACTCGATAAGACTCGGCCCTTCTCCGCTCCTAGCTCTCTTCACTGCTTCAACTGCGGCCTCATAGACCTCTAACGCATTGTTACCATCAACAACCACTGAGGGTGTGCAGTAGGCCTCTCCTCGGTCAGCTATATTGTGACTCGGACAGGTAAGTGCTATCGGTGTCCCCATGGCGTACAGGTTGTTCTCGACGACCCAGATTAGTGGCAGCTGCCAGATGGCTGCCATGTTCAATGACTCTCCAAAGGTCCCGTTGTTGGAAGCACCGTCACCAAAGAAACAGACGACCACTTCGTCGGTCTTCCTCATCTTCGCCGAAAGCGCCGCACCCACAGCAATAGGCAATCCTGACGCAACTACTCCAGTCGCACCGAGGACTCCAACATCAAACTGAGTGATGTGCATTGAACCTCCCTTCCCCTTGCAGGAGCCGGTCTTTTTCCCCAAGAGCTCTGCCAAGGCTGCATTCATGTCCGCACCCTTCGCTATCACGTGACCATGTCCTCTGTGAGTGCTCTGTATCCAATCAGTCTTTTTCAGTGCAGTTGTGACGCCGGCTGCTATCGCTTCCTGTCCTAGATAGAGGTGCAGGGTCCCGGGGACAAGGTTCTCACCGAAGAGCTCCCATACTTTTTCTTCGAAGAGCCGCACCTTCAGGGTCTGCGTATACAATTCGACGAGTGTCTTCTTGCTCACTGCCATTTCCAATCTCGCCTGTTTCAGAGAGAATCAAGGCCGCATCCAAGTACTATTTCTGATAAAGGCTTCGAACTGGCAGAGTATCACGTGACATATCCTTCGCTATGTGTTTCTACTCGCACAGGAACCATCATATTCTGCAGCCCCAAGATGATGTACACCTAGGGATGCGGTCCCTGGTCAGTGCGTTTGGATTCGGAAACTGGGTTTCTCCGCCGCATCCCTATTCTTGCCTTGGTTCTTGCTATCTGAGAGCACCGATTTCTGCTTCTTTCTCTGTCACCAAGAAACTCATATCTTGGTTTTGAAACGGATTTCTGCAGTCCCAGCCGGTGTTGTCAGCCATGAATGATGAAGGTGTTAACGTAGTCTTGACGTCTGGCCGAACCCTCAAACAGGGTAGAGGAATGGAGCTCGGAAAACTGAATCAGGAATACATCGATGCGGTCGCCATCTGTGAGATTGACAAGTCCACCTTTTCAGCACTTGGAGTTGAAGAAGGTGACCCAGTCAGAATCGAAACCACATACGGAAGTGTAGTTGTGCGCAGCGCATTGGACCGAAGGGCTGAGCCGGGAGTCGCTTTCATTCCTTGTGGTCCGTATGCAAATGTGATTTTGGACTCTGACACTTCGGAGAGTGGTATGCCTGGGTTCAAAACAATGGATGCGAAGATACTTCCTGCAAAGGGTGAATCAATTCTCTCGACTGAGGAGCTTCTAAAGATAATGACGGAGGGGTCCTAGATGAACCAAGAAACTCAGGTCCTTGACCACATCGTCTGCCCCTTCTGTGGATGCCTCTGCGACGATATTCGCCTCGAGGTAAAGGGGAACCAGATAACTAGTAACGAACTGGGTTGTGCCATCAGTAAAGCGAAATTCTTGAGCCATCACGAGGATCGAATCACTCCCACAATTCGGAAGAATGGCACCCATGTTGAGGTTTCCCTCAACGAGGCGATTGAACGTGCAGTGGAGATTCTAGCTGCAGCCAAACGACCGCTGGTATATGGCCTTAGCTCGACAGAGAACGACGCGCACAGAGAGGCGTACAAGATAGCTGAAACAACAGGAGGAGTCGTAGACAACACATCATCTGTGTGTCACGGGCCCACCATACTGGGCGTTCAAGAGTCGGGGGAGGCAGCCGGTTCACTTGCTGAAGTCAAGCATCGAGCTGATACAGTCATCTATTGGGGCTCCAACCCACAGTTCGCTCATCCTAGACATATTAGCAGATATGTGCGAGTGGAGGGCGAGTATATCAAGGATCCTAAGGCAGATAGGAGGATTTGGGTCTTTGACATAAGGAAGACAATTACTGCCAACATGGCGGATGAGTTCGTAAAGATTGCACCTGGGAAGGACCTCGAACTCATTGGTGCGTTGAGAGCCCGTGTGAGAGGTCATCCATTGGAAGTCGATGAGGTGGCTGGCCTCTCCATGAAGCAACTAACAGAAATCGTGGAGGCTCTGAAGGCCACCAAGTATGGAATCCTCTTCTTCGGCCTTGGATTGACACAGTCCACAGGACGTCACCGGAACATAGATGCGGCAATTCGACTGGTGCAGGACCTAAACTCATTCGGCAAATGGAATATGATGCCGATGAGAGGCCACTTCAATGTGGCCGGGGCCAACAAGACTTCGACCTGGCAAACTGGCTACCCATTTGCAGTGGATTATGCACGCGGATACCCAAGATATCAGCCCGGAGAGTACACCTCTGTAGATGTCTTATCTCGTGGAGAGGCCGATGCGATGCTGAACATTGCAGCAGATCCGGCGGCTCACTTTCCGCGTCAAGCAGTAAAGCACATGGCGACAATTCCTGTAATCAACATTGATCCGAAGCGCAACATGACATCATTGATTGCTGAGGTGAATATCCCAGCAGCTCTGGCTGGCATCGAATGTGATGGTGCAGCTGCCCGTATGGATGGGCTTCCACTCTATTTGAAGAAGGTTATAGATCCGCCTGACGGAGTTCTGCCGGATAGAGATGTGCTTCGGATGATACATGACAAGCTCAAGAAGGTGGTGGGATAATGACAGGCAATATCATTCTCAAGAACGCTCGAGTCTATGACCCTACAAACAAGATTGACGGAGAGATCATGGACATCTCAATGTCTGATGGCAAGATTGTAGACAGATTCGAGGGAAAGGCTAGGGAAATCGATGTCAAGGGCCGAGTAGTTATGGCCGGTGGAGTGGACATGCACTCTCACATCGTCGGCAGCAAACTGGGCTTTGGTCGTTCGATGTGTCCAGAAGATCATAGGAAAGACCCAGTGCCGAAGACGAAGGCGACTCGTGGGGGAGTGGGGTATACAATGCCCAACTCCTATGTGATAGGCTACAGATACTCTGCCATGGGCTACACTACCGCAATCGAGCCGGCATTACCCGCTCTCAAGGGCCTAGGCAGCTGGGAAGAACTCGAAGATGTTCCAAATCTGGATTCAGGTCTTCTACCTTTGTTCTGCAATAGCATGATAACCTTCAACTATGTGAAGGAAAAGGACATCAGCGGTCTTGCTGGTTACATTGCGTGGATTCTGAGGAAGGTGGGAGGTCTCGGAGTTAAGGTCGTGTGTCCGGGAGGGACCTACGCTTGGGCTCATGGAAGTAATATACGAGAGCTAGATACCGAGGTACCTGACTGGGGCATCACGCCGAGAGAAATCATCCGCGGACTCTGTCAGGCAACAGAGGCCCTTGGACTACCTCACATGATGCATCTACATCCGTTGAATCTCGGCCGTGTGGGCAATGTGAAAACTACCATAGAGCATCTTGATGCAATCAAGGATATCAAAGGACACAATGGACGGAAGCACATCTGTCATCTTACGCATATGTCGTTTGAAACTCTCGCAATGCATGAAGACGAGAAGGCGAAGCCGGATTGGAAGTGGGTTTCATCTGGAGGTCTCGAATTCGCCGAATATGTCAACAAGAACGATCATTTCACTGTCGACATGGGACAGATAACATTCGGCCCTGCAACTACCATGACGGGTGACGGACCATTCCAATACACCCTATATCAGATGACGAAGAACAAGTGGGCAAACATCTGTGTTGATGTGGAGATGCCAGGCGGGGCAGGTGTCGTACCTTACTATTTTGATCCTAAGTCGCCCGCCAACGCGGTGCAATGGACCATTCCTCTAGAGTTCGCACTCAGCGTGAACGATGTCTGGAGAGTCATTATGACCACGGACCATCCAAATGCCGGGCCTTTCACCAAGTACCCCCTAGTGATATCTTGGCTCATGAGTAAGAAGCAGCGTGACACTTGGATGGAGAAGTTGCACAAGTTTGCCACAGAGAGATCGACACTCAAGGATATCGACCGAGAATGGAATCTCTATGAGATTGCAATCTCCACAAGAGCCGCCCCAGCAAAGATAATGGGACTGCCCAATAAGGGCCACCTTGGAGTTGGAGCTGATGCAGACGTTACAGTCTATGATTTAGACCCGAATAAGGTCAATCTGGCTGATGACCCCGAGCGCATAATCAAAGTCTTTGGCCAGTCATACCTGACATTCATGAGAGGCCAACAAGTCGCAAAGAAAGGCATAGTTGGCAAGACTCCACATGGCAAAGTCTGGTCTGTGCATGCTGAGCTCAACGATTCTCTGTGGAATCGTATCAACAAGGAACTCGAGGACATGATGAACCGTTGGTATGCCCACTCGTTCCACAACTATCCTGTTCCCGAACGATACCGTGAGCACATGGAAAAGGCTATCCTGGTCGACTCCACTGGAGTGGCAGCCTAGGCCAGCAGTTTCTCTAGCACTCTTCCAATCCTTGATATCGGACCAAGACACAACCAGAAGTGGTGTGTCTGCACAATGAGTCATGACGACCCATCTATTGATCTAGATTCAGGGTATGAGGGTGTAGCGGAGTTCTACGACGTCTTCGCCGACACCTCTGACCTCCCGTTCTACGTTCAATATGCCAAAAAGAAAGGTTCACCGATTCTTGATCTTGCAGCAGGTACCGGTCGCGTTACATTTGAGCTGGCTCGCAATGGTTTCGAAGTTACGGCATTAGAGAAGTCACCCTCCATGCTGGCTGTTGCCCGGAGGAAACAGAAAGAGCTCTCCAATGAAACGGCGTCCAGAGTCACCTTCGTGGAGGGTTGCATGACGGATTTTGCACTTGACGAGAAGTTCGCACTGGTCATAATCCCCTCCTCCTTTGGTCATGCGCTAACTTCCGAAGCCCAGCTCTCCACACTTCGCTGCATCAAGAACCACTTGTTGCCTGACGGTTTATTCATCCTTGACCTCTATCCTGGTGCCCTGAATCTGAATCCAACTCGGTTTGAGGATTCACCAGTGAGTCTCCCTGACGGAAGGGTGGTGACCCGCAGCGGCAGAACTAGTCCTGATCCTGTTACTCAGATTATTCGAATGGCTCTGGTCTACGAAGTGCATACAGCTGACGGTGAACACCTTGAAGTGATAGAGGTTGAATCAGGTGCATCAATCATATACAATAGAGAGGCTGATCTGCTTGTCAGAATGACTGGGTTCGAAGCAGTTGATGAGCTGGGCAGTTTTGAGGGGGAGCCCTATCATTCAGAATCACATCGACGGATTCTTGTTCTAAGGCACCAAGAAATGTTTCCAATGCCTGATTTGTCGTAGCTGGACATTCCTCTTTCGCCCAAGTATAGCGAGGAGAATTCCAATCTCAAAGCACAGCGTCGGCTCATTTCATTTCTTCTGGAGGTGGAAGAGCGTCCACTTTCTTGGGTTCACTCCGACACTCCAACTCTCTCTCGGTTTCCAGACTCTCCGTATAGAGAACATCTCCTTCTACTTTCACATCTCGCTCCAAGTAGATAGTCCGGCCATAGACACTACCGACTCTAGCACGTTCCTCAATCCTGATCTCATCACCGTAGAGCGATTTCGTTCTTGCTTGTTCTCTGACAAGTATCTCTCTGGCCTCCACAGGACAGGTCACTTCAGCCCTTCTTCCAAGTCTGAAACCATCTGCTTTAACATATTCCGCGTCCACAAGGCCCCCAACTATTATGCGGTAGGTGTCAATCCTGCCGGTGGCCGTAACAGTACCGCCCACCTTGATTTTCTTCTCACACTTGAGATCTCCAGCGACCTGGACCTTACCGCCCACTTCCAAGTTCTGCTTGAGGGTCAGTGGCCCGGCGATGGCGACTTTTCCACCCACATCTATTGATTCACCCGAGGCGGCGCCAGAAACTTCGACAGAGCCTCCCACGTCTATGTCTCCAAATGTCAAGCCATCTCCGGCCTTGAAACTTCCACCAACATCTATCGAGTGTACAGTCGACCCAGGCCCCACTACGACAGATCCACCAACATCTATCTCATCGATTTCGATGGCACCTGCTGACTTGAAGGTACCACCCACCCCTACCTTTTCGATGTGACCTGTGTTCACCCTCACTGAACCTCCCACAGCAACTTCCGCACTCTTGATGATTCCCTTCACCTTGACAGAACCGCCTGCGGAGATTCGTTCGACGTCGGCATCTCCCTCTACCTTTACCGACCCACCCCCAAAGAGCCTCTGAGCCTTTGCGTTGCCTCTAACGCTAATGGATCCTCCACCCTTGGCTGAGCCGCATTGTAGGTCACGACCCACGCTCAGTGAGCCTGCAACACTTATTGACTGTGCGTTAACAGATCGTCGTACTTCGAGACCGCCTCTCTCTACGTTGACTTCCGTATCAACGTTCAGATCCCCCTCAACCATGATTCTGTTGCCGGACTTGCATGTGAGCCTGCCGGCCTTGAGAGATCCTCGGAATACAGTGCTACCCTTGATTCTTAGTTCCCCACTAATCAGAACTTGGTTGCCCTGCTGCGGCAGAACGAAGTTGCAGTTCTCGAGCTCAACGTCGCCGTCAACGGTTCCGAGCTCGACTTCTTCCTGATTCCTGAGTACATGCTTTTCAGCCATTGTCGTACTTCACCTTGTCATTTCCTATGTAAAGCGGTTCATACTTAGTATATAAAGCGAAACCACAATTGAGGGTCACAGAATGTTACTACAAACTTGTGCACTATGAACCACTCCAATGCCTAGAGTCCAACAATCGGTTTTGGAACCGGGATTCCAACAAGAGATGCCATCCTCTTGTAGAGTTCCAGATACTGGTGTCCTCTGACTGTTACAGAGTAAACTCGCATTCCCTCCTCCTCATCCTCCTGCAACAACCCTCTTCCCAATAGCTCAGTGATGGACTCTTTTGCTCTATCAACCGGCATATTGGTAGACCTGGCTGCCCTCGTGAGTGGACAGAAGCCGTAGATATAGATGACACGAATAATCTCTGCATAGATGTCGTATCGGGTCCTCTTGATACGCTCTTTCTTCTTCTTCGGCATGCTGCCGCACCTGACAGGACAACACCAACGAGTCATAAAAACAGCTGTACTCGGACACAAGCATTGGCATCCGATGCTTGGTCTTCTGATTACCTTAGAGCAAGCCTTATGACCCAGCATCCTAAGGCCATGGCACCACAGAGGCTGCAGCATGATTCTAAGAGCCTACATCCTTAACAACAGCGGAGAGCCGGTATACTGGCGAACCTATGAGGGTGTGGGCTCGGTTAGTGAGAATGACCTTCCTGCACATGTGCTTGCGTGTGCCACGCTCTTCCATTCGAGTGAGGGCACGACAAGTGACAGGGTATACACTCTTGAGCAAAGCGGAGTCAACTGGTCGTATCTCTTCTTCGAGTCCTTTGCAGTGATACTCATGAGTGCGGCTGATGAGAACCTCGTAGCTCTCAAGAGAATGATGATCTCCCTGGGCCGTGCAATTGCCAATGAATATGGTGAGATTCTCAAGTCATGGAATGGCAACATCGGTGAGATCGAAGGGCTAGATTCACTCTTTGATCAACATGTCGGAATTGACCTAGATATCCCTTCAGATGAGATACTTGACTTGGCCAAGGGTATAATCGAATCGACTCTGGAAGCAAAGGAACTTGCCTATGCGGGCGTGCTGGATGTTCATGGTCAGATGCTGGTCGGCAACGTTCCTGAGAACCACCTCTCCAGTATTCAACAGGAGATATCCTCCGGGATGATACAACCTGGTGTAGATATGGTTCCTTCCGCAGTTGAAGTCATGGGCTATAGCGTTCAGATACTGAAAGTGAAATCCGTGACGGTTGCGGTTGCGGCTCAAAAGGATGAGAGCCGCATCATAGCAGTTCAGGCAGTCAGCGAGATTGCTGACGCACTAAACAACGCGATGTCCGATTGAGCACAAGTTCTAAATGAAGGCAGAACTCAACGCCAAGTCCGGTGATTTGGTGTGTTGATTGTTGGTATCAGTGGATCACCTAGGAAAGAGAAATCGAACACACGTTTTCTGCTTGAGAAAGCACTATCAGCTGCGTTGCAAGTGCTGCAGACTACAGGCTCAGAGGCATCTACGACCTTACTACTGGACATCTCTGACTTCGAGATTCGGCACTGCACTGGGTGCGATGCCTGCGTACGAAAGAAGCCTTGTCCTGAGAGCGCGCATGACGATATGCCAGAACTAGAGAACAAGGTTCTTCCAGCAGACGGGATCATCATTGCAGCACCGTCATACTTCACATCTGTACCTGGTGTGCTTAAAGACTTCATCGACCGCTCAAGAACGATGAAGATGTTGGACCATCAGTTGAAGGACAAGGTATTTGGTGCAATAACCTACGCAGGACTTAGATATGGTGGCCAGGAGCATGTTGTCGATGTCCTGAATCGTTATGCCCTCGGTCAAGGAATGATAGTCGTTGGAGCAGTGGGGAGTCCGGTTAAACATGGTACATTCGGATCGGGAAGCATGCAGACAGACGAGGGCAAGTGGCGCTCTGCGGAAGCGGATGTTCTCGCAATCGATGCCAGTGAAGAATTAGGCAGAAGAATCGCGAGGCTTGTTATACAGACTAGTACAAGTGAGGGCTAGTTATGAAGAAGCCCGCTAAAGCAGGACTGGTTCAAGTCTATACGGGAAATGGAAAAGGAAAGACGACTTGCGCTCTGGGTGCCGGTCTCCGTGCTGCTGGTCATGGCCTTGAGGTTCTCATGATTTGCTTCATGAAGGCCAAGGTGGCAGAAAGGAATGGTGGGACTGATATCAACTATGGAGAGTTCGCCGCAGTCGAGTCCATTCTCAACTTCCGAATCGTCCCTGTTGGTAGAGTGGATTTTGTGGACAAGGAGAGCCCTGATCCGATCGATATCGAAATGGCACAGGATGGATTGAAGCTAGCTCAAGAGGCACTTAGAAACAGAAAGTGTGACGTGCTTATTCTCGACGAAATCAATGTTGCAGTAGAATGGAATCTGATATCTCTGGAGGACCAGTTGAAACTCCTAGATGCAAAGCCTGATGATGTCGAGATAATCATGACAGGCCGCTATGCCAGAGGTGAGTTGCTGGACGCGGCCGATCTAGTGACGGAAATGACTGAAGTGAAACACTATTTCACTGACAGCAAGATGGCTGCCAGAAGAGGCTTTGAGTTCTAGTGATGAGGCCGCACTAGCGCTCAATCTGCATATCCTGGAGTGAATGAAGCAAGAATGTCACATGCACCAACGGTGTTATCTATCAGTGTCCTTAGCTCTTCGCCAGTGATGTCCATGTCATTAGTTTCTGCGGTCACTGCAATGTTGTTGTCCGATGTTATTACGAACTTGACTCCATTCACCTTCCACGAAGCAACCAATAGGTCGTACATGAGCTTGTGTTGTCTGTCTTCGGGTATGTTGTCGAAGTTTGTGAACAGTGCAGTGATGAACAACCACTTTTCATCCGGATCTGTTAGAATGAGTACTCTCAGCTCATCAAACTGATCTGTATCCCATACCATGAGAATCCCGTTCTCCTCCTTTGAGTAGACGATTCCAATCTCATCTAGCAGGCTGGCAATCTCATCAAGCTTGGCCATCGATAGTTCCTCTAGTCACGCTCTCTTTGACATTAGATAAAACTGTCTAGGATGCATGCATTTTCGATGCGTGCTCTCTTGGAAACGAACAGTTAATATCGTGACCACTTGTCACTCTGTTCTACAGAGGAGTGTCTTCGATGGGTGCTGAAAAGGCGAAGGAGAAGGACACTGGGAAGACAGAAGATCCTGAACTGGCTGAGATTCGCGCAGCTATGGACCGTTGGGAGTCCGGCACACTTAGCCGTCATTCAAAGAAGAATCCCGAGCGGAGTGATGAATTCATCAGTGTTTCGAGTCGCCCGGTGAGAAGGATCTACACACCAGCTGATTTGCCTGATTTTGACTACATGCGGGACCTTGGATTCCCCAGTGAGTACCCCTATACAAGGGGTGTCCAACCTACGATGTACCGCGGGCGATTCTGGACGATGCGTCAGTTCGCCGGTATGGCATCAGCCGAGGAAACAAATGAGCGCTTCAAGTTCCTCCTTGCACATGGACAGACTGGTCTAAGCGTAGCATTCCACCTTCCCACCATCTACGGAAGAGACTCTGACGATCCATTCTCATACGGCGAAGTTGGCAAGCTAGGTGTAGCCGTAGACACACTGAAGGACATGGAACTCCTGTTCGACGGAATTCCACTTGACAAGGTCACCACATCTATGACTATCAATGCCCCGGCCGCCGTCTTGCTATCAATGTACATGGTGACTGCAGCCAAGCAGGGTGTGTCTTCTGACAAGATCGGAGGTACAATTCAAAACGACCTTCTAAAGGAATACATGGCGCAGAAGTCTTGGATATTCGCCCCTGAACCATCCCTAAGAATCATCGTTGATATAATGGAGTATTGTGCAAAGCATATCCCCCGATGGAACACGATATCTATTAGCGGCTACCACATTAGAGAGGCAGGCTCGACGGCAGCTCAGGAGCTAGCGTTCACTCTTCTCAACGGCATGGAGTATGTCAGGGCCGGTAAAGAGCGTGGGCTTGACGTCGATATGTTTGCGCCAAGACTCTCTTTCTTCTTCAATGCTCACAACGACATCTTTGAGGAAGCTGCAAAATACCGAGCTGCGCGAAGAATCTGGGCACGGGAAATGAAGGATCGATTTGGTGCCAAGAAGGAACGGTCTCTGTGGATGAGATTCCACACACAGACAGCGGGGTGTTCATTGACCGCTCAACAGCCTGAGGTTAATGTGGTCCGAACAGCATACCAAGCACTAGCAGCGGTCTTGGGTGGCACTCAGTCCCTTCACACAAATAGCATGGATGAGGCTCTTTGTCTCCCGACTGAAGAGGCCGTGAGAGTTGCTCTGCGAACCCAGCAAGTCATTGCTCATGAGAGTGGCGTGCCGAACACAATCGACCCGTTGGCTGGATCGTACTACATAGAAACTCTTACGAACGAGCTTGAGGAGGAAACCTACAAGTACTTCGACAGAGTCGACTCACTCGGAGGAGTCATTCCGGCCATTGAGAAGGGATTCTTCCAAAAGGAAATCTCTGATGCAGCCTATCGCTACGAACGGGAGATAGAATCCAAAAAACGTGTCATTGTTGGAGTTAATGACTTCGTGTTGGAAGATGAGGCAATCAGGATTCCAGTTCTCAAGATTGATCCTGAGGTCGAAAGAAAGCAAATCGAGAGGCTGAACAAGACCCGCAAGGAGCGGGACCACAAGAAGCTACAGGAGGCCTTGGACGGACTTCGGAAGGCGTCAGAAGGCACGGAGAATGTCGTGCCCCATGTTGTGAATGCCGTCAAGGCCTACGCTAGCGTAGGCGAGATCTGCGGTGTCTGGAGAGAAGTCTACGGCGAGTGGGAAGAACCAAAGATATTCTGAGATTCTGGCTCCAAGGGCAAATCACATATGCTAGTTCAAGTGTTGTCCACCATAGGTGATAAAAATGCCTGTGTCGATTCGTTGGTTAGGTCATTCAGGCTTCCAGATTAACGCAGACGACAATGTCATCTATCTAGACCTATATCGGTCAAAGAAGCTGATAGAACGAGTTCCTGACGTATCTGACCCTGCTACAATCGTGCTAGTAAGCCACGGTCACAACGATCATTGTTTCCCCGATGCTATAGACGAGGTCCGAACTGAAGGAACCACAGTAGTGGCCCCAGCACATTGCGGAGAGAAACTCGGGAGTGACTTCATCTCACTGGAACCCGGTGAAACAATAGAAGTTCAGGGAGTTAGTATCAAAGCAGTTCACGCCTACAACGTGAAGAGATTCCGCTCACCGGGGCAACCCTATCATCCTAAAGGATACGGTGTCGGTTACCTACTGGAAGTGGCAGGAAACACCATCTACTTCGCGGGGGATACCGACGTTATTCCTGAGATGGAGGAGTTGGGTAGCGTAGATGTTGCACTTCTTCCTTGCGGAGATACTTACACAATGGACAACCTAGATGCAGCAGAGGCTACAAAGACCATCAAACCCAAGGTCGTGATACCAATGCACACATGGGACCGAAGCGTTGACGACTTTCAGAAGCTCGTCGAGGAAGAAACTGAAACCAAGTTCGTTTCTCTAAAGGAAGGTGAAGAATTCACTCTATAGAGGTCTAGGATATAGCGCTTGTATTTGGTTTGAATACCTCTCTCCTAGGATGATATTGGACTCTGTGTTCGGATTAGATTAGACTACAAGTCGTTTCCCGCCATCAACAACTATAGTTTCTCCTGTAATGTAGGATGAATCATCTGAGGCCAAGAATACGATTGCCCTAGCGACATCTTCAGGCTTCCCGACACGGTTCAAGAGTGATTTCTCAGTGTAGTAGTCGATTTCCTTCTCTGTCATCCCCCAAGTGTCAACGGCTCCAGGCGATACCGCATTCACCCTGGTAGGAGCCAGTTCTCTAGCAAGACCTCGAGTCAGTGTACTGCCCCATGCCTTTGTGGCTACGTATCCTAG
>SMTZ1_10002017_pt1 | contig 20532 bp, 34 predicted proteins | sample DeeMarSWOR136_30_FD_25667 | JGI IMG/M metagenome (IMG submission 25667) | reverse complement strand
CAGCGACTGTAATGATTTACTTTGATTATGCCATAGGTGGAGATTATACGATAAAGAGTTATATGACTGGATATGGAATCAGTCCACATTATCACAGATAATCATACTTGTCGATGATGAGTTTAGACACCCGCCGTTTAAACCTTTCCTTCAACCTTTCCTCCATTTGAGATGTACTGAACGTGTCTGACTGAGGCAAGCTATTTTTCGGAATTCAGTAACATCATGAGTTCAGTTTTTGCATGTGGTTCATCAATGAATACTCCGCGTATTGCAGATGTAATGTATCTAGTCGCCTGACAACCTTCAACAAGCTTACACGTATGCACTGCTTTGATAATTACCGCTGTACCGAGTGGTTTAACCACCTTTTGGATCTCATCCGCGATTTGGTTTCCCATACGTTCCTGAATTTGGAAGCGCAATGAGTACTTCTCAACTAGTTGATCGAGTTTCGAAAGTCCTGTAACCTTTTTCGCGTTTGGAATATACGCAATGCTGACGTGTCCAAAGAAAGGCATCAAGTGATGTTCGCAGAGTGAGACAAATGGAATATTCGGTTCAATATTCATACTCGAGTTTTCGGTATAGGTTCTCTCAAGCTTTACTTCCATCGAATATCCAGTTGTGAATCTCGACATCACGTTTAAGAATCTTTCCGGAGTTCGTATGAATCCTTCAGCGGTTAAATCGATTCCGATATTAGCCAGAATATCCTTCAGCTTCATTTCATCCTGATGTAACGGTATATATTTCTTCATTTTGTCACCTCCATCATTTCAATTTCCATGTCTTATGTAGTTGGGGCAAGATTCTTGCTGCGTATGCTCGATGTTTAGCAACCCAATTGATGATTTCTCTCGCTAGAACTGGATCGTTATGTACAGGTTGAAGCACAACTGGTAGGAGTTTATACTCGTCGACAAGTCTGTACATTTCTTCGAAATCCTTGTAATCCGCGATTACGAACTTGAATTCTGCCTTTTTAGATTCCTTGTATCGTCTAAGTACTCCTGGAACTATCGCAATATCACGGCTTATCTTTGCACTCATCAGTTTCGGAGAAACAATGAAATGATCGACGAAGAGATGGTTACTCATGTTGATTGTACCGTTTGTTTCGATATGTACAGTATATGCATGGCTAGCAAGCATATATACCAGTTTCTCTATATCCTGTATTAATGGTTCTCCTCCAGTAATGACTACAAACCGTAAACCTTCATCCAACTCTTCAAGACACTCCAGTATTCCTTCTTCGGTCATCTCTTTGCCTCCAGTTCTCGCGTACTTCGTATCGCACCAGATACAGTTAAGATTGCATCCCACTAGGCGTATGAATACTGCTGGAGTTCCGATATGTAATCCTTCACCTTGAATACTTGGAAAAATCTCATAGACTTTCAACATTTTCAAGTTCACCTCCACATTTTGGACATTTGTCTCCGATCGCTAAGATATAAATTGCGGATATTGCCACATTGATAAATTCTTTTATCAGGTGGTACAATGTCCATTATTGTTTCCTCATTGCTACCGCTAAACGGAATATTTTGAATCTTTTGTCTTCGCGTATTTTGGCCATGAAGTACAAGGCTTCTCTCTTGAGCAAGTAAAGTTCTATGTTCTTGTCATCATTGCCTGTAAATCTATTCAGACCCCAAAGTATTCCATATGTTGCATCGAGTCTGGAAATCCTATCTACTGCTTCTTCGATCTCCTCATCGGATATCTGTATTATCGCCTCGAAGAAATCATCAACTACTTTGATTGCTGGGATTGCTTCTATCTTTTCAATATTTTCCATTGTGTGTCCTCCCGAGATAGTCGTATCGGCTATCTCTATGAGAGAAAAAATAGGAAAATGGGTTCTGTCTTATGCTATATAGTATCCACAGCGTGGGCATCTGTTCTGATAGTTTGGAGCTTCATATCCGCATCTTGGACAGATAGAGTAACTCGCATCAGTATGATCTTTATCTCTCGGTTTTCCTTCACCCGTACTCATTTGATCACCTAAAGAGGCAAATCCAGTGCCGAAATTAGGAGGAGGGAGTCCGTCCAAAAATCGGTTCTGCTGGACTGCTTACTCCGGTGGGTATTTAACACCATTCTTCGGACCTTCGTATAGTGTAAATCGAACAGCAGAGACATGCGTTACTGCTTCAAGCATATTTCCGAGCATTACGGAAATATCTTCAACTGTACTAGAATCGTTCAATACAATGACTGGTACACGCACACCTATTGGTTCTAGGATGTCTTCGATCTTTTGCCAATATGACAAGTGCTTCTTTGGTACAAGTAGCACATGATCGAATGCGTCTATCAGACCAGTAATTGCACCGAAATCAACGAACCCTTCGCAATCTACTTCAAGGTTTCTCACAAAGTACGTATGTCCGTGTAGTACACCACATTTCTCATGATGTTCAAGATAATGTGCAGCACTAAATTTGTGTTGCTTTAGTACTAGAGTTCTCAGTTTTCTTCACCTCCGGTTTCTTTTTCGGAACCTTGTAAATCTCCCTACAAGTTTTGCAGTATGTGTAGCCTTCAATTGCAGTTGTGTCACCTTTCGGATACAATTGAATATTCGCTATCTTGTTCAGTCTTGACTTGCACTTAGGACAAAGAATTCCTGACCAACTTTTAACTGCCATTAGCACTCACCTCCGTTGCGATAATATTGATATCGAAACTGAATGTATCAGGAATATCTGTGGAATCATAGTCATCAAGGATTGACACTGATAAGTAAAGAGTTACTTGTACTAACTCGACATCTTCTGGATGCATAATTCGTCCTGTGTAGTTCCAATCAAGGATAAAGTACTGCGAGATATTCGCTGGATTCCAATTACTGTCATTGATATTCATCGTGAAGTTCACATTTCTTATATTCTTGCAATAACACGTGAATCCTGCAATGTCGCCTGGACTCATTATTCCCCAATCAACCATCTCAAGAATCTCTGTGCAGTTGGGATCCTTGTATGCTTCAACACCGATTGTTTTGATTTTTCCTGTTGATGGAATTGTACGTATCGAGATCAGATATATCACTGCTGCGGCAACAATAATCGTTGCGAGTAAGGCAACGGAAAGTACTTGTTCTAACCTAGTCAATCAATCACCTCCTTTAAGTATTTTGTTTTGTCTTCTATTCCAGCTAGTTCGAATGTTTTTCTACGGTTTTGGCATGACTCACATACACCACATTGAAGTCTATAGTTTTGATAGCAACTCCAGGTCTCGAAGATTGTATCACCAATCAAATCAAATCCCTTTTTGACTATATCGACCTTTGATAATTGATCTCTTGCTGGTGAATGTATCTCGATTTGTCTTGTGTGTCTGAAATGTCCGATGTTAAGGGCGGTTTCAAGAACCATTTGGAATTCCGGACTACAGTCGGGATAGAGTGGTTCACCAGTAATTGGGTTTGGAACGATATCACCCATATGTGCACCGTAGATTACGACTTTGGCACCAATACTATACGCATATGCTGTTGCTATTGCAAGAAAAACTGCATTGCGGATTGGAACAACCACATCCGGAGAATAAGTATTTTTGACTTCAACTGAATCATCAGTGAGTTGTGTTCCAGGCCATAGCTTTTTCATAAATATGATGTCAACTGTTTTGGGCTTCTTGAACTCCAGTTTTGTCGACATCGTTTCTGCTACCATTGTTTCTCTTAACGCTTTTTGCCCATAGTCGAATATCAACGGATGAATTGTATCAACGTTTTCTCTGTTCTGCCAAATTACGGCATAGCATATTGAGTCTATACCACCCGATAAAACAGCTATAACCTTCAATCTTTCACCTCCTTACAGTTTATCTGCTCCTATACCTAAATTACGGTACAGCATCGCTAGAATATCATCGATAGTATGTTTGAGTTCAATTGTATCTGGAGTGTACCCTCTGTATTTCAATCGTTCTCGAGTAGCTGTGCTTAACTTTTTCATTGGTAACTCAAACTCGTATTTCCCACATTTCAATTTTACTTCATTATCTGTAATCTCAATCACAATTCTCAACTTCATTTCAATATCACCTTTATTCCATCTCGCTTACAATCACCGGATCGAATCAACATGTTGATTAATCTCGTTGATTCCATCCAGCTTAACGAAATATTCGTCAATTCCATTCGAAGTTTGTTTACCTCCATTGACCCACCATGGTCACGGAGAATTGTTATCACCTGACTAGACATTAATCCACGTTTAAGTTTATTTCTCCACTGATGTGCATGTGTAATCAAGTTCTTTAAGTTTTCGTCAAGTGTAACATATAACTCTTTCTCAAATGGTTTACTCATTATTGTGTATCCAAGCGCTAGACGCTCGTAAAGTTGATCCTCGTAATGAGGGACCTGGAAACTTCGGATAAACTTATCTAATCTGTTTTCGAAATGGATGGCGTCAAGGTTACCGATTTTCGTAAACAACTGATCGGTTAGTTTACGTAAGTGCTTAACAGGATCTCCACTAAAGCGTTGGTATCTGCCTTTAATTCTCGCATCCTTGATTATTCTCTTATCCCGTTGAGTTGGAGTTTTGACCAGAAATATAAACCGTCTTGTCATCCCAGCTGTTGGATCAAATCTCATCGGTTGGGTTCCAGCCCAAAGCGTATGAAATGTCTGATACTCGATTTTGCCTGCAGCAAGACGTTTTCGCACCCATCCGGATTCTAAACCTGTAAGCATTGCAACATCAAGCGATTTGCTATGACTCGTTAACATCATTGCTGCGAGAGCTGAAAACTCCTCACAACCGATTATACTATACTTGTGTTCTTCTGCTGCTCCGATAACTTGTACTTTTTCTCCTTCTTTTCCAAGTCTTAACGTTCCAACATATCCTGCTTCAGTCATGGTTGCTTCGAAATGGGGATCGAGTTTGGTTCCTGCGAACAGTGAATATGGACCATCAAGTAATTGCTTCAGTGTGAAACTTTTGATCCAACCTGGTGGTGCAACCATCATGATATGTAAACGAAAATTGGGAACCATTTGATGCATCCAAAAGATGCGTTTCTGATAATTCACAATATTGAATATGTGGGTACCAATCGACGCTATGTAGTAAGGTAGGTAAAGGTCAACGAAGGCTATCCTTCTACTATGGAGTATTTCCAATGTCAAATCGTATGGATTGAGTTCCTTCATGTTCTCAAGTCTTTCCATCTTTGCTTTTTTGGATTATTTGGATCGGGTCCGAACGCGAGATAAGAACCATGAACCGGTTTGTTGAAAATCCATAATCTATGCTTCTTATGCTTTATCAGTATACCGACAAACATCTCAATGCCTTCATTTGTTTGAAAATCGTTGATTATCTTCATACCTTTACTTTCCTCTGCATCCCCTTCCAAACAGTCTGCATACGTCTAACCGTTGATTCTCCAATACCATGAATATCTTGAATCTTATATGGTTTATTATCTATCCACTCGAATATAGTCTTTATTGACCCACCTGCATATCGAAACAAACTGGTTGCCTGTGCTTCCGAAAGTCCAAATAGCACACATAAGGCAGTGATTTGTCGCGGTCGTCCTTTTACAGTGTGTCGGATTAAGTGTGTTATTCCAAGTTTTCCCTCAGAATACTTACTCTCCATCGCTATCAAAACATTAACGAGTTCGACGTCATTTGGTAGCCATATTACCGGTATTGCATAACGGATATAGATACTTGCGATAGCATGCCTAATTGCCTTTATGTTCAAGTACATGTGTCGTTTTTGATACTGTCCTGATAACTCAATTACATCTCCGGTGATTGCAACGCATGGAAATTTTTCCCGTGCAAGTCTTGTGCATTGTTTCCAAAGCCTTTCTTCCTCTTGCATACTAAGCACAAAGTCCGAGATTTCCTTCCTTTCTATTACAATCGGTCCAATCTTGATATCTCCTGCAGGTAGTGTTTTTCTCTTATACGGTACTCTTAGTGCCTTTAGTACTCTATGGAACTTTGGTTCACGAGTATCGAGTTCAATCAAGTTTGGTTTTCTCCATCGGTTTTAATTTCGACTCGCAATCTCCACACACCAACGCTACTTTCTCAGTTATCAATCCTATCATTCCGTCGGAGACTTTGACTTCATTATATTGTGGTGCAATACTGCTTCAATTGCTGGTGTTTTCTGTTTACAGCCATCACAGTAGAAGTGAAAACGTTTAAGGTCTTCTTTGGATTTGACGTCACCAGGTTTTGCACCAATTCGTCCTAGTAACCATAAATCCTTTTTCGTTGCTTGTTGCTCAATACATTCACGGATTTTTTTCTCATAAGTATCGTCTTTCCAAATATTCATGTGTATTCTCCTCCCCATTCATCAACACAAGTATCAACGACTAAACAATCCCGACAAAAGGGATTTGCAAGACGTGGATAGATATCGTTGCGTACATGATGCCAGAATTTCTTCTCGCGTCTCTTCAATGCCTTTCTTGTCCATGGATTGGGTACTTCCCAGATTACGGTATTGTCGAGTGGAAAGTAAACGAATAGATATTTTGGAGGTTTCGGCAATCGGAACGGTTCGAGATTATCGTATGTCCCATCCATTCCGATTAGACATACGTCCTCAAGTATCTCAAGATACCAGACACACTCACGTCGATACGAACTTAAATCTTTCGGTACATGTCCAGTTTTGACTTCGCCAACTGCATACTCATCGTCGAAGGTTAAGTCAACTCGATCAGGATGTCCGCGTCGTCTAAGTTTCAAACTGAGTAGTGCGACTTCAGATAACACCGGCTTAAAGTACTTCGGAGCTTGAATCCCTTTTTCCTTGACTGCAGCAATCCAACGTTTAGTTTCCATATTTGCAAAGTTATCACAGAGTAATCGTATTCTCTCATCTTTCGTCCAAAGCAACAATCCTCGGAAATACTTCCGTATTGCAATTTCATTGTTACCAAGTTGATCAAGATGCTTAAAGTTCAACTTACCGTAGAATTCTGCATGTGCATGATGAAAGCTATCTCCGACTTGCATGACATAAGGTAATCTTGATGGTTCGACTCCACGAATGACTAGAATTTCGAATGACTTAGGACACCAATTGAACTGTTCGAAATCGCTTTTTCGTGGAATCAAGTTTATACTCTCATTGAGTTTTCCGCTGTAAACTTTATAACAGTTTCGCGTATTTCCATTGTCCAGAGTAAACGTGTAGACCTAACGAGCTCGCGAATATCTTACCATCGTCTACTTTGAACTGTCGAGCAAGATACTCCTTAAGCAATTGAAAGGCAGCAAGATTACCAGGTAATCCTGCCCAAGCATCCCAGCTTCGAAAGTAAACATATAGATGTAACTGTCCGTAACGAACCTTGAAATGCATAAGTCTAAGACATGGAGGGTGTTTCAGTAGCAAGTCTTCAGCCTTTCCGACTTCAATTATACATCGGTTGGTTTCTGGTGTTTCGCCAAGAAACTCCGAAATCTTTTCAAGTTGATTGAAACTGAAACTCGAAATGCGTTCACCTTCGATTTTATCTATGTGTTCCATCTCTGGACTTACTTCTACATTGATTTCACCTGCTACTCGTTCACCGTACGTATATTGTTCATCTGCTGTCTTGTCTGCAGTAATGATATAGCCAACATATCGATTCACGTATCGCATATCGACTGGTGGAGGTACACCTTCCGGCACATCTGGCACTAACGGTCTCATGGATGGTTTGGCTATCTCGAGTACTACATGGTCGAGTTCCATTCTACGCTGTTCTTTACGGGATCCTCGAAACACAGGTCTATTGTATCCTTTATCCATACATGCTTTAACCGCTCGGAACCATACATCGGGTAGATCGAAGGCTCGTATGAATTCTGTTTTCATTTCATCTGGCACATCATTTCCTTCCTTCAGAGATCGAGATATCGAGCTGAAGTGCTTTCTTCAACTCGGTTTGTGCAAGAACTCGTTGTTCGATACAGGTTAGAAGCTGTTTGCGTATATCACAGTTTTTCTTCTTACACTTCTTACAGTTGTTTCCACTCATTACACAACGAGTCCTTGAAAGTATCTTTTCCTGTTCAAGTTTGATTAAATTCTTCATGTTCTAACTCCAAACTGAATATGAAATGTGGGAAAAAAAGGGAGTTTCTCATCCAGACTTATCTTGGTTATGTGGTCTTTTTTGCTGGTTCAACTTTTAGTCTGTCTGCCAATCCTGTCAGTATTAGTACGATTCTGTTAAGTGCGTATATCATAAAGACTCCTGCACCGCTGTTCATAATTACTGCTACAACCTCTGTGACAAGATTTGAGTATTGGGCTTCAACAGCTACTGGTTTAATACCCATTCCAATAGCTATGATTACTACGAATAGCGCATAGAGGACGCTCGTAAGGAACTTCTTTGGATCGAATGTTTCTTCACCTTTCACGATCGCTGCGGTTAGACCCAAGATAAAGTACAATAGCCAAGCACCAGCAACATAAAGAATCGTCTGTGTTTCAGGATTCAATCCATTTTCTTCGATTGTACCATTTGTGTCGGTCGCATTTTGAGTCGCATTTTGGGCGGTTGCGAACCCAACTCCAGCAAGAATCAGAATCACCGTTAGGCAGACAAGAACTGTTTTCGCTTTTCTCATACTTTCACCTCCTCTCAGCAATATTTTACTGAGTGTAATGTATTCTGTAATGGATCACCAGTGACACCTCTCACGAGCCTTACTAATCAACAGACTTTCAGCGTCTCGATCGAGACTGGTTTCCCATTAATTTACGTCTGTTCAAGTTGTTCTTTCGTCTTTTCCTACGTTTAAGCTTTCTTTCCATCTCTTCGTGCTCTTCGACTAAATCACCAAGATATACGTATGACATGTATTAGACCTCCATTTCAAGTGCCTTGATAACAGCTCGACCAATAATCACTTGTGTCGGTTTAGACAGTTCTATCATCCGGATAAGTTTGTCATGTTTATTCCGTACCCAATAGGTTCCCTCTGGGCATCTGTTAGTTCGGTCGCAAGGCCAAAGGCAACATTTCTCACAAGTCATTTAATTATCCTCACGTCTTGGGCCTCTTCTCCCCATTTGCTTCACACGTACTTGGATACACTTTTCACAATACGGAATATGGTTCTTCCGCTTGAACACTACTCCACAACCTATACATGTTCGTTCAGGTAAGGTTAATTCTTCGAAACTTGTGAGTTTTGCAGTGCGTTGTTTTGCCAATATCTCTGCTCTTGTAATTCCAAGTGCCTCAAAAATGTCTTCGACCTTACCCATCACTGTCAAACCAAACATTCTTGAGTAATCAATGTCAAATATTTCCCATGGTACTTGTGATTCATGTTCAAATGATAATACGTTAGTTTTGGGATATTTTCTTGGTTCTCCAAAAGGTGTCGGATCTTTGACTCGCCTTATCCAAATATATCTTACCTTCGTGCCTGAGCCCAAAGGAACATGTAAATGCTTACGTGCGTAAACTGCTCCTCGTGCATGCGCTGGAACTCCTTTCTTTCTACCATTAATAAGCACGAAGTTCTTGTTTTCATCCTTCACTCCATATTCATCTGGATCCATTGATAATCCCTTCGGAACAGCAATTTCTTGAGGAGACAGTTGTTCAAATTTTTCCTTTGTCGAATAGATAACTTTTAGGGCCCCATTAACATCCTTTTCCTTAAGTACGAGATTATATACTTGTAGTAGTACTTCAACGGTAATCGGTGCACTGTCCGATCGAATTGCTGCTAGTCCGACAATCTTGAGTTCTCCATCTTGCGTTATACCAGCATAACATTTCTTGCGAGCTTCTCCTGACTTCTTTCTTCCAAAGAAAATACTCTGCCAGATATCCTCAACCTTGACAAAGAATTTCTTGGAACCATATTTTCCGTACAAAGCAGTGTTTATTGTTTCAGCAGTTTGTTCGAGATGATCCTTGACTGATAGTTCTTCAGTAATTGTACGGAATCTTTTCAAGAATACTGAATCGGTATCACCGTAAAGAGTTTTGAAACCTTCATCTTCAGCAATTTCGGACATGAACTCCGTACATTCTCTACCACTGAACATTACAGCAGCATGTATTCTTTGATTGAACAGTCGGAAGGCTTCGTTTCCAAGTAATCCAGGTAATGCACTGGTTAGAAACTTAATACCGTTTTGTCTTTGATATAGTACACGATACTCAATACTGTGCTTATCCAGACCAACCATTTTGTCTCTGACAGCATCACGACGCTTTTCGAACTTATTCACAATACGGCTTAGTATGCCTTCAGGTGAACGTTTGAATCGAATAGTTTCTTTCCTTCCGAATAAGAATATCTCGACTGCATGTTCACCGTTCGGATCCTCTGTCTCGATACCAATATTGTTCAGACGAATCATGTTCACGTATAGAGATTTTGCATCTACTTGACCAACATCTTCATGTATTCCAGGTACTGGTTCAAATACTATTGGACCTGTAGTCTTCCCAAACTTCTCTACATAATGTCCAGACGGTAAGACGAACTCTTTGTCACGTAAACAGCAAATATCGAGTGCCTTGAAATATGACAGGGCGTCTGATAAACTACAGCCAGCTTCTTCGCGTATTCCGGAATAAAAGTTTATCACATCGAACTTGTCAATCAACGCTGCGCTATCCTTAGCATCATCAATACCGTACCAAAGTAAACTTGCCGGATCTTTGTTCCATGCCTCTTCAATCTGATGTCCAAGCCAAAACTCAGTTTTCGGTTTTCCAAAAACCTTTGGATGCTCGATCACTGAAGTGAATTTCCATGAACTCAATTCTCCGAACGCCATCGTCCAGAGTTCTTTAAATCCTCGAAGTATATCGAAGCAATCGTAACCTTTAATAACTACTTCTTCGGCACTTCGTGAATATGCGGAACCAAGTGGTGAAAGTTTGTCGGCTCCAACACGTAATGCATTCATACGGGCTATTAGATAGTTCCCGTCAAATGGCCAGTTATATGCAATCAATTCATCTGGTTGCACGATATGTACGAGATGTTCTGCAAAGCGTCTTAGCATGAACTTCTCATTGTTGAAAAATCGGATTTCTACAAAATCAGGTTTCATACCTGTATATTCATCCCGCAACATTGCTTTCTCAATAAGCGGTTTGAACAGTAGGAAATACTCATCACTACAGGCTCCGTTTGAATCGATTGAGCCTGGTGGAAAATTCGGATGATAGAAAAATGCGATAATGGAATTAGTCTTACTATTCCATGTTGTAATCAAAACTATTGGAAATCTTGGTCTCCGATAATCTGGAAACTCTTCTGGTGGCGAAGCCACCTCGATATCGATATAGAATAAATAAAGTGGGAGATTTAAGGGTTCTGTTGGTTTAATCTTGCCTGCATCGGTTCTCTCAAAGCCAATCTTTATGTCCTCTTGTACTAGTATTACATATGGAAATTGAATGTCTGCTTCATGATGATTTTTGACCATTTCACGTAGTTTACCTACATCAGCAGGAAGTTTCGTATAAATCTTGTAAAGCGATGGACCGTATATGCTTTTTCTCGGTTCTGATAGTATATCTAACACGCGATTTGAATTCCTTATTGCGTCTGGTACAGTTGGAGCAAAGAAACGTGGGCGGAGAGATAAATCTTTACAGACTATTGGTAGTATTTCCTTTTTGCCATCATCGCGTCGAGTAATTAGGTACAGTACCGGAATATCGTTATCCGGTATGTATTCAGCGGTGATCAGATTGTAACAATGTGACGTCTTTTTCACCACGTCTCGCAAGTTTTTCAATCATATACATATGCAACTTGATTTTTTGTGTATTTGTTTGTGACCATTCAACACGCATATCAAATCGATGTATAATCGGTAACGGATTCTGAATATACCAATCAGTCAATGTTATTCCGTACTTGAATGCATATCGGCAATCAACACTATGTACTTCGTTTCCATAGCACATCAGTTCGATAGGATCGTGAAGTCCGAGAAGATGAAATGTAAGATTCTGCAATAGTGTTTGTTTCTGCCGGAGCAAATAGACTGCCATGATTCGTCCTGTCCAATCCTTGTTATACAACGGAATACCTAGTCGATTAATTTCGAACTTCATTTTCCGTATTTCACATATCAACCATGATGCTCTGTCAACCATATCGAAGTAATCGCGTCCATGCAATACCAATTGATAATTGAACGAATGTTCGTGTTGTTCGGTACGCAATAGATTGATGAATTCACGTGTTCGTGCCAATGTATGAACCGGTTTGAACTCATAGTCCGGAAGTATAATCTCGTCAGCACCGACATCAACTGCAATCTTAAGATACTTTGTTGGGGACATTGGTTTACGCAATTCCCAGGCACCGTTATCAATAATCTTGTAGCCTTTCTCATTCTTATAAAAGCTTGCATACGCCGGATACTTTTCCACATACGGCGCAATCACGAATTGGACAGGTTTACCTTTGATTAGTGGTAAACCTGCAATTGGAGCAATGTGTGCTACTTGCATACTCGCGTTAACTCCTTCCTTTCTTCATCAGTCAAAGGCAATGAAATCTCTAGTCCAAGTTTTTCCTCTTGTTCAAGTTCAACTTTCTGAGCTTCTAGTAGAAACCTTACAATTTTCTGACGCAAATCACTGTTCAGTGTACAACTCACGAGTATCTGTTGAATCTCTTCCATTGATAGTCTACCGATGATTGTTCCCGTATAGTTCCAATGTTTTACTTCCGACATTTCGAATTTCTCCTGCGAAGTACAACAACTTCGGCAGCAGCATAGTTGATTATGTCGTACAAATCGTCCAGTTTAGCCTTAAGATTCTTTTCAACGCTTAGATCTTTCTCATGCATTACTCTTCGCAATTTCTCCTTAATGATTATCTCGTGATCGTGTGTATGCATTTGGAACCAACAGTCACCGTATTGTTCTTCGCGACTTTCGGTTATCTCGATACAGGTCTCGAAAACACCAATGATATGATGAGCGCTTCCAGTTAGAAGTGTTCTCAGCTTTTCGAAGAGTAACTCAATCCCGTTCAAGTCCAAGTACCTCCCTTGGTATCTTGAGTTCCTCTGTTAATGCTTTGACAAGTTTATCAAATGTAAGGTCTTCAATTTCAATTGGCTTCTTCAGTTTCTTCACTTTTCTGTCTTCTCCACGAACTTTCTCAATGATCGAGATGTACTTTATCTTTGTCGTCGGTACGTTATTAACCGTAGTTACTGTCTTGCGCTTTTCCATCCGTATTACAACATCCACCATATGTGGTGTTTCGGTCATCCAACGTGCAATCCATTTTCCGGTTGGTTTTTCAGCAACATATTCATCCTTTGTTTGTCCAGTTAGTACTAAGTGCACTGGTCGAACAAGTAACTTCAGCATTAGTCTTCGAGTTAACGCGTATGCGTACGCCCAATCAAACTCGAATACCTTATTTCCAGACCTTCTCGCAAGCTCCGGTACTTTCACTCGCTTCATCCATACTTCGGCGTATCTCCAAATATGAGTTACAGAATCTACAACGATTGTACCTTCAGTAACACCTGATAACACATTGATTGCTTCTTCCAAGGCCTTGATTGATTCAACAGCAATTGTTACATCGTCTTCTTGCCCTTTTCCTATCCAACCTTCCCAAGTTGGACATTCGCGAATATCTTTGTCGGGAAATAGATGCAATAGTCTTACAATGCCATTCGGTTCAAAGTTAATCACGTAGATAGGAGGTGGGAATGTCAATGCGAAGTAGCTCTTTCCTACTTCCTCTGGACCATAGCTTGCAACTTTCAAACCAAGTGGTTGTACCTTTGGCTTTTTGAACATTGTATCAATTGTCTTCACTTCCTGTTTTGCTTGCTCTACTGCTTCACCTTGCTCGCTCGCTTCTTCCCATGTACTACTCAAGTTTTTTCACCTCCTTAAAAACTACTTTCTGGATATGCAGTTCTATCTGCCTCTCTTGGCACCAGCATCTCCTTGATAGGCCAAACTCCGTACCCGTTCATGAAGACTTGCTTTATATCGTCGCGTTGTTGTCCACCAACCCAGCCAGGTCCAACTTGTGTCTGTCCAACTACGTAGATTCGACTACCATTGCCAATTGGGTATACATATTCCGTTAGGAATTTTGGAATCCATACTGTTACACCCGATTGCAAGTTACCTTTGTCATCCTGGAATCCCAAAGTCTCGTCGTCAAGTATAATCTGGTGGCTACGATCGGATACATCGAGACGCAAATCTACTAAATCTGCCTCAACGATGCAAACGCGTTGTGGGTCGCTCTCGTGCAAGTTATGCCAGGACATTAGTTCGCCTAAAGATACAATGAACTTTTGACATACTCCAGTAATGATTGATCCAATCTCAGGCATTGACTCGACTTTCCTTAGCTCAAACTTGCTTGTCGTTGAATCGTTTAAGAGGTAGTATCCTTCTGCTTGTTTCGGATTAAATCTAGTCGTCAATGACACGCCAAGTGGAATTTCTACTGTTGGCTCTGCTCGTGCATCACTTAATATCCCAATCATTGGTAGGATTGATGCTGCGGGAGTATTTGGTTTATCAACGGGTTTTCCGACTCCGAAGACATTTCTTAGCCAATTATGGGCAGCTAGTGGTTTGCCATAGTTCGGGTTTTCCTTACCCGATGATTTATATCTGAATCTGTAGTCAAGATGAACTCCTTCAGTATTGCAGTATCGTGGTTCAACTACTTCATTTCCTTCTTTGACCTCACTTGCTGCTCTGCCAGGATCTTCCTTCCACATTTCAGTACAAGTTTTATGCATTGAATCTGCAAGGTCAAATGATTCTGCTAAGCCTAGACATATCCATTCGTATGGGACTGCTGGACTGAGAATTATCGACTTCATATTCGCGTATACCATTGCCCGTGCTCGATTATTCAGCATTGTTGAATCCATAACTGGATGATGACGTTTCAACAGCTCAATACTGCTGTTATACTGACTGATGAAATCTCCAACTTGCTTACCTGTCTTTGCTGCCCAATCTCTAAACTTTGCTAAAGTAAGTTCTGGGATTACCGCTGCTTTCGGAGTTTCCGCCACTTTGTTTTCACTTTCGCTCATGTATTTTTCACCTCCTTTTCTTGACCATTAATCTGGTCAGTTTGATTTGCTTGAAGTTTTGCTAACAATTCGTCGTTTGTGATTATTCGACCGTCACGCAGAATAATTTTCTTCATTTCGAAAACAACAACAGTTCCATATATCGGATGACTAAGACCAAGCTCATCAAGAATTGGCTTGGGAAATGTCATCTGGTTGTTTTGTCGAAGTATCACAGCGAATTGTGCTCTATTTTCTGTCAATCCTTTCACAACCATATTTTGAGTTAAGAACGGTAGGAATTCGAGAAAGCTTGAGATTGTAATTGCGAATTCACGTACTTCTGGATTTTTACACCGCAGGTAATAGTATAGACCAATTGGAGTTAAAGTATCAGTATACAAGTAGAATCGCCTACCATTGATAACAACATCGACAAAGTCATCTCCAAACTTCAGTACCTTATGTTTGTATGCAAGGAAATGTGCCATCGCAGCTGAAAGTATCTCAAATCCCTCGTCTGAACCGATTACGTAAGGTTATTAAATCCATTTCACGAGTATTTAAAATTACAATACCTGCCTACACACAGGTCCTCAAATCCAAAAATAGCGAAAAAAAGAGAGAGTTTACCGGTTTTGCATCTTCCGCGTATACGCTATACCGTATGCAAAGAACATCATGATTCCATACGCTCCCCAGATGATTATCATCCTATACGGATGTGGTATATGTGCTGGTACTAGACCAAGTAATCCGTACCAGAGTCCACCGAACATCAGTGCAGTTACAATCATGCATGGTATCGCACCTTCTTTGAAGCCTCGGAGATACAGCAGTATATCGTCTAGCAGATTCCTGACACGCCCTTCAGGAATGTATGAAAGGCGAACTCGGCTGCTACTTTCAGTATTGGTGGCAAACAAGTTATGACACCAATCAGCATCATCAACTTTTTCTTCATTTGTCTTTTTCACCTCCATAATGGTTTCAACTCTCCTTTCTCTAAACTCTTGTCAGTTTTCTTTGCAACGGCAAGATTTACATTCACACCAAGTCGATTTCCCAACTTGACCGCCGTGATTATGACATCCGCGAGTTCTTCTGAGATACAGGACAGATCACCCGTTTTCAATGCTTCCTTCAGTTCTCGAGTTTCTTTACACAAGTGATTGTACTCATCAACGAAGTCTTTGCATTCGTCCGATAGCAAATTCCTGACTTTGTAGATTTGCATCAGTTCGAAAAGATCCATCAATCTTCACCAGCAGGACTAATTGGAATGTTGAAGTACTGACCTAATGGTATTCCGCAGCGAAGAACATGATACACTGTAAAGCTTGAACGTAAGTGTATCTCTGGAAGTACGTAATACAGATTTCCAGTACGAATCTTTAGTTCGACAAGAACAAGTAAGTAACTGCTATTCCAGACAGAATATTCCTCAAGCTTACTCAAGTTCCTCAGATTGATTCGTCCAACTCGACATTTGGATATCGGACGAATCGACTTAGCTTCGATGGCAAATAGTATTCCGGAATCTGCAGTAAAGTCAAAGTCCGGAATATTCGGATTCGTATTTCTCTCAACTGTACCGTATGCTGATAGTTCCTTAGCAATACGTTTTTCTGCTTCAAGTCCCTTTCTACGATTATCCGCTCTTCCCATTCGACTTTTCCTCCTTACTCATTTCTTGTAACATAGTTTCTAGTTTTGTACATCTATCCCACAAGTGCATTCTACGTGTTTTTCGTCTCTTAAGTTCTTGCTCTAGCTTTCGAATCTCGACATCCTCTCTTCCACATTCCGATGCTAACCACCCAACCTGCTCTTCTATTTCCTTCTTCATTGTTTTTTCTCCTTCGCACTGAATAACCAATAATTCATCGTTCTTCTACCTTTCTTCAGCTTCTTCCACTCAACGATTTTCTTTTGATATGCACGCCAAAGTAAATCATACGCCTGTTGTTCATGTAGGTTCAACTTCGCAGCAATCTCCGAAGTACTATATGCCAAATCTGTATCGACGAACTCCTTGAGCAAATCGAGACTCAAATCTGTCATGCCGATTACTTGTACAAAACGATATCTTGTACCTTTCAGATGGTCTAGTGCAAAACACAATGCATCTGCTTCATCGTACACCTTTGGTATACGTAACCTTAGTGTAAAACTACATTCTCCAATACATTGAACCACATAGGCACTTTGTTTCGGATCTTTGTCCACCACGATGCGCCCACCACAATCAGGACAGGTAAACTCTCGTGTCATAACTTTAGCTCCTTAATCAGATAATACATTTTTCCCTTTCTCATCTTGTTTGGAACTTTGCTCGCAAGAACTCGGAAAAAGTCTACCTTCATACTTTCAGGTATCTTGCAAAGAAATGTCAGCTCACTTTCAGAGTACGCGTAGTTTGGATTAAGACGCTTTACTTCTTTGAGTTTATAGTTCACAAATGTCTCAATGAACTTATAGCAAACATTCTCACATTGCTCAGCTCTCGGACAGAAATTGCAACATGGTGTAAACGGTTGGTTTGCATAAAGAAAACATTTCCCGAAGTTGCACTTATCACCTTTGAACAGGTATTGACAAGAAAAATGGGGTATGAAGGAGAATTGTTTGGAACTCTCGGGAGTTTCCAAAACTAATCAGCTCCTTCTTCTTCTGTTGCTTCAAGTTCGGATTCGATTTCTTCTGCCGCTTCAGGGGGAACACGCCAGTAATAACTGATGCCGATTTTCTTTGATGCAATTTTGTGGTCTTTCTCTAGGCTCTTCAATCGGTTAAGAACAGCTTCTCTGTTCTCAACGTCGATACCTGTTGCAACTTCTGTAGTAGTGAAACTTGCTAGTGAACCGTCTTCACTTGGCATTGGTTCCTTTCCAGAGAAATCGAAACGAGTCAACATATACCGAAGGATCGCTTCGGCAGTGACTGTTTCCTTTCCTTTAACAACAGCCGTTTCAAACTCATCCGCCGTTATAGGCAAGCTTATTCACCTCCTTTTTCAGTTTGTTCTATAGTATTCTCTTCATCGGCAGGTATATATGATTTTTTGGCCAGTGTAGTCCAACTGTACATTGTACCCCTTTTGTGCCTATGTACAATTTCTTCCTTTTCAAGTTTCTGTAAAACATTTAGTGCTTTCTGGATATCAATTTCGAGTTCATCAGCGATTTCACGTGTCGTAAGATTTTGTTGTTTCTTCAACAACTCCAGCATTTCGAATTCGAGCTTCTCCAACTTTTCGATCCGTTTTAGAAACTTGTCAGCATCTATCGGCATTAGGACACCATCCTTTTGTTTTCTCGAAGATCCTCAAGCCTGAATGCATTGAGCGGATCGAAGTGTATTCGAACCTTACCCTGCTTCGCTAACCTCAACATTATTCTGAACTCCCTTTGTTTTTCTTCGTCGGTCACCAGTTCGTTTAGATTTGCGATTACTAGTCTTTCGAACATCTTTATCGCTTCCTTCTGACTTAACACCGATTATCCTCCTCGCGATCCAATAATACATGCGGCTATGTTTTGGCTTAAATCCATCGACCAATTTCTCCTTCATTAGCCTTTTACATCTTGTCAGAACTACGTCTGTATCATCTACCTTGAAATGGTCACATAGTTCTTTGGTACTGTATGCTAAAGTGTAATCGATGCGAAGGAACTTCAAAATTTCGCCTGTCAGTTCGTCATGGGTATCCAGCTTCTTCTTTGCTTTCTCGAAATCCTCGCGTGTGATTGGGCTCATGCTGAATCACCTGATAAATGCTTACAACCAGCAGTTATAATTTTCTCATCCAGCAATAGTCCCACGAATAGTGCAAAGTCAGATATACGTCTCCAATGATATACTTCTTTGACAGGTTTTCCGTACATATCGATTACTCCAAGATCGCCTTCGTTCAACAACAATCCACGTTCATACTCTGAATCCTTATTCCGCTTGAAACTGCAAGTTTCGATACGCCATAGTTTTTCCTTTCCCATTTTACAATCTCCTAATTTCGTTCACCATTTTGATTTGTTTGTTCCGACAGAAATATATTCCTCTTTACCGAAATATATAATATGTGGGCCAGGCAGGCCTGTAGTCTGAACACTAACCCGTTCATTCTAATATCCTACCTGCAGGATTTTGCTTTCGTCCTACCCAATCGAAGTATACCTTTCCATGGAATGAGTTCCGTAACATTTTTACTGTATTGTATAACGGTATGAGATTTTCAGCTCTTACCTTCGCCTGTCCTTTCAACTGTGCGATTACAACTGCATTGTCGTTAAGGATTGTGATTGGACTTTCGGTAGGATAAAGTATCCCTAATTTGTGCATTGCCGCGATGATTGATTTGTATTCTGCTTCGAAATTTGTTGAGAACTCAATTTTCTCCACGTACGGTATTCCATTAATCATGTACGCTACATGTTTGGGACTCCCATCTGTATAGATAATCAACTTGAGAAACGCTCCGCATTTTCCGTGATACGCTTCAAGTTAATCAGGAACCGTCCAAAACAGCTTGCTTTGACTCTACAATACGGTCTTGCTGGACATGCACTACAAGTCTGAATCATCGCTGTCTCGACCATCTTTCTGCCTTGTTCCTTACTCACGAGTCAACACCCTATGTTTAAATGCATTGCTGAATAAGTCCTGATACTCTATCGGAATTGAGAGCACTTCTACGAATACTCGTATCGTAATCAACTTCTTTTCTTCCGCAAACTCCCAATCTGCTTGTACATATACCCTTCCGCTGCCTCCTCCACTGATATAATAGTCATCGTCTTTATCTTCCTCACTCCATTTAAGTAGTCTCACTTGAGTTCGTATTACCTTTGCTGCTCTCCGAAACGTAACATCCACCCAACGTTTGTTTCGTTTCCATCGCCAGCCCATTAGCTTGAATATCTCTTCGATTCGCTTCGCTGCTTTGAGTATCATTCGTCTTTCAAATCTAGTCAGCTTAACTTCACGCTTTTCCAAACGACTTACACCTCACTATAATTCCGTTCATTTCCTCGGTATATTTCACTTCACCACCGAGATTTTTCAGTCGAAATACACTTTGGCCATTCTTGTTACAAGCCCAGATTTTCACTTGTTTTTCATCTGCCTCGACAACAAGATTGACGAAGCCATATTCTCTTCGAACCAATTTACCACCTCCTATGGTTTTTGTTCGGAACAGACATCAAACTGATACAATCTCCTACTTCGATAATGTGATACCAAGGCTCGTCAGGACAAACCTCACATGCCCAAATATCATCTCCTCTGCTATGAAGCGCGTTACCACATTTCGGACAATACAATTCCATCAACTCACCTCCTTTATTTATTTATTTATTTATTTCACCCATTCTCTTTCTTTTCCGTAACCATGTAACAACTCGAGTATCTCAAGAAGACACTGTTCACTCTCCCACGCTGCGTCAACCCTG
>SMTZ1_10002016_pt1 | contig 20536 bp, 13 predicted proteins | sample DeeMarSWOR136_30_FD_25667 | JGI IMG/M metagenome (IMG submission 25667) | reverse complement strand
CATGCCGTACCCCCAGCTAGGAATCTAACACTTGCTGGGGGTTGGGCTGCTAGTTTCTGGTGCCACCTCGCACCCGGAGTAACACTACGTCTTTGCAGGATGACGAACAATCGCCTCAACCTCCCTGCCAGCCGCAGCTTCCTTGGTCTTTTCAGCCCGCAGCTTTGCCCTCCAGACAACGGCGCCGCACACAACAGCAGCCACTATCAACGGAAGGACAACGTAGATACCGAGCGCCATCAGTACTGTCAAGAAAGTCTCCATCGTTTTGCCTCCTTTTTTGTTTTTCCGGATTACTTCCTACCGGTCTATCCCTTCTATAATCAGGGTAACACTGATGCCATCCATCGTCATCGAGTTAAATGCTCTTTCCTTGACGTTAACAGTACCTGAGAAACCCTGATTCGAGGGGGCGTTTAGACTTGTCTCCGGGTGGGCCAAATTACCTAAAGTCACATACGTTACGCATCTCACAAACGTTGGTAAATACTAGTTGGATATATTGCCCTATAGATACTTGGCTAAAACGTGTTGCCGCCAAGAATTCCATAGATGGAGCAGTAAGGCCAGGTATGGGACTTCAAGAGGTGTTGTTGCTATCTTCACTGCTTTGGTTTACGCTTAAAGGGGGAGCGTAATTGCTCCCCCTTTAAGCTTGAGGTTAAAGAGGTATTCGCACCTCAGGTATTCAATTACCACTTCTCCTGAGCCAGCCTTGCATTAAGCCACGTCCGCAAGGGTTCCTCCAGAGTGCCCAGTTTAGATTCTATCCATTTGACATCCCCGCTTGCCAGAGCTGCCTTCTCTTCGTTTGTCAGCTCATATTCCTGGAGTGCCTCGTCCGGGTTTTGTGACAGCCTTGCCATGAAGTCATTATCCTCACTGGCCCTAGTCAGCACAGTCAGCAGGGCTTTCTTGCCCTCGTCCAGAAGGGCAGGTGGTTGTTCCAATCTGGCACGGACAAGCTCTTCAAGCTGGGCACGGACTGTATCCGACAGAGTGCCGGAGACCGAGCTTTCCAGTCTGGAGTAAACGAAGTTGGGGACTACCCTTTTCAGCCATGGTCTTGTGCTCATTACCTCGACCGTACGTTCACCACGCATGTAGGCCAGCCAGTAGACAGCAGCGATGAGAATCCCCCCACCGATGACGTTACCTATGGTTACTGGAATAAGGTTACCCATGAAGCCTGTCCAGGTGAGGTTGGATAAGCTGCCAGCAGTAACTCCGGCTGCCTCCGTGACGGCTGGCTGACCGGTCATCAGTATACCCATGGGGATGAAGTACATGTTGGCGATACTGTGCTCGAAGCCAGCGGCGACAAAGGCGGTAATAGGGAAGACTATAGCCATTATTTTATCAACTACGGTGCGAGCGCTGAAGCACAGCCAGATAGCCAGGCAGACCAGAGCGTTACACAGGATACCTCTGACAAGGGCTTCCCCGAAACCAAGGTTAACCTTGCTGTTGGCGATGAGCAGGGCGTTGGCACCTACAGCGTTGTTGCTGAAGGCCCACTGGGACGTGAAGTACATCAGGCCAACCAGGCTCAACGAACCGACAAGATTGGCAAAATAGACCAGTCCCCAGTTGCGGAGCAAACGTGTGAACTTGGTACGACCGCTAATCCAGCTCATAACAATCAAGCTATTACCGGTAAAAAGCTCTGCTCCTGCCACAACAGTGAGTATCAGTCCTAGGCAGAAGACAATTCCTCCCAGCAATTTCGTAAGCCCGAAGCCCAGGCCTGTGTTGGTGGTGACCACCGTGTAGAGCATGGCACCCAGACCAATAAACACCCCGGCCAGCATACCGAGTAATACTGTGCTCAAGGTGTTGAGCTTTCCCTTGACTACTCCTGCCGCCTCTGCCTTCTGGGCTATTCCCTGTGGCGGGTGGGCATCGGAAGTAACTGCGCCGCTGATTTTACTGACTACATTCTCCAGCCAGGCAATCCTCTCATTTATTGCCTGGTGATTCCCTGTTTCCTCCTCCAGAACCTCTGGCTCTTCACCGACATACTTGACTTTCGAGGAAATGGTAACAGCTTCGTGGTTATTCTTTCCCGTTTTTAGTTCCATCGCGTGACCTCCTCACGATAGATTCAGGTTACCATTTCTCCTGGCTAAGGCGGCACCAGAGCCAGGTAGCATGCCGCTTGTCCAACTTGCCACACCAGCTTTCTATTTTCCTTATGTCGCCACTAGCCAGTGCTGCCAGTTCCTCTTTGGTCAGGGTATAGTACTCGCTGAGTGCCTCGGATGGGTCTTCGGCAAGCCGGGCGAGAAAGGCGCTGTCGTCCGCCGCTCTAGCCAGAACCGACAGAATGACTTCCTTTCCGGCCTGTCCTTCTCTGGTTACCTTTGGCAATTCTTCCTCATGTACTTCGTTCTCTGGCCTCTTACCAATCCTTTCTAATGTTCTCGTAGCCATTGCTGCACCTCCTTATCTTTTCAGTGTATCCAGAATGTCTCTGAATCACTTCTTCCTTCCTCTGCAATTACAGGTTATTACATATTAATGAATATCACATCGACCCATAACTCTAATTTCCTGTACCTGTTAGACATCATGGTCTGCCCTTAAGACCTATATCCTTGGTTCAATGTAGTGTTTTTCCTATTGAGATTAATATCTGGATACCTTAGAATTGATTTTAGAGGGATAGCATCCATGAAAGAGGTTCGTTATGGCCAATAAGATTCGGATATTGCTTGCCGACGACCATGCCCTTGTCAGGGAAGGGATGCGTGACCAGTTGGAGAGAGAGAAAGACTTGCAGGTAGTTGGAGAGGCTGGCGACGGCGAAGAGGCTGTTAAGCTATGTACCGAACTCGAGCCGGACGTTGTTCTAATGGATATTGTTATGCCTAAACTCAGCGGTATTGAGGCCACCAGGCTGATAAAACAGGCAAAGCCGACTACCTCCGTGCTGATATTAACCGCCTATAGTGACATTCGCTATATCCTTGGACTTCTGGATGCGGGGGCTTGTGGTTACTTACTGAAAAGCGCACGCCGGGACGATATCATAGGTGCAATCCGGGCGGTGCAGTCCGGTGAATCGGTACTCGACCCGGTGGTGACTCATAAACTACTACAGCGTGTCGTTGGTCAGACCACCATGCCTGCTGAAGACCATGCCAGCACACCGCTGACTCTGAGAGAAGGGGAGGTTCTGAGGCTGGCAGCCAGGGGTATGAAGAACAAAGAGATTGCCGATACGCTGTTTCTCAGCCTGCGTACGGTCAAGGCCCACCTGACAAACATATTCAACAAATTAGGGGTCGGTAGCCGTACAGATGCCATAGTCAAAGGATTAAGAGAGGGTTACATTGTCCTTGATGAGATACCCAAGGAAAATGGTGGGAGTGAGTGATGGAAGCAGGATTCCAATTAACCGAACATAACTATCGTGACTTGTTTGAAAATGCCAGTGATGCTATGTGGGTGCAAGACCTGGAAGGAACTATACTCGATGCAAACATGGCATGCGAAGGGCTCGCCGGCTTCACTCGCGAGGAGCTCCTCGGTAAGAATGTGAAGGATTTTATCTCCGGGCAATTCCTTGAGCTGGCCAGGGAGGTTCGCCACAATTTACTGGAAGGCAAGGAAATCACTCAGCGCTATGAACAACAGCTCGCCAGAAAAGACGGTACAAGAGGGATAATGAAAATGGCCACCAGTCTGGTCATCATTGATGGGGAGGTAAAAGGCTTTCAGCACATCGCACGGGATGTGACCGAAGAAAGAAGAATGCAGGAGATGCTCGTGAAGATTACCGACGGCTCTCCCATTCCAACATTTGTAATCGATGAGCAGCATAAGATTACTCACTGGAATACAGCTATGCAAGCCTTATCCGGAATAAGCAGCCAGGAAATGGTCGGGACAGATGGGCAATGGAAGTCGCTCTACGCTGAAAAGAGGCCGGTTATGGCTGATTTGATTGTGGATGGGGCATCCGCAGAAGAAATTAAATCATACTATCCGGATAAATGTGAGAGCTCTCGGCTAATCGATGGTGCATATGAGGCTGAAGACTTCTTCCCAGCCATCGGCGACCATGGGACGTGGCTTCATTTTACGGCAAGCCCAATAAAAAACGAAGATGGTGAAATAATAGGTGCCATTGAGACCTTACAGGATATAACCGCAGCAAAGCAACTACAGGAGAATATGCGTTTCTACGTGGAGCAAGTAACCAGAGCCCAGGAGGACGAAAGAAAGCGTATTGCTCGTGAGTTGCATGATGAGACGTCTCCACCTCTACTCCTCTTGATTCAACAGGTGGACACAATTACCTCGTCCACAAAGCATTTATCAAAACCACTGGCAGAGGCGCTGGAAGGCCTGCGCAGGCGAGCAGTAGAAGCACTGGAGGGCCTGCGACGCTGTGCTCAGGATTTAAGGCCGCGTATATTGGATGACTTGGGTTTAATTGCAGCCCTCGAATGGATGGCTGAAGACCTCGAGAAAAACTATGGCATTGATACTAAGGTCGAGGTAACTGGTATTGAGCGGGGTTTTCCAGACGAAGCACAGGTCCTACTGTTCCGGATTGCCCAGGAGGCAGTGAGCAACATCAGAAGACACGCTAGGGCATCTAAAGCAGAATTGAAGCTCGAGTCAGGGCACGATAGCATCAAGATGACCATCAGTGATAATGGCAAAGGTTTCAAGCCACCTGATCAGGTGAACGAACTTGCCAGGAGCGGTAGACTTGGAATTGTTGGGATGAGTGAACGCGCACGCTTACTTGGAGGTGACTTAACAATTAAATCAAAACCAGGCAAAGGTACCAGAGTGTTCGCTGAGATACCACTGCCAGAGCGAACCAAGCAGTGATTTGAATACGTACTTCATTACCTAATTATTTAGACAACTACTTTGTCCTATATGTGTGGAATAGTTAGCTGGCGACCCCGAGGGGATTTGAACCCCTGATCTCCACCGTGACAGGGTGTCACGTTGTATTTCCTACGTCTGGACCGAAAGTCCCCCGTCCCCAGGGTGATAACCTTTTCGACCTCTGACATAGTTCTTTCCTGGCGGATACCCCAGTCTAGCAACCTCGCTGACCGGTGTCAATTTTGCTCATCTACTCGTCATCCAATCTTACCCAGCCCTGCTTCAGAGCTTTCAATACAGCCTCGGTCCGTGACTTCACGTTCATCTTGCTGAAAATAGTCATCAGATGACCCTTTATTGTACGAAGACCAATGCCTAGCTCAGTAGCGATTTCACGGTTGTTCATTCCCTTAGCCGCCAGTTTTAAAACCTCAAGTTCACGATTGGTCAGGTGCTCGACAGAATCGACAGTGAGTGGCCGACGAATAGCCCGCTTAGAGAGTTTCTGCGCGACCAACGGATGAGCAACAAATTCTCCCGCCCGAACGAAGCGGATACCCTGCACTAACTCATCTCCGCGGGTACTTTTTAGGAGGTAGCCGGTAGCGCCGACTCCAAGGAGGCCAACAATGTATCCTTCCTCTTCACAGGTGGTAAGGATAATGACCGCGGTTTCAGGAAGCTCTGTCCTTATCCGTCTGGTAGCCTCTATACTGTCGAGACCGGACATGCGGGCTTCCATAATTACTATATCAGGCTTGAGCTCACGGGCCAGCCTGACAGTTTCCACACCATCGGTTGCTTCACCAATCACTTCAAGGTCTGCTTCTCGCTCTAGGAGCTGTCTGATACCCTGCCGAACCAGCTGTTGGCCATCAGCAAGAAGTATTCTAATCCTACCCATTTCTCTCTCCAACGCTCTCCCCTCGTTTCCTGGTGCAGAGGGGCTAATCAATCGCAACCATGTAATTCATATCCGCTCTGCTGATGGCTTTGTTGGAAATGTGCCAGATCTAACTTGTGCGATATTTTCTTAAGACAGCTATCACCCGCCCCTGTACTTGAACCTTATCGGGATCAACGTACATGGGAGCCATGCTTTGGTTCGCCGGCTGAAGCCGAATACACCTCGGTTCACGGTACAGTTTCTTAAGAGTAGCCTCCTGTCTCTCAATCAGCCAAGCTGCTACCATATCTCCATCCTCGGCAGTATTGATTGACTCAAGAACAACGACATCCCCATCATCTACCAATGCATCAATCATGGAGTTTCCCTCAACCTTAAGAGCATAGGCTTCGATTGCGATAGGTAACATCTCAGCAGGTACTTCAACTGTCTCATGTATAACCATATGCCAAGTATCATCGGTTGGTACAGGGATCGGTTGGCCAGCGGAAATCTTACCTAGCAGAGGTATAGCCAGGGTCCTTTTCCCCATGCCAGTGATCTCTATAGCCCGGCTTGTCTCCGCTTCCCGCTTGATGCGCCCTTCTCTCTCCAGAGCTTTTAGATGATAGTCTACCACCGATTTAGAGCTGATCTTACAGCCTATCTGTATCTCGGCTATGGTTGGCGCATAGCCTCTATCACCGATAAACTCTCTGATGAAGCATAATATCTGTGTTCGCTTGTCAGACCTAGCCATACCGCTGTCTCTGTCCATCAATTGCATAGGACAAACGTTCTACCAAGTATTTAGAATTGTATAGTACGTTTGTTCTAATTGTCAAGAGACCTTTGGCTGGATTTTTCGGATATTTATTTAGGTAAGTCTTTACGTATTTCAAAGGCAAAGGGCGAACGACCCCAGGGATAGGCGAGATTACATTCGAATCCAACACAGTAGCCCGCATTGGAATCATTCCGAACTAGTATCTGAGAAGAAGGAATTGATTCCGGTCTTACAGCCGCCGCTCACAACCTATCCGTAACTATCTGAGAGTTCGTTTGGTTCGAATCCCCTCAGTTCGGGTGTTCTGGTATACGCGCACTAGTGCTTGATCCGATTCGTGCTTAGATATCCTTGCAGTCTATAGCTCATCCTTAGATTCCAGTGCATATACTTCACTTACATTGTTTATAGTCAGTATTACAGAGTCTGGCATCTGACCTGCATCCAAGATTACACCGGCATTTAATATGCGAAGTCGGTCCAGAGACTTAGCCTTATGGGTCAAGAAGTGGTTCGCGGGAAGCCTTAATAAAACAGGCATGTCTACGGCGAAACTGAATCCTGCATTGATAACGACATTCCAACTCAATGGCCCATGTCGTTCTATGAGAGTAACCTCGACATCAATAAATCGATCTTTATATCTAAGAATTGAGCTATCGTCCGCCTGGGGCTGCCAGTACTCCTCACAAAGGTGTCGTACACCACAGAACGCACACCTTTCGATGTTAAGCCTTGGTTTTGGTGGGCTTATGCTTATAGCTTTTATGCAATCTTGCGTGCGCTCTAGTATTTCAGCCTCGAGCAAAGCCAGTGAATCAAGTGAAGGAACTGGAACTTGTACATCCTCTCGTATGTAAGAAAGGGTCAGCTTATCTATAGGCCTGGACATAGGATTGAGTATGGAGTCCTTCAACCAAAGTAGTGCGTATACTCGCATCTGGAATTCGTGTCTTTCACTATAGTTACCAGTCTTGAAATCAATTAGTTCGTAAGAAGACTCATGCAATCGTAATAGATCTACTCTCCCTCTCCAATGCAGTTCATGGGCATGTAATTCTACTTCCGAATAGATCGCAGGAGATAATATTGCTTGTTGTTTGACGTGTGAGGCTCCGGTTAGAGACTCATTTGTGGCCCCCTTTTCGTGATCAAGATGTACCCGACCTAATAGAAGCTGCACCCTACTGCGAATGTCACTAGCATGCGATTCAAGTGATAAACGAAGAGAATCTATAGCGTGTTCAGCTCTAGGGTTCTCCTGAAAAGAGACGATTACTCCGTCGATGCAAGAACGAATAATTTCCGTGTATCCTCCCAATGACCTCATGACTGCTACTGCACTATCGCTATATATTGAAGAACATCCCGCTTTCACTAGTTCCCTGATTATTTTCTCAATGCACGAATGGCTTACAATGCCTAATAGACTAGCCAGGGGCATCCTCATTGGGTAACCATGCTTATCCCAAATTTCGGGATAGGATGCATGTTCAAGCGCCCATTTGAGTGGACAATCTTCAATTTCATGCAACAGAGTAACAGACATCTCTGCCGGAGATGTTGGCCAAGCAACTGGTCTGACCACGCACGATTTTTTCGGATATCTGAGCATGATTTATTCTCTATGAGATTCTGTGAATCAGATCGCTTGTCACTGCAGGTAGATTTCGCCTTACTACTAGTTCATCTACGGGTATCGTCGGAATGCTCACGTTGTATTCGGTCAAATCCCGTAACTCCTCAGTGGGAGCATATCCTGGTGTAAGAGGATTATGCAAGAATACAACAAAACTAGTGCTGTCGCTTTTTCTCGTTAAGTATATGGGTGCTTTCACCTGCCGAAGTCCCGGTACCGAAATGACCTTGTTCCTCTCCAAATTGATGTTGTCCAGTCCCTGCCTATTTAGATCTTGAAAAAGCATTTCCGTTGACTGATCAAGCCTGTTTTCGTCAATACTAGGTGGCGCACCCGAGATTATGAATCGGAGTAGGCTTGCCGCAAGATGCCGGTCTAACAATTCGTGTTCCAGTTTATTCTTGAAACTACGGAGGCACCTATAACAAGAGAAATCACATTCACCAGGACATTCTTCGAGGATTGATAAAGCCTTATTGAAGATGTCTAATCCCAGTTCACCGGTTCTTCGTGAAAAGCCTGCGCCCCCTGGAAGAGTGTCATAAAGATAAATCTCGACTTCTGTGCCTTCTCTCCCTTTCGCTGTAAGTGCAGGTCGGTACTCAGCTTGAATTTCGCCTGATTCTAACTCGAGCATTGCGGTACCTGCTGCGGCAAAAGCCTCACTCAGAGTCCGCAGAGCTGTATGAGTTGCCAATAGCCCCGGTCTCAGAATCAAAGGTTGTTGTACCGTAATCGAAACAAGTAGAATATCTGTTATGAAATCAGTACCCAATACCAAACCAGTCACACTATTACCTCCACCACAATTTGGATTAGTATCGCCAGGATAAGGCCTTCGATGAACAGACGCTACTGTACCCTTGGGTAGAGCTGAAGGTTCAATGCGTCCACACCTTTTACAATAATTATAACCTTCAGCACGTGGTCCACGATTTGTCACTAACAAGGGCTCACGCATATGATAAATACGTAAGTTAGGATTAAGTACTGTCCAGTCGTCGTTTACTTGTGGTGTCGGTGCCAGTAATTTTGCATGGGTCGCATAGCTTTTCGCTGGTTGATCGTCAGGAGAAGTCCCCTCCTTCTTATCTACAGGATGGGCAAATCCAGGTGGCCTAAACCAAATTGTACCTGGACCGAATGAGTTAACTTCCCCACAGGCGATACAATCTCTATACTCACCAATAGTTCCCTCTTCCATAGAATAAGTGTGCGCATATCCACAGTTGTTACATTCATAGTAAATACGCCTATTATCCCAAGCTTCGTCAAGGTCATTTTTCATAGGAGAATATATAGCTCCTGACGTCCATAGTTTGCTATCTACCCAAACTTGTTTCCCTGGAGCATATTGGGTCAGTGCAATTGATAGGCTTTGTGATGGAGTATAGCGAAACACAGGTCTATAGTGCGTCGATTTATCTTGATCGAAGATGTAGAACGCAGCTACATCTGTTGGGAACGCATATCGCGGCAGGACTCCTTTATATAAAAGTCGATCGAGAAGATACTCATTAGTAGCGTCTCTGGATGGATGCTCAACGCCACTTTCTGCTTGAACCTCTACATCTACAGCATTAGTTGCATCGTTAGCATCGTTTTTAAGATTATCAAATGACCCCCCGGCAAAAGATGATTGGCCATCTGAATTTTCGAAGTCAATAGCATCATCAATTAGTCGTAACGTTTCCGGGACCATGTTTTCAATGAGTACCTCCTCTTGATTACCGGATAGTTCTATTGGTAACCAATCCCGAACTTCCGATTTAAGGAGATCCTGGTTTTCCTGTAGCCATTGAGCGAAGTCATATCTATTGAGAACCTTACCCGGCATACGGAAATCGGCAACTGAACCGAGTACAGCAAACAATTGAGGCTGTTCCTCTGGCTTTATATCCGGCATCCGTTCTTGATGATATCGTTGAAGCAAATATGCTGTAACGTGACGTCTAGCAATTTCAACATTATCAAGAGTTAGCTTAGGATCAGTCACTATCCCGCGTATCATCTGGTCTGGTTCCGAGAAATAATGCTCATCATGACTGTCTGCGCTGCCAAAAGCTGTTACGGTGGCAATAGCATTACCACGTCTGCCAGCTCGCCCAGATCTCTGTTGATAGTTAGCCCTTGAGGGAGGCATGTTACGCAATGATATTCCTGACAGATTGCCTATATCGATACCAACCTCCATGGTAGTTGTACAGGACAGAACATCGATTGCTACTCGTTTTTGGTCAGTCTTGTCAGGACCTAAATCGACATCTTGAAAGAGAAGCTCATACTCTTCGGCTTTCGAAAAAATGTCATCTGGTTGAGCAGTATTAAGCTGTGCGGTATGTTCAGCTGCAATAAGCGACATGGGAGCACTTGGTTCAGGTTTTAGTGCATCTACTGTACTCGCACGATAATATCCCTTTCTAGCAACAAAGACTGGATCTTTGTCTGGATCTAAATGAAATACAGAATGTTCACCGCAATTAATGCAAGTATTACTTCCAGGTAATGGCCGTTGTGTAGTGCGGCATGAGTGGCAATATGCCCAATCTCCGGTAACTAGTAATGCTAATTCACTACCCTTAAGGCGATACTTACCAACTGCCATAGGTTCTGCAAAAATGTTTAGAAGTTTTGGAAGCCAGTCTGTATTGAAGATATTTCGTGCAGTCTTATCTCTAAGAAATCGTTGAATAGCGGTGAAGTTACCCGAATGGTCTTGGACCTCTGTCTTCCACCATTGTAATGGCATCCGACTTAACCAGAAACCATAATTATTCCAGCACCTAAGCCAGAAACGGGCTAGTGCAAGTTTTTGCTCTTCCGTTTCTGCTATACCTGATATAGCAGGTAACAGTTTAATTTTGGCAGTATGCTCACCTCTTTCGACAATCGAAGCCAATGCGAGTGACTCCAGCCCATAATATCTGTCAGCTATACAAGTGACTATGCCCTTGAGTAACGATTCTGGTAAACTCTCAGTACGCAACCTTAAGAGCAAACCAAGAAGTTCATTGTCCGAGTTAAAGTGACCTTGCTCACTTGCTTCTGCGACGATAGTGTAGGCATTCAGGTTTTCTCCTTGCTTGAGTTCTGGTCTCAGGCGAACTCTTAGACTCACGGCTCCCAATAATATCGCTAAGTACGAATCCTCGAGTGAGAGATGCTGTCGGAGAGAGTTTGATCCGTATAAGTGAGAAAATCCGTAAGTGATTAAGGGGCGAAGAGTATCTTGCTGAGAATAAGTTTGTAGGTTGGGGGCTAATCGCGCCGCTGTTTGTCGAGAATCCGAAAATATTAGAACCTTTCGACCACGAAGCGGGGCGAACCAACTCGACTGTATATTAGACGGTGGTTGAACTTGGATTTGTTTGGTGATGAGGGCTTGAAAAGGTTGATCACCTTTAGTCTGATGGTCTTGTACTGATGTACGCCCGAAGGCAGCAGTTGTTCCACACACTGCACACGGTTTAAATTCACCTACTTTTAAATCTTCGCTCTGCCCGATACTATTGGGGGGAGCGAGACGATTCTTACGTAAGTATACTTGTCTATTTCGTTGTCCCAATATCAACGGATTCAGACGCCCTGTAACTAAGTCATATTCTGCTGGCTCAACGTCAATTGTATTTGGCTTTTCGAGCAACAAGTCTAGTGGATCCAATTCATCGTATACTCCTGAAGGGGCTCTGAAGGCTCCTCCTGCCTCTGACCACAAGAAATCCGGAGCTTCTACATTATCCGTATATGCTCTGGCATAAGCCGTACCACAATTTCGACATGTGTATAATTCGAGTACACGAGCGCCACATTCACAAGTCTGTCGTGGTTGATTGTAAAGTCTTCCTCCTGGTCCGCCTCTCTTGCTTGGAGGTAACGCAGTGCAATCCGGATCCATGCATATCCACAATCCAGGCAATCCTCTAAAGAACGAATGTACTCGACAAGGAAGGAGGCTGGGTTCGGTAAGACTCGGGCGAGCTAAGCTTCCGATAGCCATTAATGCCGTGACCCCTTGCGCCGTGAGGTCTTTGCCTACATCAGGGAATATATCTGATCCAAAAGTGTCTACCGGTTGTGCTGAACTCATCGTCATATTTACAAGATGAGACATAGGAGGGTACTCTCTCAGAGCTTCATTGAGCGAACGATGCAAACTCCGGGGTTGCTCAATATTTCTGTACCTCAGAAAAGACTCGACTGCAGCGATTTGTTCGCTTTCTGATGATGCATTATAAAGAGAGTCTAACTCTATTGTGCATAATGCATTTACATCAGCTTCAGTACCTATTCCATCATTTGGCCTAAGCTGTAAATGACCTGTGATAGTAAAAAATTCTTTCTCGTCTTTGCCTGTCAGCTGAGCAGCAAATTTCGAAGCATAGGTGTCATCATTGAAACTTGCACTCGTACATATCACTTGGAGTCGCTCTGGGGGAATTCCTAGGCGTTTGCGTAATCTCCTGATAAGGTATGCCACTTCAGTTCCCGCTGCCCCTCTGTAAAGATGAGCTTCGTCGATAACCAGTAATAGACGTTCATTGTTTGACTGGAGCCATTGCTTCGTCTGATCAAAAATGGGGCGCTCAATTGGTCTCATAAGCATGTATTCCAACATCGAGTAGTTCGTAACAATGACATCTGGAGACGATTCCTGAACTTCATGTCTGGTAAGTAGCTCTGAATCATTGGGAAGAGTCACGCAACGTTTAAACTGGCCATTTTGGTCCTGCCAACGTGATCCCTTATGTCCGTACCATGAGATGATATCTGGTTTACCCGGCCATTTTCCTCGGTTTTGAAGTTCATCAACCAACTTTGCGGCAGCTTCCTGTTCGTCTGACTTTGGCCCATTCGCAAGTTCAAGATTCTGTACATAGTAATCACCAATGGCCGAAAGCCTAGCCTGATCTTTTTTTGCATTACGGACTCCCGGGTATGGAGTCCTACTTGTGTATCTTGCGAAGCGAGCCGGACGTCCTGCCCATGTATTAAATCTCCGAACAACGCGTGGGTCTCCAAAAATTTTCCTGAGTCTACCAAGCTGGTCATTAACTAAAGCATTCATTGGATATAAAATAATGGCCCGGAGGGACGGTGTTGAACCAAAACCACTGCCATTAGACGACGCCTCACGTACGAGTTTACCAAGAATTGGCAACAGGAAGCATTCTGTTTTTCCAGAACCGGTTCCAGTCATTACAACTATGCTTTTCTCTTCTACTAGTGATTTCTCAATTGAATCTGCCTGATGTTCATATGGCGGATCGTGAATAACTGCATCCAAATCATCAACCTTTTTTGATAAATCAGTGAATACGTTGAGGACAGAATCTTCAAGCCCCAGCTCACTGAAACTACCTCCCACTTTATATCTAGGGGTACTTTCAATATATGGTCGCTGTGATATAACCCCAGGTTCATTTAAGAGTTCGTGACGTTCTTTAATCAATGTCGGATTACTTATATGGTAAGTAGCCTCAATATAGTCTCTAAGTGCTTGATGAAGCTGTTGAATTGTCTCTCCTATAGTCAATGCCATTTTACGCTCCTAGTTTGCTTACTCCATTGATTCAGTTAACCACAGTTTACGCCGGACGAAGTCAAGCTCTTGCTCAATATCTGCCTCTTCGAATTGAAAAGACAACAAACTTCCTTTATTTTCTATACGCTGACCAATCCAATTCCATCGACGCTCAATCCAGCAGGGAATAGGCGAAAATAAATCTACTGCAAAGGTTTCGTCTGGCATTTTCCTCAGCCTGTATTGCTGTGGCTGACCACACTGAGCATCTATAGCGGCCTGAATTCGCCACGCCTCATCGCAACCACGCGATCCAGTTGACGAATCAAGCGGTAAATCTACAAATTTATTAACTCGCCCATCCGCGATTTCTAAGTAGCACCATATATCGTTTCCGTACGCTTGCGGGCGCCGTCCAATGAAACGGCCACTTATATTTTTAGGTGACGACCATCTTCCTCGATAATAGCGCACATCTTTTGACGGGGTAACGATTGTAACGCCGGTTATGTCTCCACATGTTGCAATACGATCCAAACTACGGTCAAACTTACTGATGAACTGGGATGCTGTCTCATTAGGGGGAGCTTTTAGCCAGTTTTCCTCGGAGTAGCTGATGAGGCCAAGTTGGGATAGAGAAGAAGCGAGATCATCGTCTCCTTCATTTTTCAGGCTTAAAACTTGGACTATTTTTAAAGTACGTATTCCGGAAGGAGTCGAGATTTCTACATTCTCTCCAACTACCTTGCCCAGAAGACTCCGGCCCACTGGGGATTCAGCAGAGACTTTACCTAAGCTAGTATCAACCTGGTGAGGCATCGTGATAATATACTCCTCGATTTCCCCCTTAATATTTTGAGCAGATACTCTTGAGTCTATTGTCACACAGGGAGGTTCCTTCTTGAGATAGCGAAGACAACCTTTATATACTATATTTCGCTGTATCTCTTCTGGTAGGAAAGAGACGTTATCAGGCGCAATACCGAGTAATATGATAGTACCGCCTGATAGACGAACGTAGCTTGGTGGCGCAAGATAGAGAAGGGCAGTCCTATTGAAAGCTACGTTCCTGCACTCCTGAAGATCACCAATTGCTATCATTTCCTCAAGTACATTCTCGGTTGTTGTCGGTAAATCATCGTTGTCTTCGACCATGTACTTTAGAGGATTGATAACAGCGCTGATAATTGACCGTGCTGAGCAAGGGCACAGGAAACTAGCCGCACGTCTGATTGCTGATGCTAGAACCTCAGACGAGTTAAGCAAATAGGAGTTCACATCAAACCCAAGTGTAGTCAACGTCTCTGATTGAGCCTGATTGCTTGAAATGACTCTCAATGTGATTCCCACTCCCAATCGAAAAATGAGTTTTCGGTTATATGGATTGCTTTTTGTTGCTCAATAATTAAGACTATGAATCGTGCGCAGCGCACTAATATAGGTTGTTGTAGAAGATGGTCCAAGCCCCAACGTTCGTATTTACCTGCCCATTTTGATATCCCTTCGGGATAACTAGCTAAACGCAGTGCGAGTTCAGAAAGCCAAGAAACACCTGGAGATGGGTGTTCTTTTGAAAGTTGTGAGATAATTCGTATGAAGGGTTTACAGACCGAGGTCAATCTCGCAATTCTGTCTTCAGTGGACATTCTATGAAAATTTCCACTCATTATAGATAGTTGCTTCTTTAGCTGCCCATGTTCCGCCTTGGTAGATAATCCCGACACCATGAATTCAACGCTGGGAGTAGTACCCGAACTGCGTATTGAATCCTCAATTGCACCCCACTTCTTACCTCCTATTAATAAAAATAGATATTGAGTTAGCGCATCAATAACCTGTCGCTGTTTAATCTCGCAGAATACGCTTCCCGTTAGACGAGCACTTGACCACAATTCAATAAATCTAAGTATATCCATAATGCCATCTGGAGACCTTATCTGGTGCGAGACTTTAGGACGTTCATCTAATTTAGTGTGGAAGTCGAAAGCCTTATCCTGAGGAGGTAGTATAATCCCACAGCCATATTCTCCTGACTGTGCGAAATACAAACCATTGGAGGCTGTAACGAAGTCTTTTCTAAAAGCATCGACTTCTTGTGGTAAAGCTCTATCAGGTTTGTCAAAATCATATTTGCACAAAGAAGGGCTCGATAAAGCTCCCGTATCATCTATAAACCTGATGGCATGACCTAGGTTATCGTGTCTAACTAGCCAACGAAGTGGCTGTAATTCGCGTTCGCACTCAAGAGTGAATGAACCAAGTTCACCTGCATCGAAAATAACTCTACACGAGTGGGCGATGTCATATGCATCAGACAAACTTCGTACCTTCCTTACATTTTGGTCGAAGTAGGATTGCCATGTTGAGGTATCTACTGGGAGATCCAAGTGAGGAAGTGTATTGGAGAAAACAGGTTCCGCACTACTTGTATCGAATAGTTCAATTCTGCATGCGATCTTCCGCGACTCGGGGCCTAGTACCTGCAGATCTACGCGATTTTCCCAAAGTTGTTCGATTGTTGGGTTTCGTGGTTCGACTATTACGGTTAAAGCACTCCTAATTCCAGTTCCAGGCTTCCACGTTTGTGGGTCACGAATAGCTATCGCAAGAAATCCCGACTCATCCTTAGAATTTTCTGAGGTGTATTGAGCCGAGACAGCGACTTTGTGAGTACCTATATGTAGATGAGGTAGGCCTATGAAAACTGGTTCACCGATTGTGTCCGGAATGATCTGTAATGCGTTTCTTTGATCATCATCAAGTACTACAGTCACATTCTTTACCTCGTGATCTACTCTTATACCAATGCAGGGACGTTCTGTTGATACCCATTCTGCGTAACCTTCACCGTCCCACTTGGCTGCTGTTAGTCCTGCAGGCCAAACCTCTACGCTTTTAGCTACTTGGAGGTTTAGTTTACTTATCAATTCCTCGAGTTCAGGACTGAGTACGTCAGGCATTTCCAGTATTGCAGCGTACGCCCGTTGACATTCTAGGACGGTTGGCACAATCCATCTATTTTGTTGAAATGGACCTGACGTGTTCACGATAATATACTTACTCCCCGGTCTCAAACCTAGACCCTGAATCTGGTATGCAAGATTGTCAGACGCGATTTTAAATAGAAATATTTGCCCGGACCTAAGTAGACATTCTGTGCTTAAAAGAAAGTCGAGTTGTGGTGTAGACCTTTCAAATTTTAACAATACTTCGTTTGACTTTGGCCATTCGTCAAGTGCTATTAGCTGAGGACCATATAATGTCCAGCCCCGGGCACGCAAACGTCCAGATGACCCAGCAACCCTACATCGGGATTCTGTAAGTACCGGACGTAATTGGGGGAAGCGAACTAACATCTGAGACAAGTCTGGAATCTCAAGCAAGACTCTCCAAGACTCCATATCTGTGGGCTGAAGTATAAGACGTGGCTCAATCGCTATTTCTTCAAGTTGTCGACGGGCATGAGCAACAGTTGTGGCCAAATTGTAAGCTAGACCTTTGCTACCTCTTGATAGCCCTTCTAAATGAATTTTCTGGGCGTAGCGACTCGCATCTCTTAGCCAACCACGAACAAATCGCACCTCGTCCAGGTCTTTCTTAATTCTCTCTAATGTCGCAGGAAGAACGAGGCTCTCAAACCCCTCTTGTCCTTGAAGCAATAGAGCTGATGCAATCTGTCCAATGAGCAATGAATTCTGTGAAAAATCTTGAAATCTAGAGTTTGCAGTCCATGCTCTATTTCTAACCATATCTCCAAGTATTCTGGGATCGTCGAGCATCTCTTTAGAAAATTGGTACCGCAAGTCATAGAGAATTTTAGCTAAATGGCGCTGGAGATCTAAAGGAAGAATAGCATGCGTAATAGGCCAACAAATGATTGAGAAATGATCTGCCCATATGCCGCTTGGTTTGGCACCTCCATACTTGGTGTAAAAAATCGTGAAGCATCTTCGTAACCAATACCGGTCACCACGGTATTCCCATCCTGGTGTTTGCTCTTCGAAGGTCTGCCAATATTCATAACCTTCATATCTATACCCGATCTCCGAGGCATACACCACCCATGGAAGTGCATGATCAATTGACGGAGTGAGTTTAGAAATATATTCTCGAATATCAGCTTGGAGATTGCTTACGTCTTGAGACGATAGGCCATGTTCTAAGCCAAAAATAGGCCAGTTTGTCTTGGAGAGAACTCTCTGCTGATGGAGTTCCTCGAAATGTTCCTTCAGGCGTGTATTCCAAAATTCGACACTCATCACCACCCTCCCTTTCCCTTACCAGGAAAAGGGGCCTTATGTAGTCTCCTACTAGTTATAGGAAACGTTTAGCTAGTGAAGGTAGTATCTTAGCTTGGATTAAGTGTTGCTCTGTAAAGATATCGGCGTACTATTGTATTTTGTAAGAGCTTGCCAAGTATCTGAACGCCGCCATTTTACCCAGTCCGGGCATCGTTCAGCCCGCGGAATAACCCAACGATTTACAGCAGCAGTTCCGATAGTGCAACAAGAAATATCGGTACCATCTGGGTTATTTTCTAATCCTAAGAGTATTTGCCGCCAGTTCTTTACCAGGGGTATTGCATAAGCCTCTCGCTTGATCCCATGACGAAGCAAATCGGAATCCATATTGAGAAGTGTGCAAGCCTTCCTTAGCGCACGTAAACGCCAGCTTGGTCCTTGACCATATTTATAATTATCGTAATACGGATCTTTATGCTCTTTGAGTACTAAGCGGACTTGTTTAAAAACCTCATCGGTTACTAAGAAATGTCCCCAGCCTTCTGTTGTCCCAATCTTTAAAAACTCTACCAAATTTGGAAGGCGAAGGCGGTTATATACAGAGGATCTTCCTAACGATGAAGTTGTTGTAGCGAGAACCAGATGAGCATCTTTCTTGACTTTAGATATTAGACCGGCTTGGCTACCATATTTCTTCCTAAAGTCCTCCCTAATTTCTGATGAAGCAATGAGTGCTCCAACTACTTTCGAGCCGAGTAGAGATGAATATGGAGGAACAGCACCAAGTACGTAAGCATCCAAGACAAATGATAAGCGTTCCTTTCGTTGTTGTACGTTCCATCCTATCCATTGGTCTCTACATCGCAAATTAAAAACAGGGTCACCTAATGCGAGTATTCCTAGCAGTTTTTTATTATGTTCGTCCAATATGAGGTAGCGCATTCTGCGGCCGTAACCTTTCGAAACAGGTACAGACCAAAGCAGTGTAGCGATACGGAAAAGGTAACCTTCCATGCTGTCCGCCTTATGCACCAGCACTAATTTCGGAGTTATTCTGGAAGGATCTATCTCATGACCCTCGGCAAAGTAAGTGAGAAGTCTTTGTCCGTGTTTGGATAGTAAAGCTGATTCAGCTTGAGAACGTTCTTTACGCTGAGGGACATGTAGTTCTCTAATGCACTCTTTAGTCCGTTCTTTTCCATTAGAGCCATTGAGCATTTCAAAAAGCCGCTTACGAAGTTCATCAGCATCATACGACTCATTGTCCTGGGACATTTTAGACCTATCTGTTTGAAGCATTCTTCTCCTAGCCAGTTAGGCTTCAATATTCTTCAAAACGTCTACACAATTCAAAATCTCCAACCCCCCAGTTGTTTGCGCAAATATTCTTTGTCCTTCTATTTGTTCTGATGACTATTCATTGTTGCGTAAACGCTTTTTCCTGTTACTTGAGCGCACTATATATTTACGGACAAATTGGTCTAAATCTTCCTTATGAATGAGCCACTTGTTATGCATGTGTTGTGCCTAGATCCGATTCTCTCTACACAAGCGTTTCACAGTTTCCCAATGTCTATTCAAAATATTGGAAGCTCCACGACATCAAGGTAATCATTCAATATTGGCATATTATACTCCAATTAGAAATGCCACGATATCGCAATATTAGTATTCATGTTCCCATTGGTCAAGGTCTCATATTAAGTGATGTTCACTACTTAGCGAGTATCTTGGTAAGGAAATAACGAAGGATTGAGGCTTATTCTAGCTGTCACATAAAAAGAGGCTGGGCATCTTAGCACCAATAAACCCAGCCCTATTTATTCCTATATCTGAGCAATTGACATTAAAGCCTAGCTCTTGCCGATTCTAAACATCTTGGTGCCACATACCGGACAGGTGCCTTGAGTCGCTGGTTTACCGTTCTTCATGATTATACTCCTAGCATCATTCATCTCCCTCTTAGTGCGGCACTTTACGCAGTAAGCTTGCATGTATCACCTCCTTATCGGTATTGTACTGAGGCTAACCTATTCACGCCATATATGTCAATATGCGGTGAGAGATAAAAAAATAGACCGTGGATTTAACCACGGCCTATTTCATTAGAGTTAAGGCAGGTTAGAACTCGAACAGCACCGGTCTTTCAGCCTTCTTCAACATCTCTGCATTTTCTTTTTCCTGTCTTCGCTGTACTCTATCTTTTTCCGTTCTGGCCTTAATACGCTGCCGGTAAAGCCAGGCTTTAAGCCGATTCAGTTCCGCAAGCTGATAGTCAGTAACCGATTCAACGGCAATATCAGCCGGCACCTCACTTTTATTCCACCGCTTGCAGGTCTTACCAGCGACATACAGATAGATTTGGGTCCAGTCGCTATCCACTGGCTGGGTCAAGGATACAGTCATCAGATAGGCACAGGCTTCAGCATCGGTACCCGTCGATTCGTCACCTTTCAGTACTTTCATGTTACCTATCATCCTTTCCAGGGTAATTGCTGTTTTAAGCCACTCAGGAACGGTATCTCCCCAGCCTCCCGGGAACACGATTATGGGGTCTGTAAGGCATCCCACGATATCGGAGATACCTTTCTCCATTGTCCTATTCAATTGT
>SMTZ1_10002015_pt1 | contig 20538 bp, 20 predicted proteins | sample DeeMarSWOR136_30_FD_25667 | JGI IMG/M metagenome (IMG submission 25667) | reverse complement strand
CGATTCGACCGCCGATTATACGCGGCTTGTCGTCTAAGTCTGTCTCATTCGGGTCATATGGATGATTCGGATCTCCCGCGTTTATGCACGGCGAATCGGGGAGCAGATGGTAATCACCATCAACCCAGACTCCATCGGTGTACCAGTAACCGGGGTCAACAAAACATGGATCGGCATCGATATTGCCTTCGCCGGTAAAGCCACCCCAAATATCGCTATAGGTTATTGTTATCGTTGTTCCGTCATAATTACGTATTTCATCCTCACCGTTCCACAGAATACAATTCGATATTTGAACTTTACTCGGAAATTTATTGTCGCACGAAGCACATGCGAGAAATCTTCCATTCTCGGCCAGATTTTCCACAAATATGCAGTTAATCAAGGTTACGTTGCAGAAGTTGTTCATATAGCAACCCCCGCCCGGTCCACCAAAACCAACCCGTACATATATCCCTCCACCCCTCAAGTTTGCCCGGTTACCACTGAATATACAATTAGTCATCCTTGGGCTGCTCTCCCAGTTGTAAATCCCACCGCCGTAATCGGCTGAGTTCCCACTGAAGATACAATTTCTCATGCTTGGTTTGCCGCCTGAGTTGTCCATCCCACCGCCATAGGAAGCTGAGTTGCCGGTAAATGTGCACTCAGTTAAGGTTGGGCTGCTGAGGACATTAGCCATCCCACCGCCACTATGTTTGACTGAATTTTCAATGAATGTGCAGTTGGTTAATATCGGGCTGCTCTCGTAGCTGTTGCACAATCCAGCACCCAAGCTATGGGCTCGGTTACCAATAAAATTACAATTGGTTAACGCCGGACTGCTGCTCAAGTTGCCCATCCCTCCCCCCTCAATAGCCGAATTGTTGATGAATGTGCAGTTAATCACTGTAGGATTGCTGCTTTTGTTGAGCATCCCGCCGCCGATGTATTGCAAGTCATGCCCTATATTTGCGAAACCACAAGTGATAACGAAGCCATCCAGCACAGCAGTTTCATCAACTCCATTGGCCGTCACGACATGATAACAGTTGTCCGGCCAATAACCGGCAGTCCCAATATCGCCGCATAGAATCGTCTCGTACAGGTCAATATCGCGGGCGTTGGGGTCCGGCTCACTAAAACCGGCATAACCGCCCTTGATAGCTACCCCATTTATAAGCTGGAACGTGGCCGCCCGATCTACGGAAGCCACTTCCTCTGTCTGGCCGTTGCTCAAGTTCATTGGCAGTGGAGGTGGTGGAGGAGGTGGAGGTTGTGGGGCTTCACCAGTAGTGAAACTCCAGACTGCACCGGTAGATTTGCCCCATACATTAACTGAATCTATGCGCCAGTAGTACGTGGTGTTATAAGCCATTCCGACAGGGTAGAATGTTGTAGCAGTCTGGTTGCGTACGAATGGAAGTGAAATACTTGTGCCGAAGTAAATATCGTGACTGGTGGCGCCAGTTCCGGCGGTCCAGCTCAAAGCAGCGTCTATGCTAACACCTGTTGCTCCATCTTTTGGATCTGGATTGCTTGCTTGACCGGGTGGTACTGGTGTCACAGGATCAGCAGGAGTGTAAATACCCTGCCCTACCCGGATTTCATCACCGGATTGGGCAACAGCCAGAGCATTCTGTAGGTAGTTATAAGCGTCGTTCCAACAGGTCCCATCATTTAATCCGCTTGCATCATCATCGACGTAAATGATTTTTGCATGGGCTGTCGTGGAAATAAACAGGATTAATAAAAACAGGGAAATTGCCGCTCTGCTAATAAGATATGTTCTATTCGCCATAGCTCCCTCCCGGCCGTCATGGCCAAAAGGAGTAACCGCTTTCTTAAGGGCCGGTATAAATATAAATCTACACACCGCCCCACAATCTGCTCTTATGTAACATTTTGCAGTATAACTAATTAAGACAACGGTTGTCAAGCAATTTCCTGGAGAATTTCTTGAGGTGGATTAAGAGGCTTTTGTGCGTGCTTCAGATACACTTAATAGCAGTTGCTAATGTGTGTTTTGTGATATGAAAGGGGTATTCTGGCCGGTGATTCAAAGCTCGTGCGATGGTTCTTTGTCAGTACATATTTCTTCGAATGACCGCCGCCGATGACACCATCCGCTGGGCATCGCCTACCACTACGGTGATAGACATGTCAACACGTGCAACGTACGTGACTTCGTCCACAGTACGTGTGGCACTGCTGAAAGTCGCTGCCGACACATTGTCACAAAGAACGTAATCACTGTCGGTCGTATCATCATTTGTAATCAGATACAGTTTGCCGTCCCCGCTGTTAAACCGGTATGTGATATCGTCACCACCGGCGGTGATAAAAGTGCATTCATTCGCGGGCGAGTTGGGGTCCACGGCTGTGGCCGTGCGAAGCTGGGTTTTTATTCGAAACAATGCCTGCCGGGCACTGTTGACAGCTTTGAAAATATCTTCGTTTTGTCGATAACTCATCATCGAAGAGCTAAAAGCGACTGCCACCGCAACAAGCAGCATGGCCGATATCGCCATCGCAATCAGCAATTCTATGACGCTAAATCCATTCTGACGTCTCTTCTTTCGCATCTTGTATCTTGCCCTTTTCATTTCGTATCTCGCTTTTGGCTTCACAGGATTTGCTTTACTGCTCCTCGTACCAGGCCCGGACCCAGTCTGCCGAGCTTATTTGCTTGGAGTTCAAAAAGACCTTCACGGTTACCCTGACGAAGGAGCTGCCATGGTCACCGATGACCTGTTCAAAATTCCCTGCGCTGACATTTTGAACCGTAACTTGCTGTGTATAGGCGGCATATTCGTTCAAAACCGTCCGGTCTGCATTAATCGGCGGGCAAAATGAGGCCCCATCAAAATCATCCAAATCATCATAGTTCGCCAGCGTCGTCTCATCCGCCTCCGGGCCGAATGTAGCGTTCTCACTTTCCGGATCAACCACCGGAAGCAGAATGGTCAGTTCTCTTATCTGCTCAATTAGAAACTCGGCGGTGGACAATTCAGTCCCGGCGGCATTACCCTTTGTAAAAGAACTGTTCGCTATTACCAAAGTTGCGATTGCAAGACCGACTAAGATTATTGCAATCAAGACTTCTAAAAGTGAAAAACCACCCTCGTATCGTTTGCTCAACATCCTGTATCTCACCCCCTACTTTATCATCCGGCCGCGACAAGACTGGACATCTTAAATATCGGCAGAATAATACTCATCGCAATAAAGCCTACCAAAACACCCATCAAGACTATCATTATGGGCTCTATCATCGAAGTCACCGTCTTGATGACCGTCTTGAGCTCCCTTGCATAATATACGCTGATATCCTTCAACACGGTACTCATCGTACCCGAATCCTCACCACTTCTTATCATCTGTACGACACTGCTCGGTATCAAGCCGTAGCGGCCTTTGACCGCATCCTGTAAACTATCCGCTATCTTTCTGCCCTGCCGAACATCTTCACATACTCCAAGCCACATCTCCTTGTAAAACATGTTCCCGGATACGTGCGCAGTTATGGAAATCGTATTTAAAATAGGCACGCCCGCCTTGCTCAGAACACTCATTGTGTGCAGGCCTCTTGTTATATAAAGACATCGGCAAAGCGTTTTTATAAGCGGCACAACCAATTTCATCTTGTCCCACCATGCACGTCCGACATTTGTATGAATAAAGTGCCAAAATCCCCAAAAACCACCGAGAATAACCGGTACAAGAAGGTACCAATAACCGCGAAGAAATGCGCTGGTGGCCATCAATGCCTTGGTGGGAAGAGGTAACATGTGCTCTTTACCTGCAAATACTGCCGTAAACCTCGGCAAAACAAACACAAGCAGGAAAATTGTTACCAATACAGCCATAATTGCAATAATAGCCGGGTATACACATGCTGATTTAACCTGTGAGCTCGTCTCAGCTTCATGGTCCAGATACTCTGCTAACTTTTGTAACATCTCACTAAGAGAACCCGAAACCTCTGCCGCACCCACCATATGAATATAAAGGTTGCCGAATACATCGGGATGACCGTTAAGAGCCTGAGAAAAACTCTGTCCCCCTTCGATTTGATTTTTCAAATCTACAATGATGGCCTTGAATTTCTGGTTATCCATTTGCTCGGCTATTGACTCAAGTGCATCAGGAAGACTGATGCCGGCACGAATCATAACCGCAAGCTGATTCGTAAAATTCAGAACATCTTTCTTGCTTGGACCGAATTCGAATCTGAATTTGCGTATTCTTTGCAGCCTGCTGTCCTGCTCACCGATCGGAATATCTTCTGATGGTACCGGAACCTTGGGAAGCATGGAAAACGACTCTTGATCGGATGGTTGAATTTCCTGCTGCTCTTCTGCAGCCGCTGTAATAGTGCTTGAGGATTCTTCCAACATAGTTATATGCCTTATTTATCCACCTGTAGTTCTTCAGGTACGTCTGAAACTTCAAATTGCTCCAACGGCGTAAGCAGCTTCTCCATCTTGCCGGGATTGCTTGACCGTGTAATGGCTTCCTCCCTGTCTATATAACCCTTAAAATACATCTCGGCAATGCTGTGATCGAGATTCTGCATACCGACTCTCCGAGAGGTCTCAATAACATTAGGTATCTCGTAGATTCTGTTCTCTCGAATACAGTTCCTGACTGCTGATGTGCAAAGCAAAATTTCAGTACAGGGGACCATTCCCGGCTCATCGATTCTTCTAAACAGGGTCTGTGTGATAACAGCCTGGAGGGTATTGGAAAGCATCGTCCGAATCTGATTCTGCTGATTGGCAGGATAAATATCTATAATACGCTCAACTGTCTGAGGAGCATTGATTGTGTGCAAAGTACTGAAAACCAGGTGGCCTGTTTCTGCAGCGGTTATTGTAAAACTTGTAGTTTCGAGGTCTCGCATTTCACCGACCATGATGATATCGGGGTCCTGTCGCAATATATGCTTCAAACCAGATGCAAAGTTGGGACAGTCAGCGCCTATCTCACGCTGCTCGATCATACTGTTGTCGTTCTCAAGGCCATACTCGATGGGATCTTCCAGGGTAATTATGTGCTTCCTGTATCTCGAGTTTATCTGTCCGATGACTGAGGCAAGGGTGGTACTTTTACCGGAACCCGTATGGCCGGTCACCAGAACCAGCCCTCTCGGCAAATCCGCCAGCTCTTGAACTATCGGCGGCAGGTTCAATTCTTCCAACGTCGGGATCTCGTTGGGAATCACCCTAAACGATATCGCAACAGTTTCACGCTGAAAATGCGCATTCACACGGAACCTATGGCCGTCTTCGAGAGTGGTTGAAAAATCAAGGTCCTGTTTATCTTCGAATTTTTTATATCTTTCCGGCCCAACCATAGCAAGCACCATCTCTTTGGCGTCTTCGTCACTGACCTCGGGAAAATCCATATCAATCAGCTCCGTATTTTTTCGCAACACGGGCGGTATCCCGACGTTGATATGGACATCGCTTGCCTGCTCTTCTATGGCACTTTCCAATATACTCTTTACATCTAAACCTGGCATATCAAACTCCCTCTAATTAAAACGCAGGTGCTTAAGTTTGCACCCTTGTATTCGTATTTATGCTGCATTTTAAACAAAACATTTCCACTTTCTGATAATAAAAGGTCGCTCAGACCCTTGAATTCGTATTTGAAATCTCTCTTCGCGTTTGCCATCATCATTTAGATAACGGCAAGACTTTTTCCACTCCCTCAAATTCAAGCTTCACAAAGTCATCACTAATCTGGCTGACTTTATATTCTTTAATTGAATCTCCCTCATAGAGAATTTTATCGTTAATCATACAAAAATTTCCCTGTTCCGTTTGACATATTGCAAAAAGCTGAAACCCCTTTGTACCCTGTTCGATACGCTGATGCCTAATCAACTCATCCGTGGGACCTTTTCCAGTACTATCGGTTGTTTTTCCTCCACCGGTCAAAAACATTTCTTGTTCAAACGGATTTTTGACCAGTTCATTGACTCCGACCTGCCGAACGTCCGAAAACTCATAAAACTTCTTAACAATCTGATCCATCCTGTTGAACAATTCTGACCCAAATCCGGTAATCCGTTCGATGGCCTTTTCAATCTGTGTCTCTTCCGCGGCATTCGAGGCCGCTGCTGTTCCAGGCACGCTCTTTTTTATCATAAACACAAGGCCAAGCAGCCCTATTCCAAACAAAACACCAAGCATCATTGTCATCTTGCGAACATTTTTACCCTGAGCCGCCACTGTAAGATATTGCTGCTCTTGTGTGTTACCAGCCAAAGCATTGTCTTGCCCACCCGCCTTATCGTGTGGTGATTGCGGCGTCGGCTTGTCCGACGAATCCTCAAAACCTTGTTCACGCAAAAAAGATAACATAACCAAGCTCCGTTAAATCCGGTCTTCGGCAACCGTAATCAGTAAGCGGCAACTGCTCACCAATTACTCCGTAAACCAAACGACAATCTAACTAACTGTATTCTGGAAAAATATACTAACGATAAAATCAGCAGTTATCTGGCCCTCGTCCTTTACATCCTTTTCCAACTTAAGCTCACGAATTTTCATTATTCGCGGAAGTTTCTCAAGCTCCAGAAGGAAGGAATAAAACGAGTTAAAATCCCCGACCAATCCCATTTTCAATGGCTGCTCTATATAGCCGCTGTTGTCTTTCTTCTGTAACGTTCGTATTGTCTTGGGTTTAAGGCCCTGTTTTTGTGCAATGACAGTGACCTGCTCGAGGACCTTGTGAATCTCACTTGTTGGCGGCAACTTGCTTTCAAAGAAGGTGATTGCCTCCTGCAACTGCTCAAGCTGCTTTGTAAGTCCCTCTGCGGCCGCAGATGCCTTTTCAAATTCTTCAAGTTTGTCCAGTTTGGTCTGGACCCGCTCTTTCGCATCACCGAGATTCTTGTTGGCCGGTTTTATCATATATTTATAGCCGACTACTGCCAAAGCTATCAGCAAAATGAAAAACACCGCTTTTCTTACACTATCTGTCATAATCTCACCTCATATTTGACGTTTCGCATCTCTATTACACTCGGCACGTCTTATCAAAATTAGAAATTCCATGCCGACGTCTTACCTCTGCTTCTGATTCCCTCAATATCTTCACTGCTAAGTTGAACGTCTTTTCTCAGCATTGCCGTCAGCTTGAATTTTCTGAACGTTGTATCATCATCCTTTTTGTGTTCTTTCGATTCCACAAGCGCTACATTCTCGAGCAGCGTGGAGACACTCAACTGCTCAATATAGGCTGCAACCTGAAGATCACTTGGTGCAATACCTTCAATATCCATATATGTCTTCAGTAATTCTTCCGGTGACTCTTTGGCCTCATTTGCCGCCTTTTTGTCTTGTGCTGCCTTGTACTTGCTGGTTGCGACGGGACTATTTGTTATTTTCGGCTCTTTTTGAACAACATTGAGTTTCAAAAGCGATACGCCCGGCGGCAAATTATTTGTCAACGACGCCAATAAAACACTTCTTGGAATCGCCTCAAGCAGTTCTGCCGTAGTAAGGGCCGTCTTTAACATTACCTTGCGCTTTGCCTGCAGTGCTTCAAATTGTTCGATAGCATCCTGCGCCTCGACCGCTTTTTTGCTTAAATATTTTTCCTTGTCTCTTACGGCCTGCTGGCGCATTTTGATTGTAACAAAAGAACCAAACAAACCCGTCATGACCACCGCAAGTAAAACAAGATACATTAAGTTTGTTCTGCGGTTTTCACTGCTTTTTACGTAATCATCGGGTACGAAATTTACATTAAGCATTTTTTAAGCCCTCATATCGAATAAACCAACAACCTAAAATTCAAAACCGTCAAACTCCGAGCTCGACAATCTTTCTTTCTCCAGCTTACTCACAACAAGCTAAGCCCAAAGGCAACTGCCCAGTGAACCTGACTATCTCTCCTGTCTATACCCGACCCGAAAGGATCCGCCACTTTCACGGCTGCCATGCAATCTCCCATCTGCGCCGGCATCTCCAGTTGCTTCGCTATTGTTACACACATCTCTTTCTCTATAGCCCTGCCGGAAAGGAAAACCAAACGCTCTATTTTAGCCCTTCTGTACATCGAGCCGAAAAGGCGTCTACAGGAATCCAATTCCAATATATACCTCGAAATCATTTCTTCGCTGTTGAACTGGTTTGCCCCCAAAGGTATTGAACGGGCAAAAAGTACATTCTCATAGCGACAAATTACAACGTTAGTACAGTTAGGCCCAATATCGAGCAGGCAAACAACGGCTTTAACATCTGCTTGGCGCCTGCCAAAAAATCTGGTATAGCTCCTTGCCATAGCTATCGGCCAAACACCGATAGACTTGATCGATAGACCGGCCCTTTCATATATTGCCAAATGTCTGTCGATAATCTCACGCTTGGCCGCTATCACAAGAGCGTTGTCCTCCTCTGCCGGGATATACCTTATCATTGCATCATCAGATTTAAACGGCAGCTTCTGCTTTATTTTTGAAATGACCGCAACCTCCTCAGAGGCTTTCACATCCTTTGTATTACCTTTTGCTTCTATCTTGGGTACTCTTATATGGTCAAGATACAGTTCTGCAGGCGGCAGGGCCGCTATCACCTCCCTGCTTTTAAATTGACCACTTGATGTCACCCCCCGTATCTTGTCGATGGCCCACTTCTGCCAATCAACGCTGCCCGGTTTTATATATGGTGGACATTTTTTACAGATGCAGGAAATTAAATCTATACCATGACCATTATCAACAAGCTGCGCCATCGTCACGCTGTCATGGCTCATGTCCACACCGACCGGACACAATCCCGAAATATTACGCAAAATCGGAACTGCCGAACACGTGCGGTCTTTCAAAAAACGCAACATAAATTCTTCCTCCTTGGTGCGTAATGCCTCGTGTTTAACACTAAATCCGACATACGATTACATAATAAGGTGCCACCTAAAATATAAGAAACAACCTCGAATCAGCCAACCGCATCCGCGAATAATGGCACCTAATCTAAAAAACTGATGAACAAACCTGTTTCAACCAAATCCGCGGAAATTTTAATCCCTATAAAAACTTAAATATTGGCTGCCAAATAGCACCATACTTATCAACAGTTTCGGTCTTTTAGGTGGAGAAGATATTTACGAAGTGAAAAAAAAGCGATAAAAACAAAAAATTTTCAATCAAAAGATTTATCTTTTTCAAAAAGGATTTATTACCGCCCCATTGAATTGCCTGCCGGTCTTCCTAAAAGAAGATAAAAACCTTATGGGACCTTTAATCAGATATTACACCTATCCTTCTATTCGGCTTTGAGCCGGCGATTCATCAAATCGGCAATCGCCTTCTTGACAGGCTTGTCCTCAAACAGTACTTCGTACACGGCTTGCGTAATCGGCATCTCTACATCATATCGTTCGGCAAGAGCCATTACCGATTTGCAGGTGGCAAAACCCTCAATCACCGATTCCGTGGCCTGCCGGGCCGAATCTACAGTTTGTCCTTTACCAATCCTTTCGCCGAACGAGCGGTTCCTTCCTTTTGGCGAAATGCAGGTTGTCACCAAATCTCCCAATCCGGTCAATCCTGAAAATGTCTGTGGTCTGGCCCCGCAGGCTATACCCAGCCGGGTTATCTCCGCAAGCCCTCTGCATAAAAGGGCCGCCTTCGCGTTGTCCCCGGCACCGATGCCGTCTATAATACCGGCGGCAATCGCAATAATGTTCTTGCAGGCCGCCGCCAATTCAACACCTACAACGTCGGTATTGCTGTAAACACGCAGCCAGGAACAATTGAACGTTCTCTGGACATCTTTCGCCAATTGCTCATCACCTGCGGCTGAACAGGCAGTAGCGGGCAGTTTCCTGGCTAATTCATCGGCAATCGTAGGCCCGGAAAGAACCGCATACCTTGTTGTTCCCTTTTCACCAAGAACTTCAGCCAGTATCTGAGTCGGACGCAAGAGGGTCTCATTTTCAATACCCTTGGCAGTGGAGACAATGGGGACATTCTCGAAGACATGGTCTTTTAACCGCTTCCATACCTGACGCACAAACTGACACGGAACAGCAGAGACAATCAGGTCGGCGCCGGCCATTATTCGTTCGTCATCCGGCTCAAATATGAGAGAGGCCGGCAGTTTATAGCCCGGCAGAAATCTCCTGTTCTCACCCTGCCGAGAAATCTCCCTCAGCTGCTCTCTGTCATAACCCCACATCCGTACGGGCAAGTTCTTCTCACAGAGCAAAATGGCCATCACAGTGGCCATCGCACCATCACCTATTATTGAGATGTTCTTGAATTTCGTCACTCGTGATTTGCTGGATTTCTTTTTCATTGAGTACGTATTAGAACAGCCGTTGGAAGAAATGTCAATCCTGATATTTACCCCCCACACTTTGATCAAATTCTGTTTGGAACTTCACGCCGTGGTTCCACACTTCTCGTTTCCTTCCGGCAATCACTTCAACGCATCAGGCTGGGAAAAAGAGCAGCTTCAATGCGACAAGAAACAGAAAGAAGGCCACGACCGGCCGGAAGTGCTTCTGCGGGATTTTGTTCACGATGCGCTTCGCGATCTGGGCCCCTACGAAAGAAGCAACAATGAAAAGAGGCATCGTCCAGAGCAGCACAGACTCCAGGCGTGCGCCGCTGACAATATACGTCGCCAATCGTGTGGTATCGACAAAGATGGCAATGGCTCCTGCGGTGGCTATATATACTGCTTTCGGCAGGTTAAAGGCCGAGAGGAACATCGCCCGCACAGCGCCGCCGATTCCGAAAATCCCCGCCAAAAAACCGGATAGTGCCCCCCCGCAAACGCTTGTTGCCATACTCTGTTCGACCTTGAAGGAACCTTTAAGAATTAGAAACACAACGTAAATAATCATAAATCCCCCGAGGATGCGAGAGAGCACTCCGGGAGAGATATTAAACATCAATGAGGCACCCAGGTATGCTGCCGCGATCCCCGGCAGACCGAAATAGAGAACCAGCTTCCACCGGAAGCCGCGCCTGAAAAGCAGCAGCTTCCAGAGATTGCCGAACCAATGGATGATGCAAACGAACAATATCACCTGTGGAGCTGGATAGACCAACAACAGGATAGGCACCATTATCGTTGAGGTCCCGAAGCCTGTCATTGTCCCGACCGCCGAAGCCATAACGGTCAGGATTGCTATAAGTACAATATACATAGAAACGTTACCGCCTTTGTCCGTTTTGTCGGCTTCTTATATTAAAAGGAGAACTACAATTCAAGGATTTTTCATCACCATTTCTTGAAAAGGTCCGGCCCCGCGCAGTTCCGATTTTCCAGGCGAAACACCCGGGGCCGAATCTAACTTACTTTTAACAGGACAAGCTGAGTTGTAAGAACGTGCAGGTTTAACAATCTACAATGCTCTATTGGAGCCAGTTTTCAGTAAAAGCAGCAAAATCTGCCATATCGACTGTCCCATCGCCGTTGAAGTCTGCCTTGTTAACAGGCTTATACCTGCCGCGAACAGCAATACAATCGCTTCCCACTATAGGTGTTTCATCCGACAACGCGCCGGTAAGTGTCAAAACTAATTCATCGCCATGGTCGACCTCACCTATCGCCTCCACAATCTTCTGCGTTTCAAACTTGAGCGTCAGGTCAGTGAAACCATCAGGACCTTCTGTAGTACATTCACACCCATTCGCATCGACTAAAGATGTTCCTATGTCTTCGAAGCCACTGCGAATCGCAGCAATACCCGCCAATCGAATAGAAGCTATGTCAATACTGATTACGTCAAAATCTTCCGAACCTAAGACCGCCACAGGGAGAACACCACGGCTTTTGACGTTAAGCGGGTTGGGACAAGAGTTAGGTTTTATGTCTACACCAACCGGTATCGGTTTTAGAAACGGTCTTAGAAAAGGATATGTCTCATTTTCAATAATATCCCAAACCTCAACAAAATCCCAGTTAACAAAAGTGGCCTGCTGCATCATCTGCGCTGTGGTTTTGCCGATTCCCCCTTTACTTGACGTCCTGCCGGACGTATTAATATCCCAGTAACTATCGTATGTAACTCCACCTTTGAAATTGTAACCGATTAAACCACCACCACCGCCTGTAACTCGTCCGGTTGAGTAACATCTTCTAACATACCCGCCTTCCGGATAGCAATTATCGCCGACTAATCCGCCGACTTTATGGTACCCTTTTACATTTCCTGTTGCATAACAATCAATAATGACGGAACCATGTCCATTATAGCCTGATAATCCACCGACCTGCCAAGCTCCACTGGTCACATCAGCAGATGAGTAGCACCGCAAAATTGAACCGGCCTCAGCGTTTCTACCGACAAGTCCTCCAACCCGGCTATTTATACTACCCGACTCAACACCTGTAACATTGCCGCTGGACCAGCAATGAGAAATCTTTGCACCCCCACAGTAGCCGACTAAAGCACCTACATCACTGTAGCCTGTTATTTCAACATCAGCTAATCCGACATTTCTTATCTCTGCGTTATCTCGCACAACACCAAATAAGGCAACAAAGTCTGTCGAAGGCCTATCAATGAATAATCCTGTGATAATATTTCCTAATCCGTCAAATTTACCTGTAAAGCCGGTTGTACTATTTCCAACGGGTTCAAATCCTTGACCACCGTTCCAGTTCACTGTATCTGAAGCATCTATATCGTTGCCCAAAATGTAGTAGGCTGCTAAGTCATCAGCCATTTCCTGAAGCTGATTAACATTTGTGATTATGTAAGGGTCTGCTTCTGTTCCAGAGCCGGCTCCGCTAAACGCCCGCGCAGACCCGCTCAGCCCAAAAATAACCAGTATTGCCATTGAAGATAAAAGAATTGATTTGCGTCTCATTTTTTTCTCCTCTAAAAAATAGTTAATAATTTATTGCGCAGCGATAGCTTCTCGCAGGTTTTAACTAACCGAATTCAATGGAATGCGCATTTCTCGCCGCCTTCCTGCCTTTATCAAACAAAATAAGGCAATATGATTATAACCTGTCGCCGCTGATAATCAAGGAAAAAATGGAGCAACAGCTTTTTTTGATGGCAATCCGATGGCTTCCGTTTTGATTTTGGATTGAAAGGGCGGGATTTATAGAAAAAAAGCCCCTGCCCGGCGGAGGGAGAGGAGAAAGCGAGATAACGAGCAGGAGCTTAATTGCGTGATTTAATAAACCTATAATACAATCTTTTGCCGGTCATGTCAAGTATTATTTTAAGTGAAAGTCTAAACAAAATCCCAGGACCGCTAAGGGCCTGATGCGGATAAAAAAAGGGAGACACAGGTCCTTTTGAAAGAAATTATTGTCACCCTGCCTCCCTGTTGCGATGTAACTTTATCGGCCTCATTCGGGCCATAAATTCGTACGGCAAAACCGCCTATCGCAACACGAATATTATACTAAAAAACTACTACGTTAGTCAATAGAATTCTGCCGATTTAAGGCCTTTCTCAGTTGTAAGAAAGGGAATCAGCCGAGCAGGTTTTGGCAAAAAAAGAGTATCTTACTGAGTAAATATAAATTTTTTGCCGATAGAATGTGATCCGTTATTTCAGCACCGCATACAGACTACCGTCCGTCGGGTGTCTATCGCAGCCCTTCCAGCGAAGGCATGCCGTATCTTTTCGGCTCAACTATCGCGTAGTAATAAGTCAGCTCAGACATATCAGCGCTTTGTCGTGTGGTGATTAACTTGATATGCTCCTTGCTTATCAATTCGCTTAAGGTATCGCGAGTTTGTTCGGGCGTCATTCCAAGTGCCTGGCTTAAGGCGGGTATCTTGATACCGGAAACATCATCCCTGTGGAAAAATAAATAAGCGTAGGTGAGCTTGCTTTCGGACGAAAGCTCAGGCGTGTTTATAAGCCTGCAAGTCAGGAGCAAATTGCCAATCTTGACATGTTTACGACCCTTCGATGCTTCCTTGCGTACCGAACTTACAAAGTCCCTGCATAAGGATAATGTCTTAAATTGCATAATTAGTACTCCTCATTATCCAATTAGTGACTTCTTTGCTCCATCCAACAATTGACTTCTATACTCCAACTAAAGTATACGATTAGTTTTCTGAAAACGTCAAATTATCTGACCCATATTTTATAGAAAAACCCAGTTTTTTTGGATGGCCGATAAAAACAACTCAACACAACGCCAATGAGGCTGATTTTTTATTTCATGAAACGCGGGCCGGAAATTAATTGCATAAAAAAGTGCGCTTTTTCTCCTTTTATCTTCCCGGCCGGACTCTTCAGACAACGTTCTGCGGCTTGCCCGCAAGGTACGCCGCCACGTTGTCGACAACTACTTTCAGCAGTCTTTCACGCGCTGCACGCGTAGCCCAGGCGATGTGAGGCGTGATGAAGCAATTTTTGGCCTTAATAAGGGGATTGTCTTTTTCGGGCGGCTCTGAAGATAACACGTCAAGGCCGGCACCGGCAATTCTCTCGTTATTCAGGGCATCGGCCAAAGCCTGCTCATCTACCAAAGGGCCGCGACCTGTATTAATCAGAAATGATGTCTTCTTCATCAGCGCCAATCGCTCCTTGTTCACGATTTTTTCAGTCTGAGATGTAAGCGGACAGTGCAGGCTAACAACATCGCTGTCCCGGAACACTTCCTCCAGCCCAACGAATTGACATCCCTCCGGCATACTCGATGGCTTGATAATATCATAAGCGATGACCTTCATATCGAAAGCCAGAGCCAGCTTTGCGGTAGTCCGGCCGATTCTTCCGAATCCGATTATTCCCAATGTCAGCCCTGATAACTCAATTAAAGGTGTATCCCAATAACAAAAATCCGGGCTGGAGCTCCATCTTCCGTTTCTTACAGCTTCCGCATGACGACCGATATGGTGAGCAAGGTTCAGCAAATGCGCAAAGACCAGTTGCCCCACCGACGGTGTACTGTAGGCCGGTACGTTAGTGACCACAATACCTCGCTCATGGGCCGCTTCGACATCCAAAACGTTGTAACCAGTCGCAAGTACACCGATATATTTCAAATTGGGAAGCTGTTTAATTATATCGGACGACAGTACGGTCTTGTTTGTAAGGATGATTTCAGCACCTTCGGCTCGCGACAGAACATCACCAGGGTATGTACGGTCATACACAATGCACCGTCCCAGGGCCTCCAGGCCCTCCCAGGATAAATCCCCGGGATTTAGTGTATAGCCGTCTAATACAACTATCTTCATCAGCTTCTCACTCATATCTATGTCACCAACCATCAAATAACGGTATTTTTACCCGGCACAGCCGCATGTCGAGCAGCAAAAGAATTTCTTGTTTGAGGATTGGAATTAGAACATCCGCTAAAAAAAATGTCAATCTTGATATTCCCCCCTGCCTTTGTGATCTGCAAAGGGATATATCCACTACACCAAACTGCTGCAACAGCATATTTGAGCATGGTCATTACGGGCGCTTCGCTTCGCTCGGAATAAACACCATGAAAAATCTTCCAACGGTCACTGCGAGCATCGCAAGTCGATGCACGGCAGTCTTTATTTCACCGTCCGCTTTGATGGTAGTTTGTTCTCGAATCGCACGCTACAGTTTTATGCTTTCAGCCTTCTTCCGGCCAACACTGTACCAAAGAGGAGAAGCAAAACAGTAGACGCTTCCGGAACTACGGTAACTCCATACATGTTCCTGAACTGCTGGTCAGTGACGTCACACTGCTGGAAGAGGGTGACCGTTCCGGCAGAAACATTCAGTGCATAGACAGACGACCACCTGAAAATTCCCGTCGCCCCTTTCTCGTATACAATGATATGCTCCTGGGTATCAACAAAGCCAAGCGCAAGGACCCACTGCATACCCGCAGCATTTAGGTCCGGGTCAAGAAATTGGCCGGTGTCCTCCGGCAAGGGCCCATGCCCCATACGGTTGTCAAGCATTAGATATAGCGTCGCATTCCGCGATAGCGTCACGTCCAATTCGTAGTTTGACAGTGACTTGTCATCATTGGCAACCATGATGTACTCGGCGCCTATAAGGTTATCGGGTACCATACGGTATTCATACACTCGGTCAACGAAGCCCGGCGAACCTTCCTGCAGCGGCCCCGAAATCAATGGCGGGCTGTTATAACTATTACGCCGTTCGATACCCGTGACGATAGCCGCTGTCGCAAGCCGGTTTGCACCAACAACACAAAGCAAAAGGAAAAAAAATTCTCTCTTTTGTTCATAATATACCTCCTCTTGTGAATTTGAACTGACATCCCTTGTTTAAATATTCTCTCTTCCAGAATTGTTATTTTCGGGCGCTTCTTATCCACAGAAAAAAGCACCTCACTTTGAGAGAACCTATGGATTATTATATCTTAGCGGCTCCATTCGATGTGTAAAATATTTGTAAAAAGTTGATGATACCCTGCAGGCACTCCTTTTTCAGAAAGCTATCTAATTTTGAATTATACCTTATAGTTTTACGCTTTTCGTTTGTAATTCAGGTTATTTTTCCATCACCGCACCTTAATCCCATAGCAAAAAAGTGGTCAGACACAACTAAATTTATAGGAACAAAATTATAAGAAATTGGAAAATCTCGATTCAAGATACAAAAAGTGTCTCATGTAAAAAGATGTCTAATTTAAAATAAATGAGACATCGCAGCATCTCCAGCCGCCGCCGGCCAATCTATAATATCCTAATAAGCAGGAACTTATGACAGGCATCAGATAAACTCTGTAATCTTCTGCAGCCGGCTGTCTTTTAATGTCCCATTTAAGGACTCCTAAATGAGACATTCCAAATAAAGGCCTCAAAAGTTTCGTCAGCATAACCGTCTGCTCTCTATGTGCTTGCATTATTTCCTCATCTCACTGCTTTAATTCGGCACGCTAATTGCTCTAATTATTGTGTATATTAACAATTAAGTGGTATAAAAGAGCCTCCCGCACACTAAAGTTAATAAAATTAAGGAGTGTACAAGCCGTACCGCAGAAAAACTAAAAATTAGTATTTTATAAAATCCCAAAAACTGGGGGGGATAATGAAAGATTCGACAAAACATAAACGAACAGACAAATCCATTTCTGTTATATATAATGGTATCGACTCTCACAAATGGGCAAGCAAAATAGAAATACAACACCTTATCTCAAGCAAGCCTGATCTAAAAGTTGTGGAAAAACCTAGTCAGGATCATATCGGAATAGACTACTAATTCACATCTTACTCATTGTGTCGGTTAAGTTCTCGATTATCACCTTCAAATTGCATCTCCACGCCGAAGGTTGCCGCTAAAACTGAGCCCAACCTCACGATAAAGACAATCAGCACGTTACATTTTATGCCTCTACTATTTCGATTTTCTGTGGGTGCAGGCGTTTAAGACCCGGTAGCTGGTTTCGGCCGAGCTGCGCGTCAATCAGAACAACACCATCAAGATATTGCTCTTCTATAACCTGGCCGTAGGCCCGCAGAAAGCTCTGTACCCGGCCGTCCGACTGACTGGAGCTTACCCGCAGCAAAACAATAGTCCCCTTGTACCTTGCCAGCACCGCTTCGTTCAACTGCTCAAGGCCGTAACCTGTCTTGGCTGATACGCACACCGCATCGGGATAAAGAGTCTGAAGCGTCTCAAAATCGCTTACCCTCCTTACAATATCCACCTTATTCAACACGACCAGGATGGGGCTTTTGCCACAGCCGATCTCGGCAAGAACATTGTTTACAGATTCTATCTGATTCAGCGCATCGGGATTGGAGACATCAACGATGTGCAGGAGCAGGTCGGCATTGACGGCCTCTTCGAGCGTCGCCTTAAACGAAGCGATAAGCTGATGAGGCAGATTTTTTATAAAGCCCACGGTGTCACTCAAAAGCACCTCAGCCCCCCTGTCCAACATCCATTTCCTCGTGCGAGTATCCAATGTCGCAAAGAGCCTGTCCTCGACAAAGACACCCGCGTCGGTGAGCGTATTGAGCAGCGTACTTTTGCCTGCGTTGGTGTAGCCGATAATGCAGATTTTGAAAAGCCCCCTTCGACCGTCAATCTCGCGAATCCTGCGCTTGTCGATATTTACAAGCTCGCGTTTTAGCTGTGTGATCTTCTTATTGACCAGCCGGCGGTCGATTTCGAGCTGCTGTTCGCCCGGCCCGCGTGTACCTATACCGCCGACGGCGCCTGCCGACGTTCCGCCGCCCGCGCCGGCCACGGCATCCAGGTGCGACCACATCCGCGTCAATCGAGGGTAAGTATATTCCAGCTGTGCCAGCTCAACCTGAAGTTTTGCCTGCTTAGTCCGAGCCCGCGAGGCGAATATATCGAGAATAAGCTCACTGCGGTCGAGCACCTTTACTTTAATTATCTCTTCAAGCTCACGAATCTGACGAGGCGATAGGTCGTTATCGAATATCACGACGTCGGCCTTGAAGCGTTTCACCCTCGCATCAAGCATCTCGGCCTTGCCCTTGCCTATATAGGTGACGGCACTTATCTTGCGGACCTTCTGCTGAAATCTGTCGACAACAATCGCCCCCGCACTCTCAGCCAGCGCGGTAAGCTCAGCCAAATCGTCACCGTCACCCCCCTCACGAAGGACCGCGCCAACCAATATGGCCCGCTCTTTTCTGACTTTCAGCGTCTGACGAAACTTCTCCAATTAAAAAACACCTCAAAAACAAACATTCACCGCGTGCAGACTTCTAACAAGCGAAATTACTTTCTTATTTTAGCATATTTACTGAAATTGCTCAATAAAGCAAAATATTATACTCTCCCCAGGATTGTGTTTCTTTTTCAGCCACTAATTCGTTGTTTTTTTGAGATCGTGTAAATCACAAACCCCTGTGCCCGGAGTGTTGATAGTAGAATCTGCAACGTCTACGCGGTTCTACAAATAAATGGCAAAATATTTTTAACCTGCAAGACCTATCGGAACAAAAAGAGTTTACAGGCCAAAAAAAAGCAAGTCAAAAGACTTGCTTCTTTTTTAAATGAAGTTTTTGAGTCTCGATCTCGTCTTATTTACGACGACGCAGCATGATTAGTCCACCAAGACCTAAAAGCGAAATCGTCAACGGCTCCGGAACATAATATTGCGAAATGTCAGTAGCCGTAGTAAAAGTGTCATCAATCAAAAACAAGCTGACATATAGCGGAGTCCCCGTAAAACTATCCGCGTATGCCCCGGCACCGGTGCTCCAAGTGGTAGAATAGCTTCCGAAAAAGCCATAAACGCCGACACCATAGGGTAAAAGCCCGCTGTCCCCGGCATCACCTAAAATCCCCGATGCATCAGGAGCAAGACTCGTTATAGCGCCGCCGCCAACAGGATTCGCCGGATCAGGGATAGAGTTAAAAAATGAGCTACTGGAGATTAAAGCCCAATAGCCACCGCTTCCATCCACGGCACTTGACATACCACTTGGGAGATCGATGGTAATGTCTGCCATAGTTACAGCCCCCGTGTTGTTGATTTCAATTGGGGAAACAATCATCGCGCTCGCCCACGAGGTCATTCCAACAACCAACATCAAAACTAATAACTTCTTCATCACAGTCTCCTTTCATTTCTTTGACACATCATTTCAGATAACAAACGTACCTAAGAGAAACGCCCTTCCTTCGCCTGTCAATAAAGTCAAAAAGCCTCGCGAATGTTCTTATTCAATTTTAATTCCTTTGACTACCTCTGTCAACGCCTAAATGCAAAAATTATGTAAATTTCACCTATCATTAATTTTTGCCTCTAAAGCAGCCTACGTGGAAAATGTTCGATTTTAAAAAGAAAACCGCGTTTTTCAGCTCAAATAGTTCGCTTTTGCGCGAAAAACCGTCTCTACAATTTTTTTTCTTGATAAATTACAAACCATCCGTTATTCTAAATGGCTATGAAAATTTTGCCGAAATAGAACAAAAGCGCTTTTTTGTGTCATGGAATTAAATATTTATTTGGAAAGGTTCTTTTTTTTATGCTAAAAATAAAATCACGAGCAGGCGAATCAGTCCAGCAAATGATAAGGCGTTTCAAGAAACTCTGTGAAAAAGAGGGCTTGATCAGAGATATGAAACGCAATGCCTATTACGAGAAACCGTCGGAAAAAAATCGCCGGCGAATGCGCAAAGCCCAACGAACTTCAAACTACTGATACAAATCCCTGCTAACAATTACTCGTACTTATTCATAATCCGAGCAAGCATAACACATAGCTTGCTCGGCTTTTGTTTGCGCAGATATGACAACAGTCTTTCTTTAAGATAAATAATTGTAACTGCCGGTTCAAGCCACTTCGGCTTCGAGATTGAACAATTGGCAGAACTCTGCAAGGTGCTGTTTGTAGTCGCCGTAGAAGAATATCTGGTGGAAGCCGGGGAAGCTCAACACCGGGTGGTCCCCGTCGAACTTTATCCTGACCGATACAACGCACCCCCCGGAAGGCGGCACATCAATGTTACCCATAACAGTCCCAACAGAAAACAAAAGTTTTGTCTTGCGTTGTTGCTTTTCGTCACCAGGAAATACATCCAGACTGGTGACACGCTGACCCTTTCGCCACAAAGTACGGGGAACGGCGTCACGATTACCGTGGTGGTGTACAATGTCA
>SMTZ1_10002014_pt1 | contig 20541 bp, 15 predicted proteins | sample DeeMarSWOR136_30_FD_25667 | JGI IMG/M metagenome (IMG submission 25667) | reverse complement strand
ACCATTGGTAATAGAAACAATTCTTAACTCAGCAAAAAAAGGTCCTCGATACCAACTACAGGCGATCCATTCATCGTCTAGAGACCAGATAGGATTGTAAGCAAACTCATGAGAATGAGACCAATCGATATTGGTAAGGTGGCGACTTTTACTATTTGAACGGTTCTTGATTGCCAGATTTCCCGTGGTCCAATCGGTGTAAGCCAAATATTTTCCATTATAAGAGATAGAAGTTCGGGGATCAATACCGACGCGTTCAATATAATACTTCACGAGTGGATCAACTTTAATTTCGGATTTTAGATTTTCGATTTCAGAATTTTTCAATCGTTCTTTTGCAATTGCAACAGCATCATGCTGGTCAGGGTATTGTTCAATTATTTTTTGGTAAGCTTCGCTTGCTTTCTGCTGCCCCAATTTTTCATAACAGAAGCCAATATGGAGCCAGGCATTGGCTGCCAGGGGACGCTGATCAGGGTATTTATTTACAATTTGCTGAAACAGTGAGATCGCGTTTTCTAAATCTCCCTGGACTTCTTCGGCATATAGGCCTGCCTGGAATAATGCCTGGGGACTTTGTTGTGCTATTCCCACTCCCTTGTAGAGGAGTAGTAATACGATGGTTGAAAAGTGAGAACCGAATTTTTCAATTTTAGATGGATTTAACATTATCCCTTCCAATTTACGATATACGATTTACGATTGACGATTTACGAATTACGATTTGCTTCCTAGAACGATTATAACCCGTAAATCGTAAATCAAAAATCGTCAATTGTAAATCTATATCCAACTCCTCGCACTCCTAAAAAATATTTCGGATTGCTTGGGTCGTCCTCAAGCTTTCTGCGCAGGTTAGCCACATGCGTATCGACAGTTCTGTTGGTCACGTATACATCTGTCCCCCAAACTTCATCCAATATTCGATCCCGGTTCAATACTTCGTTTTTATGTTTAATAAAAACTTGGAGCAGCGAATATTCCAGAGCAGTCAGATAAATAGGCTCTCCGGCTTTTTTTGCTTGATATGTTTTGAAATTTAATTCAATCTCACCAAAGTGAAATATATCAATACCCTGTTCGATCCGACTTGACCGCCTGAGAATCGCTTTGATCCGAGCAAGTAGTTCTCGTGGACTGAACGGTTTGGTGACATAATCATCAGCACCTAATTCCAAGCCCAATACTTTATCAATTTCCTGGCTTTTGGCAGTAAGCATGATTATCGGTGTAGTAATATTCGCTTTACGCAATTCCTTGCACACATCAAATCCATTCATTTTCGGCAGCATGATATCAAGAATGATGAGATCATAGTTGTTTTCTTTTAACAGAATTAGACACTGTTCACCATCTTCTGCACTTGAAACGTCATATCCCTCAAACGTTAAATCATCCTCTAACGCCATGCGAATGCTCTCTTCATCCTCAACAACTAATATTTTGGGCATTGATATCATCCTTTCAATTTTTGATTTACGATTTATGCTTTACAATTTCTGAAACAGTTATAAATCCTATACCGGTAATTTGATCGTAAATATACTCCCCTTACCAGGTTTGCTTTCAACATAAATGCTGCCCTGGTGTTTTTCAACAATTTGTTTAACCAGGGTTAAGCCCAGCCCTGTTCCTTTTACCCTATCCCGAATAGCCTCATCTCTACCACGATAAAATCGTTCAAAGATCTTTTTCAAATCTTCTTTTTTGATTCCAATACCATAATCCTGAATACTGATGAATAGATATTGATTTTTAACATAAGCCCTGATATGAATCGTTTTAACTGCCGCTGAATATTTTATCGCATTATCTAATAGATTAGCAATCGCCTGGGTTATAGCTGAACGATCGGCTTTAATCTCTGGCAGGGATTGAGCGATATCCGTTTTCAATTCAAATCCTTCGTACTGTGCATGATGCTGGAACGATGTAACAATATTTCGCAGCAGTTCTTCAATATTGATCATCTCAAAATAAAACTGTTTTCTGCCTTCTTCTAATCTGGCAAAATCTAACACATTATTAATTAACAGGGAAAGCCGCTCGCTTTGTTCAACAATAACGTCATAATATTTCTGACGTCTCTCTTCTGAGGGCACACGTTTCTGCTGTAGCATCTCTGCCAATTGGCGAATGGAAGTCAATGGGCTTCTGAATTCATGAGACACGGTTGATACAAAATCAGATTTTAATTTTGCCAGTTCTAATTCATGGGCAACGCTGCGTATTGTTAAAACCAGTCCAAAAATTAAAATCCCGGCTATCAAAATAAAAATGTACAAATAAATGCCCCGTTGCGAAGTGAAAATATATTCCAACAGAAGCGGATTACTTTGATATATCTCAATACTCCAGGGTGGGAAATTGTTAATGAATTTTGATCGAACCATTAATTTATCCGAAGCTATACTATCGGATTTGGTAATAATTCCGCCTTCTCTATTGATAATTTGCCAGTAGCTATGTTGTAAATTGGAATGTTCATTAATAATGCCAGTCAACAGTGAGTCCTTCAAATGGTCAATATTCCACAATATTGCCCAGATTCTTCCATTACTTTCAATCGGTTGGTTAAGTAAAGAAATTAGGTGCTCACGATCCTTTACCATTATTGCTAGTTGATGGTTTAATTTATCATCAGGTAAGTATTTTTCAGTAATAAACTGACCAGCTTCTTGCTGAAAAGCAAGCATTCTTTCTGTAAATGCTTGCAGTTTGGCTGCCTGTTGTTTCAGTGCTTTAAAGCTATTGATGTAAGAAAAAAAATATGATGTGGGGGATAATTTAGAAAAAATTCTTTCAAGAGTATTTTCGATTAGAGTGAAAAAAAAAGAATATTGTGTTTTCTCCAATTTCCATGATACATGAATTAAATCGCGGAATGTATCAAGATAGGTTTCAATGGCGTGTGACGAATCTTTTATTGTTAAATATAATGAGCCAAGTTCAACCCTGGCGGCTAATCCTAAAGGAACTCCACTGGCAGTTATGGTATGTTGGTAATTCGTTGAAAGTTCCTGGTAGCATAAGATTGTCTTGTTGAATCGAGACAACTTTTTCTGGACCCTGGCAATAGCATTCAGCAACTCCCCTGTTGCAGCTTTATCAACATTTTGATTGAGTGCTCGTTGATAAATGATAATCGCTTTTTTATAATCTTTATCATGGAATTCATACTGTTGAGCTTCAGCAATAAGGTTTGAAATGACCGAAGGTTTTTTCGGTTGATAAAGCTGGTTGGAGCTATTATCAGGAGTATAGAGAAGTTGTGCTATGGGAAAATTGATTTTTGCCGGGTAAGTGATATAAAAAAATTCCTCTACCAGTGGAAATTTATTTTTAAGTTTTGAAAGAGAGGATATGGCTTCCGAATCCAGCTTGTTAGTAATAGCTTGAATCGATTTACGACATGAATCTTCCACTTCAAAAATTTGCTGATGAAAATTTTCCATTATGATCTGAGAGGTGCGCTGGTACCGCTCACGCGTTTGTTTTTCTAACAAAGCACGATCATTCTGGATTCCCCGTAACGCAAAATAACTTAACAGCAAACAGGGTAATGCAATGCCACACAAAAAGTAAAGAAAAATTTTGTTTTTTTTCGGTAATGCGATTTTCATGGCATTTTATTATACCCAGAACATTAGAAAAAGCTCCGAACCATATAATAAAGAGGTGAAATAATATTAGTTATCTATTTATCTTTTGTAAACTTGAAAAATGACCGTTTTTTGATTTTCTATTTGACATTTTGGATTTATTTTAATATATTCAACTCAATTTAAGTAACTACTTATTTATTCAACTCTCTCGTGAAAAGAATCAACAAATCTGTCAAACGAACATAAAATTGCAACAAAACCAAATCAGGAGATTTTTTTGGCAGCTACTCAATCAAACCAAATTCAAAACCGCGCTATCTGGCTGAAAAATCTTGTTCATTCTCTGTTACAAAATTTTAGGTATTAAAATAAAAGCCATGAAAACGGAAAAGAATCATTTATCCTAAAAGGAGACTGTTTATGGAGCTTGCGAAAAAGAGACTTAACGAATCTGCACCACTACGATGGGGCGTACTTGTCCTTATAAGTGGATTGATGTTCGCTACCTACTGGTTTCAGGACTGCCTGGGACCGCTAAAAAGTTTGTTTGAAAGCCAGCTTGGTTTTAGCAACAGCCAGTTTGGCTTGCTGGTCGCTTCAACCACCTGGGCAAATCTTGCCCTGATGATCATTGTCGGCGGTATCGCTTTAGATAAATGGGGTATCCGCAAGGCTGGTATAGTTTTTGGAATTCTTGCAACTGTCGGTGCATTTATTGTTGCTTTTGCCAGTAAGGGATTTTTCGGACAGAACGAAAAAACAATGCTGGTCTGGATGATAATCGGCAGAATTCTGTTCGGAACCGGACTCGAAACTGTATGTGTGATGGTTTCCCGAACTGTTGTTAAATGGTTTAAAAATTACGAACTGGCGCTGGCAATGGGTATCAACGTGGCTTTTGGGCGCCTGGGAACCGGTATTGCCATGTTTTATGGGATAGAAATTGCCAATGGTAACGTTCAAACTGGTCTTTCTTTTGCAGCGTCATTGATCGGTTTAGCCCTGATCATGTTTCTGATCTATCTGATCATCGACGTGAAGTATGATAAACAGGAAAAGGCGCTTTCAGGGGCAGTGGAAACTTTAGAAGACGATGGATTCAAGTTCAAGGATCTTGTAGGTTTGATTACCAACAAATCGTTCATTTATATTGCGCTACTCTGTGTTGCTTTTTACTCAGCAGTGTTCCCGTTCCTCCAATATGCCCCGGATCTGCTGGTAAACAAATTCGGATTCACCCTGGAGTTACCGGATCTAAGTGGAATGTCTTTATGGCAAAAAATATTAGCCTATTTCCAGAACGGTCCCAAAGTTACCAGCCTTATTCCTTTTGGAACGATTTTATTTACCCCGATCTTTGGAAGATTGATCGACAAAAAGGGGAAAGCTGCCAGCTTGATGATGTTGGGTTCCTTCCTTATTATCTTTGCCCACCTTGCACTATCCGTTTTCAACAATACCGCCCTTGGTTACCTGGGATTGTTTTCCCTGGGCATCGCTTTTTCACTGGTTCCGGCTGCTATGTGGCCTGCTGTCGCCAGGATCGTTGCTGAAAATCGACTTGGGACAGCTTATGCAACCATGTTCACCATCCAGAATTATGGTCTTAACGCGTTCTACTGGGGAATTGGCAAGGTGCTTGACATAGTGAATCCCAGCATCGTGGAACAAATAAAAGGAACGAGAAAACTATTGATAGATGCTGGAGTTACTAAGGATAAAATTCCCGAGATAATCGATAAATTGAAGGTTTCGGTTGAGTATGAGACCATTAAAACACAGTTAATCGATGCTGGTGTGAGTTTGGAAAAAATTCCGCCGATAATCGATAAATTGAAGATTTATGGTGAGATTCCCCCGTATGATTATACTATACCTATCCTGATGCTTGTGGTTCTTGGAGTGATTTCTATATTCCTGGCTTACCAGTTAAAGCTTGCTGACAAAAAGCAGGGCTATGGTCTGGAACTGCCATCCGGGCAGGAGAAGTAGTTGGCTTGTTGGGTGGAACTGCTACTTTTTTCATGGAAGTTCTACCCACGGGAAAAGAGGAATACCATTTTTTATGATGAATGGAGCTAAAAACACCCAGGCGTATTTAAGTTTCATCTTTCACTACAAAAGCATATTGCTATACTGATTCCATCGCTCTAAGCGATGGAATCAGTGTGAAATTTTAATCCACAAAATGTATAGTATAAGACCTCACAATCTCTGCGACCAGTGTAAGCAGTTTTTAAATACTTGATTATTTAGTGTCTGTCTGAAAAGTATCAATTATTCTTAAAAGCTGTCATTCCGAACGAAGTGAGGAATTGATTTTTACTAAAATATTGGACTTACAGATTTCTCCCTTCGGTCGAAATGACGCAAAGTTATTTTCCAGACAGACACTATTTAGTCACAATTCATTATTCGATTCTTGTGCATTCCTAATCGTTTGTTCCAAACCAATGCGACAAAAGGTCAAAAAAGCATTTTTTAACTTCTCAGGATATTCTGGTTCATGTTGTTTCATTTCATCAACTATTCTGAAAAACCAATATTTTTCTTCCAGGGATAGATTGGAAGTAATATCATCAAACGAGTCATAAATTGTCTTTCGGTGTTGAGTCTCAACATCAGGATTTTCACTGTTTAAATAATTTTCAGCTTTTTCGAGACGATTGATAAAAATTTGATCCGGAATAAAATATTCATCGACTGGTTGTAAAGATTGGTCAATTTTTTCCCCGATGTTGATCGGATTTTTATTCGAATCAGTACCCATTTCATCAAATTGAATTGCGCAAAAATATTTATGAATTTCACGACTCGGTTGGACACGTAAAACCTTACCCGAACAACAAAACGGCTGTTTGCCTGGAAACTTGATTTTTATCTGGTTAACCTTACTGTCATCTTGTATCGAAAATCGATTGCCGTTAGAAGTATATCCCAGTAATCCTCCCTGGCTAATATTAATAACATCAACAGAAATTTTAGTATTGCCATTAAAACTAAAACTCACCTGTGGCTGATTTTTCCGATCTGGATGGTAGCGAGGGTGCTTTCTTCTTTCATGGGTATGATTAGACTCATCCATCCTTAACTTCTACCTCCTTTAGTTCCCCTTACTTTTTTAAAGTTATCGACCAGTTCGTTAAATGAGGATGGATGTACCAGTAAATATCGTTGTGTGTAGCAGGTTGTCCAACATCCACCACAGCTACGATACTCCTCAATTCGTTTATTGTAATGTTCACTGGAAAAAATTGTATCCAAATTGCTCTCAAAAATATTACCAATTGGTAGACCATAACAAAGATGAACATCACCGTTTTCCATGATTGTTACTCGTGTTGAAACAATCGGAGAATCGACAAAAGCACAGATTTTTTTTTGATTACCTGAGATAAATGGTTCAATTCCCCTGATAAACGAGTTCAAATTCATAATATTCGGATTGCCGTCAAGAAATTGTAAAATCCTATCAAGACGTGTTCCAGGTCTTATTCGCAAATCATCATCTGAGCGGGTCGTTGCGGTAATTGTATGGTACAAGCCAATTGTTGTTTTCCAGCCGAGATCAACAGCTCTCTGTATCAACTCTGGCACTTGATCCAGGTTGAGATTATTTAATACAATATTCGCATAAAGAAGTGAACTGGACCCATTTCGATTTTCAGACAACCATTTCATGTGGTTCAAAATTGTTTCAGAGAAATTAGTAACGCCGCGAAGTGAATCACCGAGCGCGCCTAAACCATCCAACGAAGTCTGGATATTAATGTTATTATCCAGCGCAACGGTTCCAATACGTTGAATAATTTCAGTTTTATTGTAAAGGCCAGTAACCAGCGTTGTGGTAAGAGAAAACGTTTTCTTTGCTTCGATTAAAATTTTATCGAGATCTGGCACCAGAGTGGCTTCGCCACCTGACATAAATCCAATATAAGCACCATATTCTTTTAAACGTTGGGCAACGATTTTAAACTTATCAAAGCTCATAGAAGCAGGATTTGTGTCTCGTTCGTACACGCTGCATTGACGACATCTTTGGCTGCATAATCGCGTTAATCGAATTTCTGTACTCGAATTTAACGGTTTTCGTTTTAGCGCGTGCGAAAGTCCTTTGATTGTTGGCTGAATCCACTTCATTGCATACCTGTCCTGAACGTCGTGATTTCTTGAAAATATCTTCTATCTTTCCAGATAAAACGTCCCAGCGTCCCCATTAACCCTGTTACAATGACATAAAGTGGTTGTAATATTGCCCAGATCGGAAAATATTTAATTAGATCAATCCGCTGAAAAACAAAGCTTCCTTTCAAGGTTATTAAAAACTCAATAAAAAATTTAATCCCTAAACACAGTATTGGTATTTTAAATGCATTGAAAAAAAAGAAATGAATTGCTGAACCGACTACAACCAGGAAATTCATCAAGAAAACACTTAAAATAAAAAAGAAAAAGACAACATTTAAGCGAAGTTGATACGAACCATTGGACGCCCATCGCTTTCGCTGGTTCAAAAACGATTTGATTGTTTTTTCAGGCGGTGTCCAATTAAACGCGTTTTCAGATGGGGCAAACCTGATTTTCCAGTTTGTAAATTTCCGAATTAATTGTAATAGCAACACATCATCGCCGGATATTCGGTGTTTAATTTTATCAAAACCACCGACGGCTTCAAACGCTTGCCGGCGATAGGCAATGTTTTGACCCGAAGCTGCAAGGGGAAAACCTAAATTTGATGAACCTTGTGCGGCTGCCATCAATGATAAAAAATCAACAGCCTGAAGTCCTTCAAAAAATGAATAGTTATAATTCTTATCGCCAGGCTGTGAAAATCCGATAACCATTCCAACATTTTCAGCAAAATAGGAAACCATCGTTTCGATCCATGTTGGTTTGACATGACAATCCGCATCCGTGGACAAAATTATCTCCCCCCTGCTCTGTTGAATTCCCTGGTTCAAGGCATTCTTCTTCGCGGTTAAATTGGTTTCTTTACCTGGTATGGAATGAATATGTTTAACATGGTTATGGTGTTCTACAAACGTATCAATGATTTCACCGGTGCGATCCGCTGAATCGTCATTAACGATAATGATTTCAAACAACGATTTTGGATAGGTCTGGTTCACCAGTTCGGAAAGCAAATTTCCAATATTTTTCTCCTCATTTCTCGCGGCGATGACAACGGAAACCGAATATTTATTTGAACTTCGATATCGGTTTGGAAAAAAGAGACCAATCAAAAAACCCGATAGAATCAGAAAATAGATGCCTGTTACCAGGTAAAATAACCAATCAAACACGCATTACTCCAGATACAATTATAAAACTTGTATAGCTATAAGTTTTTTGTCTATCTTGGAAAAAAATTATTTAAGAACAAAATGTCTCATTTTTCCATTGAAATTTCCCAATCTGTCCCCAGAATCCAAAAATGACAACATATAATGGATGTAACACTATCGCCAGGGGAAAGACCGATAATGATTTTTTAAACCTGAATAAACCTGCTGTTCGATAAATTAACACAAACTCACTTAAACTTTTTACGAACAAACAAGCAAGCCAGACCATACCAGCTTTAAATATAAATAGGGAAACCGGCGCTAACACGATCAGGCACAAATTGAAAACATAAACAGCAACCAGCAGTAACTTAAGCCAGTTTGAATAATACCGTCCCTTGGAAGCATGACGAATTCGCTGGTTTGCAAAATGTTTATAATTAACCGGAACGTTCGAGCGAACAACAGTATCCGGATCAATCGCATATCGAACCTTCCATGCTGTTTTCTGGCTCACCAGGTGCAACAGCAAATCATCGTCTCCAGAGATCAGATGTAAAATTTCTTTAAACCCATCTACAGATTGATAAGTTTCTTTTCGATACGCCAGGTTTCTGCCATTACACGTGAGCGGCTTACTGAGTCCGAAACTGCCAGCAGCCATCGCAGCCAATGAAAGCGAATCCAATGTCATTAACCTGGAAAAAATCGTTTTTTCACCAGCTTTTTCGAGCGGTGAAAATCCGGCGACCAAGCCTACGTCAGTCTCAAAATAACTTACCATCCCTTTTATCCAGCCTGACGCTGGAATGCAATCCGCATCGGTTGTTAAGATAATCTCACCCTGTGCCGCTTCAATTCCTGTTTCGAGGGCATGTTTTTTGGGAGAAATACTATCGTGCAATTCTGTGACTTGAATCAGTTTTACTTGTGGATACGTTTTGCAATAGCTTTTAATAATGTCAACCGTTTTATCAGTTGATCGGTCATCCACAATTATTATTTCATATTTTTCTGAGGTATAAGATTGATTTACCAGTGCGTTGAGACATTTCCCAATATTTTCTTGTTCATTTCGAGCGGCAACGACCACAGTTACTTGATAAAGCCTGTTATGTTTGCCTGGTTTGAGAAAGAACAAACCCCGGTATAGCAACAATATTAAAATAACATATCCCAGGGTTAGAAAAATTGTCAGAGAAAATAAAGCTATTAGCATGAAAGATCAATGGCTGCGATTCGTAGGTTCAGTGGAGACTGTTTAATAGTTATGAAGTTCTACATTATCATTAAAGCGATTATAATTTTAAATAATTACAAGGGATTTTTAACTTCTATACTCAATTAGGTTTAATTTTGCAGTGTCAAATCGTTGGTATACTGATTCCATCGCTTGAAGCGATGGAATTAGTGAAATTCTAATCCTTAATCGGTATAAAAAATCAAATTCCTTAACATCATCTATATTTACAGTATAGAGTCTACAGGGCTGTTCAATTCTAATTATTATCTGTCAGAAAAGTCGGTTTCTGTGTCATTCCGAGCGTAGCGAAGCGGAGTCGAGGAATCTGTATCTCACGGTAAATTAGTTGGATAACAGATTTCTCGCTTCGCTTCGAAATGACACTCTTCTCAATATTTAGCAGTTTTCGGATAGAGCGTAGTTAGAATTGAACAGCCCTGATAGAGTCTATTAATATTGTTGGCTTTAAGTGTTGCAACAAGAGCTAACTCTTATAATGAAAAAAACCTCTCAAAAAATATACTTATGATAATATAACAAAAAAATTGTAAATATCAATAATTTTTATTTGTCAACTGAAGATAATTTAAATCCGTTTTCTTGGAGAATTTTGATAATCGGTTCCAAGATTCTAATAGTACGGCAACTGTTGGGATGACCATCGTGAAAAACGATAATATCCCCGTTTGTCACATTCGTTTTAATCTGGTTTAAAATAGTATTATCGGAAATATTTTTATCGAAATCATAACTCATTATACTCCACAGGATCGGCGTTAAGTTCAATTGGTAACAGACCTTGAGTAGCCTTGGTGAAAAAATCCCATACGGCGGGCGGAAATATCGAACCGGCTGTTCAATAATTTTTCTAACTATTTGTTTACTTTTACTTAATTGATCATATAAATAATCTGTTGATCGAAAAACCAGGCGTCGATGGTCATAAGAATGAATGCCAATCACATGATTTTTTTGAATCTGTCGCATCAGCCCTGGATTTTGCTGTGCCTTATTGCCCAGCACAAAAAAGGTCGCCTGAACAGTATGCTTTTGAAGAATATTCAAAATCTCTGGTGTAAAATCATTATCAGGACCGTCATCAAAAGTCAGGTAGACATTATCCTGTGCTTTCGGCTTGTTCCAGATAATTTGCGGGAACAGCCAAACCAAGACAGGTTGAATTCTAAATATTGTCATCTGCCTTTCCATTTAAATTTGCCCAAAATCCCTGCAAATCCGACATACAGGATGTATGGGATTTGAAAAAGCTCCGTTACAAGAAAATACTTCCGTAAGTCTCTACGTCCCACCAATGAAGTTGCTTTTAATATGAAAATAAAATCAACTAACAATTTTATACCCAGTGCGATGGTTGGATAAGGATAATAAAAAATAAATCGAATTGCAAACGGTAGCGAAGTGAATAATAACAGGTAATAAAGATAGACAGATGTCAAAAATAAAACGAGTGAAAGTTTCCTATATATAAATCCTTTCGATGCCCAGCGAATTCTTTGATTAATAAATTCATTAAAATCAGATATTGGTTTAGTATAGACAAAAGTATCTGGAGAAATAGATGCTGTTATTTTCCAATCTGTCATTTGATCAATTTTTTGAACTAACAGATCATCATCTCCACTGATAACATGATCTTCTCCACGGTAGCCGCCGACTTCTTTGAATGTGCTTTGCCGAAATGCTAAATTCGCACCGTTGGCAATAATTGGATTTCCAGTCCCAATGCTACCAATACCTGCGATAGTCAGTCCAGTGAACTCGAGTGACTGAATTTTATGAAAAACAGATGTTTCCCTTTCAGGAGCAAAACCGACATATCCTACCACCATTCCCACATCAGGTTCAAAATGAGTTATCATCTGTGAAGTCCAATGAGGAGACAACCAACAATCAGCATCAGTCGTGAAAATGATTTCACCTTCAGCAGCTTCGACACCTACTTGCAATGCTCGTTTTTTGGGGGATATATTTGGTGGACATGAATCCAATGAGATCATTCGTACGTTTAAGTTTTGAGACGTGTAGCTTTGAACAATCTCAGCGGTTCGGTCTTCCGAATCATCATCGATAACAATAATTTCTAACTTATCGCGGGGGTAATCCTGTTGCAATAATGAATCAAGACACTTGGAAATATTATCCTGTTCATTTCGAGCGGCAATAAGAATCGAAACAGCATACAGATGTTTATTTTTTCCTGATCCTAGTCGAAATAACCCCGAATAAAAGGATAAAATTGTTAAAGCATAAACTAACGATAGGAAAATAAATAGAAACAATATAAAGTAAAACATAAATATCTCATTCAATCAGTGAGTCATCAATTCAATGTCATTTAAGTTTAGGATAATGATGAATATCGAATACTGAATAAAGAATGTAGAAGTCTCTATTTTACTTCAAAATTCAATATTCTTTATTCGATATTCAAGATTCAGGTCTTAATTTAATGACATTGGTCATCAATTCACAAATCCAGATATGGACCGAGCAGGGGCAAAAAAATAGATTTTCAAAACTTTTAACCATTCTTCTGAAAAATTAATCGATATTTCAACACAAGCAATAAACCTACCAAACTCGGAATTAATAAATTAATTAAGAACAGCAATATCGATGCGTTAAACGCAGTAGACTCTTGCAGCCCAATTTTTCCCATGAAAAAAATAGCAGCGCTTTCCCGGATGCCAAGATCGCCAATTGAAATAGGCAGCATCGATTTCACAATCATGGTCGAGGCAATCGCCAGGAAAGCAGGTACGAACAAAGCCGTTTCGAATGAACAAACCAGAATATAAAATTGAAGCAGAAAGATAAAATAAAAGCAAAATGTTAACAGGAGCAGATGTATTGCCTGGCGTTTATGAAAATTATCGAGACTACTTATGAGCAATTTTATTTTATCCCGAAAGGGGAGGATAATATTCAAACTATATAAAAAACCTTTGATTATTTCGGGGTGAAATAGCACATAATAGATCACAATTAAAGCAATGATGGTGAAAATAAAAATTGGCACCATTGTGTAAAAGTACAGTTGTCGACTGACAAAAAACATGAGTCCAATGGCTCCCCCAAAAATAACCACTGCCAGCGAAAAAAATTTATCAATAAAAGCAATACCGAGCAAACGGACCCAGGAGCAATCTTTTATAAAAAAGGCTCGTCCAAACTCCCCTAATCGTCCCGGAGTTATGAATCCGAATGTAAAACCGGCAAGGAGTGATTGAAACGTTTCGCGGTTTGTCACTTCTGGTTTGAGTAATCTTACCAGGTAACGCCATTTATAAAATTGGATATAAATATTTGGCATCAACAGCATGAATGCTAATAAAATATATAACATTTTTGCTGATTTGAATGCCTCCAGTATTTCGTCGAATTGTAGCCTGTTGACGAGCATTGCCATGACGAGAAGAGAAATAGCAAGTTTGAGAAGATAAACCAATATCCGCTTAGAGATAAATCGTCTCGTTTTGGGTGCAGTTTTTGCAGATTCCGAATGATCCTCGTCTTTGTAAGATTCTTTCCCTGAATTTATTGTATGCATCTGATTTCCAGACTTGATTGATAGATCCGACCTTGGCTATATTTCCGAAGGAATATTTGCCCTTTTTATCGAAACAGCACGGAACAATGCTGCCATCCGATAAAATAACTGTGCTGTACCACAACCGGGGACAAATTTTCTGAATAGACTTTTTATTCGCTATCTGTTCATTATCGATGGCATAACGTCTCAAGTTAGAATTTTTTGGTAAAAACTGAAGCCCTGTTTCCTGCGACTCGATCTGGAAAGTTTTAAAAAGCAGCCGATCCACATTTAATTCGTTTGTCAGTTTTATAAACTGCTCACGCTGCATTTCGTTATACCGCGTGACAAGGCACTGTACCATCACTTTGGGCGTGCTGCAAGAAAGTTGATTTCTGAGCTGAATGAGTTGTTTGATTCCGTCGATAACCCGCTCAAAATTTCCTCCTTCTCGATATGTCAAATAAGTTGCTGAATCTGCTCCATCGAGGGAGATGATAATTGTATCCAGTCCACTTTTTACCAATGTGCGAATAAAATCTTTGTCAGTTAAAAAATGTCCGTTGGTACTGGTGGTGACATATATTCGCTTTTGCTTTGCGATTTTAATAAAGTCCACTAAATTTGGATTTAAAAAAGGCTCACCCTGGTTATACAGCAAAAGATACCAGAGCTTATCCCCTATTTGTTCGATAACCTGCTTGAATAAATTTAAATCAAAATAATGCTGCTCTCTTTTGATCCTTCCCATTCCAGTCACACACTGGGGACACCGCAAATTACAGAGCACAGTCGGTTCCACAGTTACAACAATTGGAACGCCCCACACATTACTTTTTTTGGATATAATTGAAATAGCTAAAGATGATAGAACTTTAATGCTATTGGTGATTCTTTTCAAAGATGCTGCTTTTATAAGCCGATTCCCAATAATTTCTTTCATCAGGTTCGCCCAACGATATACCAGGTTGGATTGATTAACGTGTTGAAGAATCCCACTCGATCATTTACGATTCGATAAATCCACTTTTCCAGCCGATTGTTGCGCATCCATCGTACCAATTTAATATGTAGCGGATGGCAAACAACAGCACAGGGATTCTGGAATAGAATTTTCGCTACCATGGTATTGACGAAGATCATCTCAACATTGTTAGATGTCAACATATCAGTTAATTTATTCAACGATAATAATGCTGCCAGGTCATTTCGTGGTCTCAAATCACGATGAAAAAAATCCTGAACGAGAAAAGCGACCATCCTTCGAGGGAACAATGCGACACCGGGCAGATTCCAATGCGGATCGCTGATAACATTTAATAACGAAAATCGATTTGGTGTTGAAATGTAGAGCCATCCTCCCGGGCGCAAGGAATATCTTACCTGGCTTAACAATTGAGCTGGAGCTGACACATGTTCCAATACATCTTGAAGAATAACAATATCATACCTCCTGGCCATGAAATACGATTGTTCATTATTGGCATTAAAAAAATTGATATTTGAGTCTTTAAAAAACAGTTCCAATTCAGGCTTTATGTCGACTGCGGTGACCCTCGCGCCCATCCGGGAAAGGCATCGAGCAGTTCCACCGTTTCCGCAGCCAAAGTCGAGAATATTTTTCCCCTCAAGCGAGGTAAATTGCTTTAACAGTGTTATCACCAGCCAACCGCGCTCATCCGCGAATTTCCTATAGTTTTCCCAAACCTGAGCAAGACTATTCACTTTTCACTATCCCCCTTTCACCTTTCATCATTTCCATTTCACCTTACCGAACCATGATGTTGGCGCAATGACCAGGTGATACCCGATGAAAAATAATTCCCATATTAAAAAATACTTAAATTTGATGCGGACATTGAAATCCTTGCCCGCCGCAATAAATAATAGCCAATCAATTAATAGTTTGGAAATTAACAGCAGGATAGCGAAAAATATATTTTGCCCCAGTATCATTGAAACCAGAAAAAATGCACAGAGGAACAAATTCGATAAATGGAACAAAAAATAAGCAGCTTGCAATTTAAAATTATAATATTTCCCTGCCGAGAGATGTCTCCTTTTTTGTGTAAAGAATTTTTTTAAAGTTTTGGTTTGGTACGCCGGAACAAAAGAGTCCTCATCAGGTGAAAATTTAATTTTCCATTCCGTTTCCTTGTGTACCAGTTGCAGAAAAAGATCATCGTCCCCTGAAACGCTGTGCATAATTTTATTGAATCCATTTAATTCATTGTAAACCTCGCGTCGATACCCCATATTGCGACCGGAACAGGTTATGGCACCTCCTAAACCGATGGTACCAGCCGCCGCGATTCCATTCGCGATGCTGTCCAATAGTAGCAGTTTACCCATCAAAGAATTTGTTGGATCGATTATTGGAGAAAATCCGACTACCAATCCAACATCAGCTTCAAAGCAAGCAAGCATAGATCGAATCCAGTTGGGTGGCGGAACACAGTCTGCATCAGTGAATAAGATGATCTCGCCAGAGCTGTTCGAAATCGCTTGCCCTAGAGCAACTTTTTTCCTACTCAGATCTGTGGATTTAAAATCACTCTGTAGAATTTTTAAATAAAAATACTTTTTTTGATAATCAGCTAAGATTTCAGATGTTCCGTCAGACGAACCATCATCAACAATGATAATTTCTAATAGGTCTGTTGGATAATTTTGATTGATCAACGCTTCCAGGCATAGACGGACATTTTTGAACTCATTTCTCATCGCGACGATAATGGTAACCAGTATGAGCTTTGTCTCAAAACAAGGATGTAGACAACTTAATCCCAGCCGAAGAAGCAGAATAATCAAAAAATAGATAAGAGCAGAACAGAGTGCAAATACTAAAAACCACATATTTTAGTAAACTGAAAATTTTATTTTATACCAAGAAAATTTTCTACTACAAAGCCACCAAAAAATATTAATCACAAAGTTCACAGGGATTTATTTTTACTCCTTATCTTAATCTGGAACAAATATTTTTCCTGGTGACTTTGTGTCTTCTTAGTGAACTTTGTGGTTTCATTTTTATTTCTTTTGACTTGTAACATAGTCTTTTGGGATTGGATTCTACTTTCCAGCTTCGCTGCGCTAAGCTAATCCATGTTAATAAATTGGAGATAGAAGTGCTTTGTCTCAATTTTTAAAAAATATGAATGCAAAATATCAAAAAAAAAAATAATAATCAAGTCGTTTTTGCAAAATATGTATTGACATTTAAGCAATCATTTTTTATTATTCAGGTCAATAAAAGTTATTACTAATTTTCATAAATCAAGCATAGGGATTCAAGATGGAAAAAGTTGTAGAATTTTTTAAATCAGTTACAGTTTTAGACATACCTCTGGTTACTCTGACAATAGCTCTTCTTGTCATTATTATTTCATTGATTTTGCGTAAATTGTTCAGTCATTTGGTAGTAAACTATTTCAGTCGTCTTGCACAGAAAACTGAAACCAGGCTTGACGAAATATTATTGAACTTAATCGAGGGTCCATTACGACTGGTAGTGGTGGGGATTGGGTTTTATATAGCTCGACTTATCCTTTACGACCACTTTAGTGAGCGACTTAATAAGGTTTTTGACAAAGGATTCCAACTGTTCTTTTTGGTTGTGATCTGCTGGCTCATCTACCGTGGTGCCGATGTTATTGTGCAATACCTGCAGAGACTTGCCAGTAAAACCCCTACCGAACTTGATGATTTATTGCTTCCTTATTTGAGAAGGGTAATTCGGATTGTATTAATTATTTTGATTATTATTAAAATTGCTGAAATTATTTTAGGGATGTCGGCGGCTGCTTTGCTTGGTCTGCTCGGTGGTATGGGGTTAACTCTTGGGTTAGTGTTTAAAGATATCATTGCCAACTGGTTCGGTTGTGCGGTAATTTATGCAGATAACTTATTTCGGGAAGGCGATTGGATTATGTTGAACGATGGTAAAGTTGTTGATGCTGATGTTGAGGAGATCGGTCTCAGGAGTACCAAGTTTCGTAATTTCGATAAAACTGTCTCTGTTGTTCCCAATGCAATGCTTGCCCAGGGCGTCGTTAAAAATTGGTCTCGCATGTTTAAGCGACGCGTCAAATATAGTTTTAGCATTGATGGAATTGGACCAGATAGACTCACTAACATCCTTGGTGGTATCCGAAACATATTGTCAAATGATGAAGATGTCCATCAGGAATTCCACATGGTGAATTTTAGAGAAATGGAAGGAAATAGCCGCATCATCAGGCTCTATTATTTTACGAAGACCTTAGCCTGGAAAGAACATGAGCAGGTGCGTGAAAACATCAATATAAAAATTTTAAAATTGTTTGAACAACACCATATCGATAAATTGGCATACACCATTGTTGATCTCAGCGATGATCGTCCTCGAGATTTTTCGGTGAGTGTTGAGAAGAATTAGTCGAAATTTTTAGCTACCACAAAGGTACGAAGTAATGACATATTAAGATTTGTTTGAAAGATAGTCTTATTCTTTGGCTGGTTTGATGTCTTAACGGTTAAAAAAAGGAACCTAACAAGGTGAGGTAACTATGCAAAAATTATTACTGAAAATTGTCATTATAACTGTATCCCTGTCTGTTATTTCTTTCCAGATTATTGCACAGCCACTCCCAACAGCCAGTCCGGAAGAAGTTGGCATGTCCTCTACCCATCTCAATTTAGTCAAAGCCATCATCAAAGCTGCCATTGAGCGAAAGGATTTTCCTGGTGCTACAATTTTGGTTGCCAGAAAAGGAAAAATCGTATCGCGGGATGCTCATGGCGATTGTCAATGGATTCCTGAGAAAAGATCCATGAAAGTGAATATGATTTTCGACATGGCTTCCATTACCAAACCCGTTGCAACAGCAACATCAATCATGATTTTAGTCCAACAGGGCAGAATTCGATTATGGGATAAGGTGAAAGATTTTGTACCAGAATTTGCACCTTATATCGATGAAGATGGAAACCCTGGCAAGGATGCTCGAATTTGGCATTTGTTGACCCACACTTCAGGACTGCCACCCGATACCAATGCCCAACAGGTTGAAGAAAAGTTTGGGAGTCCCTGCCCGATGGATTCCCTCGTAACATATATTGGTCAACTTCCGAAATCCGATCCCCCAGGCAAGGCATTTCATTACAGTTGCTTAGGCTTTATTACATTGGCTTATATTTTAGATCGAGTAACAGGGCAAACAGTAGCAGAATTCTCTCAACAACACATTTTTAAACCGCTTAAGATGGAACACACATTCTATACTCCACAAGAAAAATTTCGTAACTTATGCGTACCAACAGAAGTTGTCAATGGAAAACCATTCATTGGCGTTGTTCATGATCCATTAGCTCGATTGCAGGGCGGCATTTCTGGTAATGCTGGATTATTCTCAACAGTTGATGATTTAGCCATCTTTGCCCAGATGATATTGAACAAAGGTGAATTCAATGGAGTGCGAATTCTTAGTCCGTTAACAGTGGAACGAATGACTGAAGTTCAGCCCGAGGTTTCCTTTGCTGGTAGAGGTTTGGGATGGGATTTAAACTCTGCTTATTCAACCAATGGCGGCGATATTTTTGGTCATCAATCTTATGGACATACCGGCTATACTGGCACCTCAATCTGGATCGATCCAGAAACTGAAACGTTTGTAATTTTTCTGACGAATCGAGTCCATCCCGATGATAAGGGATCGATTGTTTCCTTGAGGAGTCGGGTAGCAAATATTGTTGCCAGCGCAATTCTCAAAAAGTAATGACTGTAGTCAAGAAGCGATGCTGAATAAGAAAACGTTACTCGATACTTGATATTTGATAAAATAAAAAAACCTCCACAAGATTATAATCCTGGGGAGGTTCTTTAAAATCTTATATACTCAATTAGGTTTAATTTTTCAATGTCAAATCGCTGATGTACTGATTCCATCTTTTAGAGCGATGGAATCAGTATGAAATTTTAACCCTTAATCAGTAGTATAATGTGTATTCAATAATTTAATTTTATTTTTCAAATCCGAAATCTAAAATTGTAAATCGAATTGTGGAGACGGCGGGAGTCGAACCCGCGTCCGAGAGCCCGGTTTTACAGACCTCTACATACTTAGTCTATTGTTCATTCTCGCTTTCCGAAGTACAATAGACAAAGCTCCTGGAAAGCCAGCCCGGTTAAGTTTCGCCCCTGTTCCCCAGGCAAAAACAGGAACTATCCCATCATTAACGACGCACTTGATTGAGTCTGACGGGCACAACTCAATCAGTACGGGCTGCTTTATTAGGCAGCCAAAGCATACGCATAGTTGTCTGCGTTTAATTTTATTTCCCGGCAGATTAACGAGGAACCAGGACCTCGGTATGCCATCTGTACTCCCTCGACCCCCGTCGAAGCCAGTTTCGTCCCCGTGTACAATTTATATGACGAATCAAATAGACGAAAGTTCCACAATATTGATTACAATAAGGCTGCAAAACTCTAAAAGTAAAATTCTTTCACAATTACCAGTTAATCAATCTCGGTAAACTGTTACCTGCTTTCAAGAAACGTCGGAATGTATACTTTCAGGATCCTCTCATATTTCATGCTTTGCGCAGTTGGAGTTATCGCTTTCTTGATCCTTTTAAAATGACGTCAGATTTTCTATTAATTCCCTGAAATCGAGCAGTCCTGGTTGAATAAATCGTGGCTGGCCATCTGAAGCGAAGTTTGGACCAGGTATTTTATTGGCGAAAGGGAGAAGAAGACGAGATAGACTTCATTGTATGCGATGCTCAACAGCTCATCACAAATATTGAAGTCAAATATCAAGCTCAAATTAATCCCTCAAATTTATTCGATTGTTTTAATTCAAAATCCATCTT
>SMTZ1_10002013_pt1 | contig 20546 bp, 23 predicted proteins | sample DeeMarSWOR136_30_FD_25667 | JGI IMG/M metagenome (IMG submission 25667) | reverse complement strand
AGGTACGAATAATCTCCCCCCTAGCATGTTCTCATAGGCTTCGAATTCGCTCTCAAAGTTTCTTATATCATTTTGCCATTTTTCATAATCAGAAAAACTTAGACCATAAGTCGTTCCCACACTAATGAAACCTAAAGGTTTCCCTATCTTTATATATGCTATCTTATCCCAATTATCAACATCTCCGAATGTAACTGCACCAAAAGGGTAGTACAACATAGGTTCATACCCACCGCCAGTACAATCAATAAATATTAATCCCCTGTCAATCGTCTTAAATGCATTGAGAGCATGTCCTACACCAACTTCAAAATCGATTCCAACCCAAGCAGTTCTAATACCTGCTGATTCTGCTTTATTGTGTAAATCCTGTGCGAAGCAACCACAATCATATGAAAAATCGTATGTAGACTTATCCGTCTCATCATCTGCCAGAAACGAGAGCAATGAAGACCAAGTTGGATTTCTTGCATTCTCGTTGTTAATTAGGTTCACCTCACTTCCCAACCCCTTTATATATGGTGGCTGAATACCGCTTTGTACTTCTATACCCAACTCCTTATATAGGCTAATCTGCTTTTGCGCTCCTGCAAGTTCCTCTCTATATTTTCTAGCCTCTTCTTCAAAATATTCTACCCTGTTTTGAGTGTTTGCTAGTTTTGCTTCCATATTTGCTAGTTCATACCTCATGTTATGTAGTTCTTTTTGTATATTTACATGCTCACTCATTAATTTTTCATATTCTGCTTTATAATCCGTGCATCCGAGCACTAAGGAAGCAACAGCGAATGCCATAAAACCTAATAAAATTATCTTGTTTGTCCTCATGAACATTCTCCTCAAGGTATTAGTGTAAATATATGACTTTCTCTCCCTCTTTACTCCATTGCTTTCACATTAACTTCCAGTCATTATTTCACTATAAAGCTGAGCCAGAGCTCATTTAAATCGTCCATATCTAACCCGTATACCTTCTGCAAGGCCCCATCGTAGCCGCTGCCTTCACGGAAGGTGTTAAGCAGCTCCAGCATCTGGCTCCGGCCGTAATTATTGATCAGAAAATCAACCAAGCTGTAACTCTGGGCGTAAGCGAGTGCCGATTCTTCCGCGTAGGCAGAAAAGGGGCTGGACAGGCTGCGCACCGTTATCAGAGTGTCTTCATTGATTGCCTTGACCAGCAGGTTGACAAATACCGGCTCCAGCGAGCCCTCGGCATACATGGCCAGACCCTCGTCCAGCCAGGTGGGCAGGTCGTTATAGGGGTTGAAGACAACCTGGTGGATTACCAGGTGCGTCAGTTCGTGGGTCATTGCCCGCTTGCCCCAGTCAAGGGTGTCCGGGTTAATGCCGATGGCAATGGTGCTGAACCTGGTGTAGGCCACGCCTCCCGTCCACTCCTGAGGGAATATCATGGCACCGCGCAGGTCTTCGGATTTGGCGTAAATATATATCTCGGCCGGACTCTCCAGTTCGGCGCCGGTATCGCTGGCCAGCCGCACCAGCGCCTGCTGGGCCGTATCCATGAGCTCCCGGGCAAAGGCCTCATCTCCTTCGTACCAGTACAGGGTCAACAGTCCCTGACTCAAACTGCGCCAAGGATAGCGGTCATCACTAATCTGCACCTCCGTCGGTTCGGTTTCCAGTCTCTCGCCTCCAGCATCCTCCAGCGTCCACCAGTAGCTCAAGCTGCTGCCCGGCGGCAGACCACCAACCTTCCTCATATCCCAGCTCCACTTCGCATCAGGCTGAGCAGCTGGCTCAAACTGCAGGATTACCTCGCTGATAACCTCGGCATGGCTCATCCGGTCGACCGTATAGTGCAGGCGGATATCGGTGATGGCCGTATCGCTGGCCGCGGAAAGACCGAAGGTCACCATCATCGGAAAATCGACTTCCACCCGGCTGTCCAGAACCTCCAGCCCGTCAGCGGCTCGAACGGTTGCCGGGCCCAACGGTAACAAGGGTAAAATAGCAATCAGTATTGGGAACAGCACCTTTTTTATCATTCTTCCCTCCCCAGGCCAGAGCGATGATAGGCCTCCAGAAGTCCATCCAGTTCGCCGTCAAGCACAGCATCAGGATTGCTCGCCTGGTAGTCGGTCCGGTGGTCTTTGACCATTTTGTACGGATGCAGGACATAGCTCCGTATCTGGTTTCCCCAGCCCGCGGCGATATGCTTCCCTTTGAGCTTGGCCTTCTCCTCGGCGCGTTTCTCCAGCTCCAGTTCCAGAATACGTGACTGGAGTATCGTCATCGCGATCTCCTTGTTCCGGTACTGAGACCGCTCGCTCTGGCAGGTAACCACCAGCCCCGTGGGCAAATGGGTCAACCTGACGGCGCTGCTCGTCTTCTGCATATGCTGCCCGCCTGGCCCGCTGGAGCGGAACGTCTCCACCTTCAAATCATCGGGGACAATTTCGATATCAACGTCCGCTCTGGCCTCCGGCATCACCTCCACCAGAGCAAACGAGGTATGGCGCGCGTGGTCGGCATCAAACGGGGACAGCCGTACCAGCCGGTGTACACCGTGCTCCGCCTTTAAATACCCGTAGGCATAGTCGCCGGAAATCTCAATGAGCACGCTTTTCATCCCGGCTTCCTCACCCGGTGTGCTTCCCAGTATTTCCGCCCGGTAGCCGTGGCGCTCCACCCAGCGCAGGTACATCCGCATCAGCATTTCCGCCCAGTCCTGGGACTCGGTGCCGCCGGCGCCGGCATGAACCGCCAGAATGGCATTTCTCTCATCATATTCACCGCTGAAAGCAAGCTGGAATTCGAGTCGCTCGAGAGCGGCCGCGACCTGCTCCGTTTCCAATTGTATCTCTGCCTGCAGCGATTCATCTTCCCCAGTCAGATGGGCCAGCTCCGTCAGGTCAGCCACCTTCTTCTCCAGCTCGCGCCACCGTTCTACCACCCGCTTTTGCTCCGCCAGGCGACGCATGGTATCCTGCGCTTTAAGCTGGTCAAGCCAGAAGGCTGGCTTTGCCGATTCTTTCTCCAGCTTGTTGATTTCCGCCTCCCTGCCGGCAATGTCAAAGATGCACCAGCGTCATGGAAATCCGAGACCGCAGGTCTTCCAGCTTGTCCAATAGTTCCTGCATTCTATCTGCCCTTTCCCCCTAAAACAATTTCCCCTGGAAAGTCAGCTCGGGAGAGGGAGTATACTCTTTCTCCTTTATGTTCCCACCGGCCGCCAGATGGGCCAGACGCAGCGGCTCTGGAATGCGGTAGCCGCGGCAGCAGGCTAGCGCCCAGCCAATGGCGGCCTCAAGGTCCACCTTATGGCCGATGGAAATATAGAGCGGGCTGGTATCCTCCTTGGTGCGCAGGACAGCCCCGATTATTTCACCATTGTCCACAACCTCGGCATAGCTGCCCGGTGTTCTGGCCGGCTCCTGATGCCGACCGCAAAGTCGTGATTTGGCACAGCCAACGGTCGGCGTGTCCAGAAGAAGCCCCAGGTGGGAGGCCAGCCCGAGGCGACGGGGGTGGGCCAGCCCCTGACCGTCCACCAGAATGAGGTCGGGCGTTACCGTCAGCTTCTCACAGGCAGCCAGAACCAGCGGCGATTCACGAAAAGAGAGGAGGCCCGGAATGTAAGGAAAGGGCAGTTTTTCGTTCACCGTTTTCACTTCCACCAAATTTAACGCCGGGTAATCCATGACAACCACAGCCCCGGTAGCCATGCCTTGAGCACGTCCAGCAGATATATCAGCGCCTGCAATAAATCGGGGGTTAGCAACCTCGCTGAGGCGAGAAACATTGGCGGCCAGTTCCCTCTGTATCGCGAAAGCCTGTGGCACGCTAACCTGCCAGCCATGCAGATGATGCACCTTCATATCTCGAATTATAGCTTCAATGCGGTCATCTGGCAACTGATTTCCCCGTTGCCATTGACAGCCACCGTATCAATAGTGCATAATATAATTACTTGGGAAACTAGAAAAACATGGTAAAAATCAGACTACGCCGCACCGGAGCCAAGGGCAAGCCCAACTACAGACTGGTTGTTGCTGACTCCCGCTCACCCCGCGATGGAGCCTTCATCGACATCATCGGTCATTTCAATCCCCTCACCGATCCGGAAACCGTGGTTATCAACGAAGAAAAAGCACGCCACTGGTTAAGCCAAGGTGCCCAACCAACCGATACCGCCGCCAGGCTGCTGAGCAAGGCTGGCATTTTAGAAAAATCCAATACAGTTAAGGAGAGCCTCAAATCATGAGTGAACCTGCTACACAAGGAGAAAGCATGAAAGAACTCGTCGAGTACATCGCCAGATCAATCGTTGATGAACCGGATGAAGTAAAGGTTGAAGAGGAAACTGACGAAGAAGGCCTGACCACACTGAAATTACAGGTCGCCGATGAGGATAAGGGAAGGGTCATTGGCAAGCAGGGCCGGATCGCCGAAGCCATGCGCGCTCTGCTCAGGGTAAAAGCGGCCAAGGCTTCCGCCCGCGTTAGACTAGAAATTGTCTGAGCTCGCTCCATCTGAAAATACAGAACCAACTGATTTGCACTTCATCGCCATCGGGCGTATCATTACCCCTTGGGGCGCCCAGGGCAAAGTAAAGGTCCAGCCGGAAACTGACTTTCCCCAGCGGTTTTCCCCTGGCCAGCAGATATTTGTCAACGGCAAGCCTTTGACCATCCTTGAGGTGTCATGGCACCACGCCCGGCTGATACTGAAGTTAAGCACCATCGACCGCGTGGAAGAGGCCCGGCAGCTACGGGGCAAAGATATAGAGATACCACGAAGCCATGTCCAGCCACTGCCGGAAGACCATTACTACTATTTTCAGCTCATCGGGCTGGAAGTAAGGACGACTGAAGGGGAAAAGCTGGGCGAAATCAAAGAAATCATAACTGGCGAAAGCAATGACGTTTATGTGGTGGATACCGCTCGAGGGCAGGTCCTTATTCCGGCCATTGAAGATGTGGTCAAGTCAGTGGATTTAGAGCGTGGGTATATGGAGATTGAGCCCATCTCAGGGCTTCTGGAATTAAACCGGAAAAAGAGCGGTTAACTTTCGGCTAACGTCTTGCCTTTCTTCTCCGCGCCATCTCCGCCACCTTCAGGCGTGCCAGCGAACGACGGAGCGAAGCCTCGGCCCGGGCACCATCAATGCCAAGCTCACGCTGCTGTGTCAGCCTCTCCTGAGCACGCTTCCTGGCCGCCTCCGCCCTTGACACATCGATTTCCTCAGCCCGCTCCGCAGCGTCGGCCAGAATGACCACCTTGTCGGGGCGCACCTCAAGGAAGCCGCCGGTTATCGCCAGCAACAGTTCCTCGCCGCCCCTTTTTATCCGCAGCTCGCCGGGCAGCAGCGCCGTCATCAACGGCGTATGGTGGGGCAGAATTCCAAGCTGCCCTTCGGAACCGGGCGCCACCACCATGTCCACGTCATCGGAATAGACCATTCGCTCTGCGGTTACAATATCAAGTCTGATACCCGGCATCGCCTACTTCCTCGTCTTTTTGGCCTCCGCTTCCGGCTCTGCTTCAGCTTCTTCGGCCGTGCTCTCTTTCCCCTCGTCTTGTCCGCTTTCCTCCACAGGCTCCTTCTTCTCTTCCTCCTCCTCACCGCTGACCTTTATCGTCTTGGCCTGCTTGGCCACCTCATCAATAGTGCCCACCATATAGAATGCCTGCTCCGGCAGGTCATCGTACTTGCCATCCAGTATCTCCTTGAAACCGCGCACCGTTTCCTGTATCGGCACGTACTTGCCCTCCCGGCCGGTGAATACCTCGGTGACGAACATCGGCTGTGAGAGAAAGCGCTGTATGCGCCGTGCCCGGCCCACGGTAAGCTTGTCTTCATCGCTGAGCTCCTCAATGCCGAGTATGGCAATGATATCCTGAAGGTCCTTGTAACGCTGCAACACCCGCTGCACCTCACGGGCAACCTGATAGTGCTCCTCGCCCACCACCACCGGCGTCAGGATGCGCGAGGTTGAGACCAGAGGGTCAACGGCGGGGTAGAGCCCCTGCTCGGCAATGGACCTCTCCAGCGCAATCACAGCATCAAGGTGCCCAAACGTGGCCACCACTCCCGGGTCGGTATAGTCGTCCGCGGGAACATAGATGGCCTGGAAAGAGGTGATGGAGCCGTTTCTGGTGGAGGTAATCCTCTCCTCCAGCTCGCCCATTTCCGTTGCCAGCGTCGGCTGGTAGCCCACGGCCGAAGGCATACGCCCCAGCAGTGCCGAAACCTCCATCCCGGCCAGGGTATACCGGTAGATATTATCTATGAAAAGCAGCACGTCCTGTTTTTCAACGTCGCGGAAGTATTCCGCCATGGTCAGCCCGGTAAGCCCGACGCGCAGGCGAACGCCCGGAGGCTCGTTCATCTGCCCGAATACCATCACCGTCCTATCAATAACCCCTGACTCCCTCATCTCATGCCACAGGTCGTTGCCTTCACGCGACCGCTCGCCAATGCCGGTGAACACGGAAAAGCCGCCGTGCACGGTGGCGATATTGCGTATCAGCTCCATGATAATCACCGTTTTACCCACCCCGGCACCACCATAAGCCCCGATTTTACCGCCCCTGGTAAACGGCGTTATCAGGTCAATCACCTTGAGCCCTGTTTCCAGCATCTCGGTGCTCGTTGACTGTTCCTCGAGTGACGGTGGCGGACGGTGGATGGGCCAGTGCTCCTTCGCTTTCACAGCGCCGAGGTTGTCCAGAGGCTCGCCCATGACATCAAACAGACGCCCCAGCGTAGCTCTCCCCACAGGTACGCTGAGTGCTGCTCCTGTATCAATCGCCTCAGCGCCACGCTCCAGACCATCGGTAGGTGATAGCGCCAGACATCTGACCCAGTTATTACCCATATGCTCCTGGACTTCAAGCACTACCTTGCTGCCATCGGCATTTATCTCAACCGCGTTAAAAAGCGCTGGCAATTTATCAGGCGGGAATTCGACATCAACCACCGTGCCGATTACCTGAGTCACTTTGCCTTTTGCCATTGTTACCTCCTCGGTCAGGCCAGAGCTTCCACGCCGCCGGCAATGTCCAGAAGCTCCTTGGTAATCGCCTCCTGGCGGGCTTTATTGTAAAGCAGGGTCAACCCATCGATAAGCTCATTGGCGTTATCCGTGGCGTTCTTCATAGCCACCATCCGCGCCGACTGCTCGCTGGCGATGGACTCCAGAATGGCATGATAGACTTCCATCTCAACAAAGCGGGGCAGCAGGCTGCCCAGCACGGCATCAGGTCTTGGCTCGTAGATGTATTCCACCTTCTGCGCTGCCGGTATGCTGGCCGGTTCCACCGGGAGCAGCTGCTGCACGCAGGGACGCTGTACCATCGTGGAGATAAATCGGGCATAAACGAGGCAGACCAGGTCAAAGACATCTCTGCTGTAATCATCAATCACAATGTGTGATATGGGCTGGGTGTCCATCAGGCCAGGACGGTCACCGAGGTGAGTGAATTCAGCGGCCATCTCCATATTGCACCGGCGTACAAATTCACAACCCTTCCGCCCCACCGCGATAACCGAAACCGGGACCTTCTGCTCCAGAATGTAGCTGGCAATGGTGCGGTTCAGGCTGCTGGTAAGCCCTCCGCACAGGCCGCGGTCGGGAGTTATGTGAACCAGGGCAATCTTTTTAATCGGGCGCCGCTGCAGGAGCGGATGTAGTGCCTGCCCGGCCTCGGTTAAAGCCGCCAAGTCAGCAATGACCTGCTGGATTTTTTCCGCGTAGGGCCGGCCTGCCAGACCACGCTCCTGCGCCCGCCTCATTCTGGAAGCGGCAATCATCTCCATCGCCCTGGTTATTTTGGCGGTGCTTCTTACGCCACGTATTCGCCGTCGAATGGCGCGGATATTAGCCAATCACTTCCTCCAGTTATTTAAAGAGCCGTCACCTTCAGATTGCAGCTACTCATCAGTCCCTGGCATTTGGAAATAACTCACTGGAACGGAGCTCTTTAAACTCCTTTATCGCTTTGATTAAATTCCTCTCCAGCTTCGAGTTAATCTCCCGGTCTTTGGCAATGGTTGCAACGATTTCCGGATTTTTTTCATCCATGAATTGATAAAACATGCTTTCAAATATGGCGATTTTATCTAGGGCAATATCATCCAGATAACCGTTGACCGCGGCATAAAGAATCATGACCTGCCGTTCCAGTGCTACGGGCATAAACTGAGGCTGTTTCAGGACTTCGGTAAGCCGCTGACCGCGTTCCAACTGGTTCTTGGTAGCTTTATCCAGTTCGCCGGTGCCGAACTGGGCGAAAGCTGCCAGTTCCCGGTACTGAGCCAGTTCCAGACGCAGCTTGCCAGCTACCTGCCTCATTGCCTGGGTCTGCGCCTTACCGCCGACACGCGATACCGATAAACCGACGTTAAGCGCCGGCCTGATGCCAGCATTGAAAAGATCGGCCTCCAGATACATCTGACCGTCGGTAATTGAAATGACGTTGGTTGGAATATAGGCCGAAAGGTCTCCAGCTTGCGTTTCGATGATGGGCAGCGCGGTCAGTGAGCCGCCGCCGTATTCCTTGGCATACTTTGCCGCCCTTTCCAGCAGCCGACTGTGCAGATAAAAGACATCGCCCGGATAGGCCTCCCTTCCCGGAGGTCGGCGCAGCAGCAATGATAGCTGCCGGTATGCCCAGGCGTGTTTGCTGAGGTCGTCATAGATGATCAGCGCATCCTTGCCCTGTTCCATGAATTCCTCACCGATGGCACAGCCGGCGTATGGTGCCAGGTACTGAAGAGCAACGGAATCAGAGGCGCTGGCCACCACTATGATGGTATGCTCCATGGCGCCATGGCTTTCCAGTGAGGCCACGAGCTGAGCCACCTTGGACACCTTCTGGCCAATGGCAACGTAAATACAGATAAGGTCTCCGCCTTTCTGGTTTATAATCGTGTCAATGGCGATAGCCGTTTTGCCTGTGGAGCGGTCGCCAATTATCAGCTCCCGCTGCCCTCGACCAAGGGGAATCAGGCTGTCAACTGCTTTGACACCGGTCTGCACTGGAGTATCTACGGACTGGCGCAGCACCACATTGGGTGCTACACGCTCTACGGGCCTGGTGCCTTTGGTTTTAATGGCACCCTTGCCATCCAGCGGGCGACCCAACGGGTCAATGACCCGCCCGAGAAGCGCCTGACCCACAGGCACCTCAACGATACGCCCGGTACAGCGCACCTCGTCGCCCTCCTTGACCTTGAGGTAGTCTCCGAGGATTATCGCGGCCACGCTGTCCTCCTCCAGATTCAATGCAATCCCCATAATATCATTGGGGAACTCGAGCAGCTCATTGTACTTTGCCGAAGCCAGCCCATAAATGCGAGCAATGCCATCACCAACTTCGACCACCGTGCCCACATCCACCATGGTGACGGTACTGCCAAACCGCTTGATTTGTTCTTTCAGCACCGATACAATTTCCTGCCCTCTAGTTGCCACCGGAGCTACCTCCTCTCCGAGTTAATTCCCTTGCTTTTTATTTCACTGCCTGCCCTCGACGAGACTTTCCACAACCGACGGGTCGGCCAGGGTGCTGGTATCACCCAGATTGCCGACATCGCCAGCAGCAATCTTTACCAAGATACGGCGCATGATTTTCCCGCTCCTAGTCTTGGGCAGGCCTTCCGCAAACTGGATTTTATCCGGCGTAGCGATGGGCCCTATTTCCTTGCGGACATGGGCCACAAGCTCCTTCTTGAACTCTTCTGTACCCTCCAGCCCCGCCTTCAAAGTAACGTAGGCGTAAATGCCCTGTCCCTTCACCTCATGGGGCATGCCGACCACGGCCGCCTCGGCCACTTTGGCATGGGAAACAAGCGCGCTTTCCACCTCGGCAGTACCGATGCGATGGCCGGAGACGTTTATCACGTCATCGATACGGCCCATCAGCCAGTAGTAGCCGTCCTCATCGATTCGGGCACCATCGCCGGTGGTGTAAACGCCCGGAAAGCGGACAAAGTAGGTCTCCTTAAACCGCTTGGGGTCACCGTAAACACCGCGCATCAAGCCGGGCCAGGGCTGTTTTATCACCAGATAACCGCCTTCATTCACCCCCACGGTCGAGCCGTCTTCCCGCAGTATCGCCGGCTCCACACCGAAGAAAGGCACACCAGCGGAGCCGGGCTTGGCTGACATGGCGCCGGGCAGGGTGGTAATCAAGATGCCCCCGGTCTCGGTCTGCCACCAAGTATCCACAATGGGGCACCTTTCCTGGCCGATGACATTGTAGTACCACATCCAGGCCTCGGGATTTATCGGTTCCCCCACCGTGCCCAAGAGCCGCAAAGAGCTGAGGTCGTGTTTATTGGGCCACTCCTCACCCTCGCGCATGAGGGCGCGGATGGCGGTGGGGGCGGTGTAGAAAACGTTAACCTGATACTTCTCCACAATGTCCCAGAACCGGTCCGCGTGCGGGTAGGTGGGTATGCCTTCGAACATGATACACGTGGCGCCAAAGGCCAAAGGACCATAAACAATGTAAGAATGACCGGTCACCCAGCCGATGTCCGCCGTGCACCAGAATACGTCTTCTTCTCTGATATCGAAAATCCATTTAAACGTTTGATAGGTGTGCAGCAGATAGCCTGCCTGGGTGTGCATTACCCCCTTTGGCTTGCCGGTACTGCCGCTGGTGTAAAGGACAAAGAGAGGGTCTTCTGAATCCAGTGCAGCCACATCGCAGACGGGCTTTATCTCCACGCCAGCCATGAGGTCATGCCACCACTGGTCGCGCCCCTCCTTCATGGGCACGCCGATATCAGCCCGCTTCACCACAATAACGTTCTTGACATCGGGACAGGACTCAAGCGCCTGGTCGGCATTATCCTTGCTGCGGATAACACGGCCGCCCCGATAGTAGCCATCACAGCAGATAAGCGTTTCCGATTTGCAGTCCAGTATGCGGTCGCGCAGTGCTTCGGCGCTGAAGCCGCCAAAGACGACGCTGTGAATGGCGCCGATGCGAGCACAGGCCAGCATAGCAATGGGTAATTCCAGAACCATAGGAAGGTAAATTGAAACGCGGTCGCCCTTTTTCACCCCCAGCCTCCGCAGCACATTGGCGAACTTGCACACCTCACGATAGAGCTGCTGGTAGGTCATTACCTTGGTATCGCCGATGTCACCTTCCCAGATGAGCGCCGCTTTATTTTTACGCCACGTACCGACGTGACGGTCCAGGCAGTTATAGCTCACGTTAAGTTTACCGCCAACAAACCACTGATGCTTTCCTTCGGCAAAATCAGCTTCCACCACTTTATCCCATTTCCTGAACCAGGTGAGTTGCTCGGCCATCTCCCCCCAGAACCCGTCCGGGTCATTCAGGGAACGCTGGTATAGCTTCTGGTATTCATCCATACTCTTTATATATGCCGACTCGGTAAATTCCTTCGGGGGTTTGAAGCTTCTCTTCTCCCCCATCATCGAAGTAATCCCTTTAACTTCGCTCATCAAATCCTCCGTCTAGTTCTGAACCTTCCTGTATATGCCTCGCTCGCTTCTCCCGATTACTTTGCGTCTCCGCCACTCCCCATGAAAGATATCCAATTCCGCTAGTCCTGCGCGGTCACGCCCATTAACTGAGTGTAGGCACTATTGAGCCTGTTGGCTATGGTCTGAGCAACCGCTCTGTGGACTTTACAGCCAATTGGCGACTCGGTCTGGCATAACTGGGCAAGCTCCTTACCATTAAATGCCAGCACCTTCGTGGTCTCAATGGCTCGCACCGTGCTATACATACGATGAGGAGGCAACATCCCCGACCAGCACACCAGCTCGAAGTTCGATGCCGCCTGTATCTGTCGATGCATCATCGGCCCCAGTTCCAGGTATATACCAACGAGACCGTCCTCAATAATGAATACCTTTTCCTGACTCCTGCCCTGCCTGCCTAAGCTATCACCGACCTCATATACTTCGCTGGTTGCCATATCGGCGATGATTTCCAGTTGTTCACCATCCATCTCACGCAATATTGGGCATCGCTTCAGTACCTCAAGTTTTTCCATTCTCAGACCTCCATAATCTTTTTAAGTTGGTTTTTAAGGTTACCTTTCCGTACCAGCCATTTCCTTCTTCAACATCGCCAGCTTGCTCCGGATACTGCCGTCCAGCAACCGGTCTCCAATTCGGGCGACGAACCCGCCGATTACGTCAGGGTCAACATCTGACCTGATTTCAATCTTCTTGCCCACAATACGGCCGAGATGTCTGGCCAGTTTTTCCTCTTCTTCTCTGGCCAGTGGAACGGCGGTGGTCACCTCAGCCAGCTCTATACCGCGGTAGCTGTTCCATAACCGTTGATACTCATCAGCGATTTCACCGAGCATATCAAGCCGGCCCCGGCTGATGAGCAGAAGAACCAGACTCAGGATTAGCGGATTCACTCCTTTCATCTGGCCGGAGAGCAATTTCGATTTTTCCTCGAAGTGGACCTTGGGGCTTTCCAGAAACGCCTTTAAATCCCTATCAATTACTATTCGGGCAATCTTCTCCAGATCAGACTGCCAGCGTTCTAATTCGCCCGCCTCCAGGGCAATTTCAAAGGTCGCCTGTGCATATCGCTTCGAGTATGCTCTACTCGCCACATCCGCTCCTTGATAATCGTTTATTTCTTTTTCAGGGCATCGCTCTCTTTTATGACTTTGTCAATGAGCTCACGATGGGCCTTCTTATCCAGAGAACGGTCAATGACTTTCTCCGCCGCCGAGATGGTAAGGTCAGCCACTTCCTTTCGCAGTTCGTTTATGGCCTCGTCCCGTTCCCGCTGGATCTCACCGCGCGCCCGGGCAACCAGTGCTTCGGCTTCCTGCCTAGCACTCTGCCTTGCCTTCTCTTTGATTTCCTCGCCGGCTTTCACTGATTGCTCAATGTGTTTCTGTCCTTCCTTGCTAGCCGCTGCCAGCTGCTGCTTCACCTCTTCTTCGGTACGGGCAACCTGTTCCTTGATGGCATCGGCCTGTGCCATACTGTCCCTGACCCTTTTGGAACGCTCGTCAAGCATTCTCATCACCGGCTTGTAGGCGACAAAGTAGAGGACCGCAAGCAGAATCACCACATTCACAATCTGCGCCAGCAATGTCGACACATTGATACCAAGCCCGGCCAGTCCCTCCATAGTTAACTCCTCATTACCTCTCCAGTCCTACGCGGTACACCTAGCACAACTCAGGCGAAAAGGATCGCCATCAGCACCATGCCCAGGACAAAACATGCGCCCAGTATGGCGGCGGCAATGATGATACCTATTGAAATCGGTATGCCATCCTGTCCCATATTGGCCTCCTACACAATCAATGCCAAGATAATGGCGACTATCAGCGCGTAAATGCCGATCGCCTCGCAGAAAGCGGTCACCAGAATCATATTGGTCATTATCGGACCGCTTGCCTCCGGGTTACGGGCTATCCCCTGAAGCGCCGAGTAGCCGATAAGCCCGATGCCCAGTGCCGGCCCCAGTAACCCCAGCCCGGCCGTCAGACCCACGGCCAACATCTTCATCGTTACTGGATCCATGTTTCAACCTCCTTCAGCAATTTGCCCAAGGCATATTCTTTCTATGTCAGGCCGACTCTCCCTCATGGTGGGCTACGGCCAGAGTCAAAAAGACCAGCGTCAGCCCGCCGAAGATGAGCGCCTGCACAAAACCAACCAGCAGCTCGAGGCCGTAGAAAGGCAGGGCGAACACCCACGGTATTAAAAAGGCAGCGATGAGCAGCAGTATTTCGCCGGCGGTCATATTGCCGAAAAGACGAAAGGTGAAGCTGACAACACGCACCATTTCGCTCAGGGCTTCCAGCAGGCCGACAAAGATATGAATGAATCCGGTAAACAGTCCGCCCAGCCCGGCCCGCACCCTGCCCTTGACAATATGCCCGATGCTCTGCAAAAACTGCCCCACGTTGAGAAATTTGCCCAGATAGCGGAGCCCCAGCGACCTCAAGCCGAAATACTCCACAAAGATAAACGACACCAGCGCCAGCGCCAGCGGCATATTGATATCGGTATTGGCTCCGCGCAGCAGATGCACATGCTCACCCTCAGCATTGGTGATGAATATCGAGCCGAAGCCTGGAATCAGGCTCAGCCAAGCATTGAAGGCGACGAAAAGGAAAATGGTGGTCACGATGGGGAAAAATCGCCGACCGTTTTCCTCCCCGGCAACTCTGCGGCAGAGGTCATAGAGCCACCCGAGCAAAAATTCAAAGGCGCTCTGCAGCCTTCCTGGCACGATCTTCATGCGGCGCGTGATTACGTATGACAGGCAGATGAGAAAGGCCATCGTAATCCAGGCACCGATAATGCTGTTGGCAACGGGAAAACCGAAGAGGTGAAATGCCGTTTCCGCGGGAAGCTGGAATTCAGGATGAGGCAAGCTGAGCCATGCTGGAAGCCCAAGGTCGCCGATCATGCTCCTTCCCAGTGGACCGACTAGAAAGCCGACGACGAGCAGAAGGACAAGGATAAAGACCACACCCAGGAAAAGCGTTCGTGGCATTCCCAAGACACTGCGCTTGGCCATCAGCCACCTTCTCCATTTTGTTTATTCTTCATCAGTGGTATGAGCATCCGGTATACTCCGTAAAAAGCAACCGCAATCCCGAGAAACAATCCAACTATCGCCAGGGACGGGCCGGTATTTAACCTGCCGTCCAGCCAGATACCAGCCACCACGCCCAGCACAATTGAGCCACCGATGAAAAACCCCACCCCAACTAGCCGCAAAGCCGCCATCCATCTGCTCATATACGCCTCAGCACCTGCGCCAGTGCGCAACCCAGTATATTGTATCATCCCAAGCTGAAATAAACTACCAGAGTTATAACAAATAAAATAGCCCCAACATTTGTTTGTTAGGGCTATCCATCACCACATATGACTGCTCTTACCATGGAGCTAATCTATCGGTATTTCTCCTGACCAAATAGATTCGAGAAATCGCCATTGAAATTTACCAAGAAATTGTGCATATCAAGCACGTCATCGATTTCAATAGTTTTACTCCGGTATTCAATTACTTCAGCATCGGTGAGGTCGCTTACCTCTTTCGGTGCTTTGCCCTCCTTGACCACCGCCGCCACCAGACATTGGGTATGACATGTCGAGCAGAGCACCCTTAAAAACCACATATCCTCGCGGTGACCGAGGACATCAATATTGCCAAATTCGTAGTTCTGACCGCATGACTCGCATTTCATTGAAGTCATAAGCCTTCTAACCAGTTTCTCTTCCACCGCTCAGGTTCCCTTTACCCTTTCCATTATCCTCAGGATTTGCGCTTGTCAAAGTCGTCCAGGTCAAGCGTATTGATGAAGTCATGGAAAGCCGACAGCTTCCTCATCTCCTCCTCGCTTACTTTTCTATCCTTGGTGTCAACTTCGTCACCTTCCTCCATAATCGGCTTTCCGGTCTCTTCATCAAGCAGAATTCCGGCTTTATCTAATACTGCTTCCTCAGCAAATATGGGCGCATCAGTGCGCACCGCCAGTGCCAGAGCATCGCTGGGACGCGAATCAATCTCCATCTGCTCGCCATCAACATTAAGTATGATCTTGGCGTAGAAGGTATCGCTCTTCAGGTCACTGACGATGATAGAATCTATAGCCGCCCCTAGTGAGTCAATCACCGAGCTGAGCAGGTCATGGGTAAGGGGTCTCGGCACCGTTACGCCCTGAAGTTTCACGGCGATGGCATCGGCTTCCGCCGGACCGATCCAGATAGGTAGATACCGCTTGGCCACTTTTTCCTTCAGGATCACCACCCGCTGGTAATTCATCAAACTCACGCGGATACTGTCAATGCTCATTTCAATCATAACCGTACCTCCCCCAATTAATCACAACCAGCAATTTAATTCTACGGCAGACATCTATGCTTGTCAACCAGATTTGGTATGGATTACTCTTGCATCATTAACCTTATAAAAGCCTGTACTATTATGTCAAGGCAAGGGGAGAATTTCGCTATTCAATGTGCTATAATATTATTGTTGGCTCTTCCGCATTTTGCAGAGAGATTGAAGCCTTTGTGACTAGGCGCCCAGCGATTCGCCAGCTCAGTGAGAGAAGAGAGGAAAGCCTTTCACCTTACGCGGTGAAAAGCAGGCTCTCAAAAGGCAGGCTGAGGGACGAAGAGCCCTGTCCAATAAGAACCGTTTTCCAGCGTGACCGCGACCGGATTATCCACAGCAAGGCTTTCCGCCGCCTCAAGCATAAGACCCAGGTTTTTATCGCACCGCTGGGCGATCATTATGTGACCAGATTGACTCACACCCTGGAGGTCTCCCAGATAGGTCGTACCATAGCCCGGGCGCTTAACCTGAACGAGGACCTGACCGAAGCGATTGCCCTCGGCCATGACCTGGGGCATACCCCTTTCGGCCACGTTGGGGAAGATGTCCTCAACGAACTTTACCGGCCAGGCTTCCGGCACAACGAACAGAGCCTGCGGGTGGTTGACATTCTGGAAAATGACGGCCATGGACTCAACCTTACTTTGGAGGTAAGGGACGGCATCCTGAACCACTCAAAATCAGGAAGCGATGTTCTAGGCGATGGCTGGGGAGAAGTAAACACTCTCGAAGGAGAAATCGTCAAGATGGCGGACATTATCGCCTATATCAACCATGACATCGGCGATGCTATCCGGGCCAGTATTATTACGGAACGCGACCTGCCTCTCGAGGCGGTGAAAACACTGGGTATGTCACATTCACAGCGCATCAATACCATGGTCAGCGACATTATCGATAGCTCATGGGCCGCCAGCGGTTATGATAAAATAGAAATAGAGAAACCCAAGATAACCATGAGCGCCAGCATACTGGAGGCCACCAATGTGCTCCGGGAATTTCTCTTTGAACGGGTGTACCATATGAAGTCCGCTGAAGAGGAAAGCGACAGGGCAAGAGACATGGTCAGCCGCCTTTACCATTACTTTACCAGACATGAAGAAGGACTGCCGTCGGAATACCTCACCTACAGTGATAATGCCGAGAGAAGGGTTGTCGACTATATTGCCGGCATGACGGACCAGTACGCGCAAAGGGTGGCTGCCGGGCTTAAATAATAATTAATAAAGGGAAATAGCTGACCAGATGAGTGTTATCGACGAGGTCAAAGGGAGGACAGACATCGCCGGGGTTGTCAGCCAGTACGTGGCGCTGAAAAAGGCGGGGCGCAACCTGATAGGATTATGTCCGTTTCACAGTGAAAGAAACCCCTCCTTCTTCATCTATCCGGAACAGCAGAGCTGGCATTGCTTTGGCTGCAATACCGGCGGCGATGTTTTCTCCTTCATTATGAAGAAGGAAAATATGGACTTTGGGGAAGCATTGCGTCTCCTGGCTGATAGAGCAGGCGTCGCCATACCCTCAAGAGGGGCAAGGGATGAGGAAAAAGAGGAGAGGGAGCCGCTCTACAAAATCAATGAGGCGGCGGCCCGGTATTTCCACAACCTGCTGCTTAACTCACCGGAAGGAAGGAAAGCCAAAAGTTATATCCAGAGCCGCGGCTTCACCGACAAAACAGCGGCCGAATTTCAACTTGGCTACAGCGCAAATAAATGGGACGACCTGAAGAAGTACCTCCAAGAGCAGGGCTATGCTGAAGAAGAACAGGCAAAAGCGGGGCTGATGGTCGAGTCGGAGGGAGGCCGAATTCATGACCGCTTCCGCAACAAGCTGATGTTCCCCATCTGGGATATCAAAGGGCGTGTCATCGGCTTTGGCGCTAGAGTGCTTGACGATTCGCTGCCCAAATATGTTAATTCGCCACAGACGCCAGCCTTTGACAAGAGCCGCAGCCTCTACGGCATCAACCTGGCCGCACCCAGCATCAGGCAGCAGGATACGGCAGTCATCGTCGAGGGATACGTCGATGTTATCACCGCCCACCAGAACGGCCTCAATAACGTGGTCGCCTCCATGGGTACCTCAGTTACCGAGTCGCAGGTAAGTTCACTGAAAAGGCTTACCAAAATAAATAATATAGTTTTAGCGCTCGATGCTGATGCAGCAGGTGAGGAGGCAATGCTTCGAGTGGTTGGTTATGAAAATACTCTAGAAGCTAACCTTCTGGTGGCAATACTGCCGAAAGGTAAAGACCCCGATGATATGATTAAAGAAAATCCAGAAGCTTGGCAAAAGATGATTGCTGAAGCTATCCCTATAATGAGCTATACCTTAAACATGATTGCTGCTGACCTGGATATGACCCAAGAGAAAAATCGATTTTTAGTTGCTAGTCGTTTTCTGGAAGTTATTGCTGATATTAAGGATTATATAAAAATAGATCATTATTTAGGAAAATTAAGCAAGCTGACAGGACTAAGCTATCGGAAGTTGGAAGAAGTTCTGAGTGAGATAAAGAGCGACCGTCAGACCAGACTACCCAGACGAGAAATTACCAAGCCATCTCCACAAGCCCTTTTTCGCAACCGTTTAGAAGAAGACTACCTTAGTCTATTGCTGCACCACCCGGAGTGCAAGGCTAATACCAAAAAAATCTTGCCCGAGTTCTTTCTCAACAGCGAAAACAGGGAAGTTTTTATCGCCTGGACCAAGGTCAACGACCTGAACAAGCTCAGAGAGACGCTGGCCCCGGCCCTGCATGAGCATCTTGACATCATTGCCAGCCGTGAGTTACCATCTGACCGCCTGGATGACAGGGATGCCGACTATCGCCACCGCCTGGAGGAAAGATTTTACAAGAATATGGCAGCTAGAACAGCAGAAATATTGGCGCTTGAAGTCCAGGAGAAGGGAGCCGGTGCCGACCTGATAAAGCTGCAAGCAGATAAAATTGATTATGATACCCGCTTAAAGGAAATCTATAAGCAAAAAAGTCGGAAGCGGTTGGAGAGCAGGAGGTAAGCTATGAGCAGGGAAGAATTGGAAAATCAGTCGGTTCCTGAAGGCAATCATGATGAAGAGAAAACCGGGGATGAAATAATGAACAAATCCGAAGGTGACTATAAATCCTTCCAGGGCCAGGATGAAGGTACTGAACCACAGTCACCTAATGAGCGAGATGAATTCTGGCATGAAGAGCCTTTCGATGCTGATAAAGCAGAGCATACTATCGAGCTTGAGTTGGAAGCACCGACGGAAGGCCTGGAAGAGCAGGAAATAGCTGATGACCCGGTCCGCATTTACCTGCATGAGATCGGCAGGGTGCACCTCCTCACCGCCGATGATGAAAAGACTCTGGCCAAAAAGATGGAGGAAGGCAAGCGCATCAACGAGATAAAGCACCGTTATCTGCTGGAGCACGGCAGGTCGCCGTCGGCAGTAGATATAGCGCTGACTATTGTCAGGGAGATTGGTGAAGCATACGAATTGATACAACTCATCCAAGAGCAGCTGGGCTTGCCCAAGACAACCGGCTTCATTGAAACCATCAGCAATGACCGATTACAGGAAAGCATTGACAATTCCATTGATCCGCAGTTGATCTACGACATTTCTTCCCGGTCCGGGTCATCCATGCTGGAAACCGAGCACAGGCTGATTGACCTGTCGCTCAACTTTAAGCTACTGACCAGAGATGTCCGTGAGGCTATCAGCCCAGATGTCTCTTTTTCTGATATTGCTAAACTGGTAAATGATGAAGATTTCATCAGTTCGGTGCGCAAACATGAGCACCGCCTTGAAGCCCACTTCCGAAGCGTTGATTTCGAGGCCAAAAGGGCGGAAAGACACCTGATTGAGGCCAACCTGCGCCTGGTGGTAAGTGTGGCCAAGAAACACATCGGGCGCGGCATGTCCCTCCTCGACCTAATTCAGGAAGGCAATATCGGTCTGATGCGCGCCGTAGAAAAATTTGACTATCGCAAGGGCTACAAATTCAGCACCTATGCCACCTGGTGGATCCGGCAGGCTCTTACCCGGGCTATCGCTGACCAGGCACGCACCATACGTATCCCGGTTCACATGGTGGAAACGATAAACCGATTGCTCAAAACGAGCCGTCGCCTGGCACAGGAATATGGGCGCGAGCCCACCTCCACCGAAATCGCCAAGGAGATGGAGATATCCTCGGACAAGGTCCGGGAGATAGTCAAAGTATCGCAGCTACCCATATCGCTGGAATCGCCCATCGGCGAGGAGGAAGACAGCCCGCTCGGCAACACGATTGAGGACCGGAACGCCCTGCCGCCGGTGGACGCCGCCTCAAAACAGCTTTTAAAAGAGCAGATTGAAGATGTGCTGGATACGCTCACGCCCCGCGAACAGCGCGTCCTGCAACTCAGGTTCGGCCTGGAGGACGGGCGCAGCCGGACGCTGGAAGAGGTGGGCAGGGAGTTTAACGTTACCCGGGAACGGATTCGTCAGATTGAGGCGAAGGCGCTGCGCAAACTGCGCCACCCAAGCCGCAGCCGCAAACTAAAGGACTACCTGGAATAAGACCTAGCCGAACATACCCATCAGGTTCCGCGGCAGTTTGCCCTTCATCCCCATCTTCATCAGCTTCTGCATCTGGTGGAACTGATTGAGCAGCTGGTTCACATCGTGGGGCTGCACGCCGCTGCCACGGGCGATGCGCCGCC
>SMTZ1_10002011_pt1 | contig 20556 bp, 17 predicted proteins | sample DeeMarSWOR136_30_FD_25667 | JGI IMG/M metagenome (IMG submission 25667) | reverse complement strand
ACTCGATCAGGTCATTTCCGTGCCATCCCATGGCGTAGTTGTGCCGGCCCCCGCACGCGTCGTACCGCCATTCGATCCGATCGATCCCCCGGTGACCATAGAACCACTCCGACCAGCGCCAGTTTTCGGGCTCCGTAACGTCGTCGGTCTGCCCACCGGAGCCGAAAGCCCCCTTGGGTTGGCCACCGGTGATGGAAGGGGGAAAAGCCTGAACTGCAGAAACTAAGAAGAACAACAGGATAACCGCCAATACGGTTACGTCTCGCAATGTCCGACAACAATTATCCTGAAAAACATGTCTTTTGAAGAATCTCGGCTTTCCCATCTCATACCTCCTTATCCTGATTATTTCGGCGGTATCAACTACAACCTCTTATCTTCCGCACAAGCTGACCCAATTGGGCGGCCCGCCAGCGTTTGGCTGGATGTCATAGGCTCCGGAGGTAAATCTGCCTTGATCGCCACCGGCCGGGCCCTCGAAGCCCACCAGGCCGTAACCCCGGGCGTAGAAGAAGTGGTCGCCGTTGGGGTTGTAAGGGTCGGTTAGCTCAATCACGTCGTTTACCGTGTAACCCCAAATCGTGGTGTAGGAACCGTGGTGTGCAACCAGCTTCATACGGTTCTGTACCCAGCCCTCATACACCGACGAGCAGGTGTCAGTCCGGCAGTCGTTGGTTCGCTTGTACCCCGCATCAACGTAGTGTGAAACCGGGCTCGTCCAGGTTTTACCGACCTCCATCCTGCGGGGCAGCCAACGAGCGAAAGCCGAACGGTCTTGATCCGTCACCTGGTAAAAGGCCGCGGCGCCATCCTGGCAGGTGTTGGCCCAGGAGGTATCTCGGTAGCGGTAGATGTAGTTGCCGTCGTAGCCAAATTCCTCCCAATTTTCGCCGCTGGGGTTCTTGACGAAGAACCAGCGTCGAAGACCATCGGACCAGCCGCCGTCCTGATAGGCGAATACCTCATCAGCAGTACCGCCATCGGGGTAACGGAGTCGACTATACACCCGGAAGTTCTCGTTTTCGGGGATGATATAGGGCAGCACGTCGAGACCAGGGCCACCACTGCTACGTTCAACCAGCAGGCCGTCCAGATAGAAGTTCCGATCCTCAGGGGGATTGTAGTAGTCGTTGACAAACTGGACCGCAATGGCGTGGGGGCCGTAGGGAATGCCACTAATCGCCAGCGCCACATCCTCATTGCAGTCGTCGTTGTTATCCCAGACAGCGGAGGCCTTATACTGGCCGTCGATGTAAATTGCCAACTCCACGGGACCAGGACGATCGGCAATGCCCCGGAGGATCAGCCTACTGTACTCCCCTCCGGACTTCATCAGGTACTCGATCAGGTCATTTCCGTGCCATCCCATGGCGTAGTTGTGCCAGCCCCCGCACGCGTCGTACCGCCATTCGATCCGGTCGATCCCCCGGTGACCGTAGAACCATTCGGACCATCGCCAGCTTCCCGGTTCCGTAACGCCGTCGGTCTGCCCTCCGGAGCCAAAAGGCCCCTTGGGCAGACCACCGGTTATGGAATCGATGCTATCGCCGACCGTCAGGGTTTCTTCACGGCTATTGTTCTCCTCGTTCGACTCCTGGAACCGGTTGATGTCATCCACCAGCGCCATAATTCGATGCGAACCACTCGTCGCCGTCCAGCGCTGAACCATGCCGAAGTCGCTGCTCGTCTCCCCGGCCGCCATCGGCCCACGGATACCCCAACCCACATACTGGCCATCGACGAAATAGCCAACACCGACGTCGGCCCCGGTCGAGGCATCACCGCCGTTATGGACGCGAACGTGGAACTGCACCTCCTGACCCGGTGTTGGGCTGCCGGGGGCCCACCATAGATCCTCGATGTAGACATCCGGCAGGGGATCACCGTCCCCAGGGCCGCAGGCGTCCAGGTACTCATAGTAGCCCCGCGCCCAGTCGGCGTCGCTGAAGTCGCCATCGCCGTTGGGGTCACAGTAGCCGCCAGGGTAGGTCATCGTACACCCGGGATACGAAGGGCCGTATTGACAGAAGTTGTCGGCGCCGTCGAGGCAGGGGCAGGCTTGAGCGCCCCCGAGCGTCTGGCCCCAAGCGAGGAGAAGAAGCGCCCCAAAGATTGGGGCCTTCACAAGGGAACGGATTCGAACCCATGGAAGCATATTGAAACCTCCTTTCCTTTCATCGTGGTCGCGCGGAATTTCTTTTGTTGGCTCGCAAAACCACTTTCTGCGTTTTACTCTCGGTCTAAAGGGATGAGGCTATTCCCGTAACGAGGCGCCATCACATGCCATCGGTTCCTCACTTGCTTCGCTTCCAGGGGCACCGGGTGGCCGAATAAAAGGCAACTTCTGTGCCAAGCAACGATGATAAGGAATGTCCAAGTCTTGATTAAACATAACCTCCTAAAATCACAGAATAATCTCTTGACTTCCTCTCATTTTCCATGAATAGGTAACGAGAACGTACGCCTCGGGAAATGTGCCAAAAGGGACAAAAAACTGGGGAACCCCCCTTTTTGTCAAGAAATATCTTTTATTTTCCATAGGTTATGAAAATGTGCCAAAAGGTAACATGAGGAGACCAAATGGAACATTTTCCCTCCCCTCCCCCCTTGCGTTATGGGATCGCCTTCTTTAAGATTGCATCTATGAGATGGCGACTCTCCTTTGCCCTTTTCCTCATCGGATTTGCGGCCATCGTGGGGCAAATCCTCCTCATAAGGGAGCTTCTGGTCATCTTCTACGGCAATGAGTTGTCCGCGGCCATCGTATTGGCCAGTTGGCTCGTTTGGACTTCCCTTGGCAGCACGACGTTGGGAAGGATAACCGACGCCATTTCCCACAAGCATAGAGTCTTTGCACTGGTTCAGCTTCTCCTGGCCCTTCTCCTCCCCGCATCCATCATCATGGTTCGATTATCCAGGCTCCTTTGGAATATTCCCGTGGGAGAGGTCATCGGCCTCGCAAGGATGCTGGGTATCTCCTTTGCCATCCTGGCTCCCTTCTGTTTCCTCTCGGGATTTCTCTTCGCCCTGGGCTGCACCCTCCACAGCGAAGCGACGGGGGGAAAGGGCAAGTCCGTTGGATCCGTTTACCTCCTGGAGGCCATTGGCTCGGGGGTGGGTGGCGTCGTCTTTTCGGCGCTGTTCGTTCACCTTCTGAATCACCTCCAAACGTGCTTCGTCGTATCGACCATGCTGGTTCTATCGTCACTCCTCCTGTCATTTCACCTCTCGGGGCAGGCGGGGAACCGTTCATGGGTCTGGGTCTCGGGCTCGGTCCTCGTTGGCCTCTTTCTGCTTTTGACCCTTCAGGGCCGGAGATGGGAGATGATGAGCAGGGGCTGGGAGTGGAGTGGCTATCGCCTCATAAGCTCGGAGGACACCCTGTACGGCAACTTGACTGCGGTATCGACGGAGGGACAGATCAATTTCTATGAAAACGGGCTGTGGATGTTTACCTATCCCGATCTCCTCACCGCGGAGGAATCCGTTCATTTCGCCATGCTCCAACACCCGGAGCCCCAGAGAATCCTCCTGGTAGGTGGGGGTATTTCCAGTTCCCTGGCTCAAATCTTGAAATACCCCACGGTCTCCCGGGTGGACTACGTCGAATTAGACCCCAAGCTCATCGCCATGGGAAGGCGCATTCTCCCCCGGGAGGCGACCAGGGCCGTGGATGATCCCCGGGTCCGCCTCATCCATGCCGACGGCCGGAAACACATCAAAACCACTGAGTCGCGATACGATGTGATCATCGTCAACCTCCCTGACCCGATGACGGCCCAACTCAACCGGTTCTATACCGTTGAGTTCTTCCGAGAGGCCAGGAGGATCACCCTTCCCGGCGGCATTCTGTCCCTCAGCCTCACCTCCTCCGAGAACATCATCGGACCGACCCTCGCTCAACTCCTCAACTCCCTCCATCGGTCCATGTCCCTGGTATATCGAGACGTCCTCGTCCTTCCCGGAGCCACGGCCCGTTTCTTCGGCTCCATGGAGCCCGGGATCCTGGTTTCCGATCCCCAGGTCTTGGTGAACAGGATCGGGGAGAGGGAATTGGCACTCAAGTACGTGAGAGGGTACTACCTCCTGTTCAACCTCTCCCGGGATAGGTTGGACTATTTCCGGGGAATCCTCGAGACAGCGAGGGGAATAAGGATCAACCGTGATCTCAGCCCTTCCTGCTATTTCTACGATATCATCCATTGGAGTGCCCAATACACGCCGCGGTTGAAGGAAATCTTCCTCATCATTGCCCGAATCGAACTGAGATGGTTTATCTTCCCCATCGCCATGGTGACCGCGTTGTTCCTCGCCTTGGCTCAGCGAAGGGTTCGGGAAAAGGCCCAGAAGCCCGCGTTGCTCTACGCCGTTTTCGTTACGGGATACTCGGAGATGACCTTGAACGTGGTCCTCATCCTGGCCTTTCAGATCCTCTACGGCTATGTGTACTACAAGATCGCTCTATTGATCACCGCGTACATGATCGGGCTGATCCTCGGAAGCTGGCATATTACCCCGTACGTGGAAAGGATAAGAAGACCCCTGCGGGTACTCATGCCCATTCAAGGGGGCATCGCCCTCTACGCCCTCCTCCTCTTGGGCATAATCATTGTCTTCCACAGGGCGCACACGCCCTCCCGGATATCGTCCGTGATGGAAGTGGGATTTCCGGTCTTAACGGTCGCGGCGGGATATTTAGGGGGGTTGCACTTCCCCCTGGCCAATGCCATATATTTGGGCGGGCGAAGGGAAGTGGGAAAGGTAGCGAGCCTGGTTTATGGGATGGACTTGGTGGGATCATCGGTCGGGGCGCTCATGGCCGGGATTATCCTGCTCCCCGTGCTGGGGATCTCGGAAACCCTCTTTTTGATGGCCGCCCTCAATGTGTCCGCCCTGGGATTGCTCGCATTCATCCATATATGGAAGACATTCCAACACGAATAAACGGGGAAGTGATAGGAGATGAGGAAATTGGCCATTGCCGTGGGGATTTTTCTGGGTGCCGTCTTCGCTGCCCTTCTGTTCAGGGAGAGGGTGAGCCACTGGATCCAATGGTGTCTGGAGAGGGGCTTCTCCTCCTTCACCCTGTTCCAGTAGGAACCCCTTGCCTTCCAGGGTAACGTGCCCCAGAAAGCGGCCGAATTCCTCAGGAGCAATGCGAGGGGATGGTGAGGGGAAATTGATCGGCGGGATTCCTAGGCCCATATCCCGGGCAGGGGATTTCCACAGTACCGGCATTTCCGCCCGATCAGACGATACTGGAGGATACGGTAGCCTATCCGCTGGATGAGCAACTTCTTGCAGTTGGAACAGTAGGTGTTCTCCCCCTCATGACCGGGGACATTTCCGATGTATACGTATTCAAGCCCAACGGAAAGGGCGACGCCCCTGGCCCGCTCCAGGGTCGGCACCGGGGTCGGCGGTAGGTTTCTCAGCTTATACATGGGGTAGAATCGGGAAAAGTGTATGGGGGTATCCGATCCCAGCTCATCTTTGATCCACAGGCACATCTGCCGAACCTCGTCCATGGCATCGTTTTTCGTGGGAACGACGAGATTGACGATCTCCACATGGACCCCCTCTCTCTTCAAGGTCTTGAGGGCTTCCAGAACCGGTTGCAACGTCCCTTCGGTGAGGCCCTGGTAGTATTCCTCCGTGAATCCCTTCAGGTCAATACAAGCCGCGTCGAGGACCTTGCAAAGGGCCTTCAAGGGCTTTTGGTTGATGTACCCGTTGGAGTGGCAGACGTTGAGAATTCCCTCTTTTTTGGCCAACACGCCGATATCGTACATGTACTCGTAAAAGATGGTGGGCTCCACATAGGTCGAGGCTATGGATTTACAGTTCGTTTGCTTGGCCGATGCCACCACTACCTCGGCCGGCATATCGAAATTTGCCGTCTCCTCAGGCCTTGCCTGGGATATCTCGTAGTTCTGGCAGAATTTGCAGTCGAAATTACACCCCGCCGTGGCAATGGAAAAGGAACCCGATGCCGGAAGGACGTGGAAGAAGGGCTTCTTCTCTATGGGATCAATGTGCCAGGTGACGGGATTTCCGTAGACGAGGCTGTAGTACTTACCCTTGCGATTCTCCCTGACCTCGCAGTATCCCCTCTCCCCTTCTGAAACGATACATTCCCTCGGGCACAGGTCGCATCGGATTTGTCCTCCCTCCAATGGCGTGTAGTAAGGGGAGAGTTTGGTCTTAATGAGGCCCCATTCCCTCCTGAAGTTGAATGCCTCGGCCCCTTTAGCGGGACGAAAAACGGAGGGAATGGTCGCCAGAGGGGTAAACAGAAGGGAATATTTGGCGCAGTTACCCAAAAACTCCCTTCTGGTCATCTCCTTCCGCTTCACGGGCAACACCTTCATCTGATCAACCACCCTGGAGGAATCCACGGGCTCGGGAATCTCCGCCGCCCTCTATAAGTAATGATACTCCAAGTGCCCGAAGGTTTAAAATATGTCCGCCGAAAAGATGGAGATGACCGTGTCCTCGTCCTTCCAGGCATTCGTGGGCAATCCGGCCTTGAGGCAAGTGTGCTCCAGAAATGTCTTCCGATTCCATCCGTATTCCGTTGCCACCTGGGGGAGGAGGAGGCCGGAGTAGAACCCCTTCTCTATGAGGATTCCATGCTTCCCCACCTCGATCTCCTCGATATCCTTGACCCGCTTCAGGGGTGTAAGCACGGAGATCTCGATCTCCAGATGGGGCAGCTCGCTTTCGGTTACCGGATCAAACCGCGGATCGTTGAAGGCCGCCTGGGAGGCCATTTCCTCAACTGTCTGGTAGAGTGGCTTGTAGGGTTGGATATAGCCGATACACCCCCGAAGCTGCCCCCCCTTGTTGATGGTGACAAAGGCCCCCCGTTTCTCCTTCAATACGGGGGAGTCAATCGCGAACTCGGGCACCGGTTTTCCCCTGGCCTTGCTTTCGATCACCGTTTGGGCGATATGCCGAAGGGCATCCTTTTCTCGGTCGCTCAACCCTAAATCCACCCCCACCCGCTCACGATCCCTCATGGCGTCCCCCCCTTTACCTTCCCATCCTGGGAACTAAGCACGCCCTTCCCATTTACCTGGCTCGATAAAGGACTCCCGCCAAATAGCCCACCGTGTAATTGCCGGGCCTTTTATCGCCGGTCACATCCCCGGAATTGGTGAGCTTTAAAACCTTTGCCTTGTCACCTCCCAGCGCCTTGGCCGCCATCATCGCGGACAGGATGGGGCCCTCGCCGCAGGCCTGACACCTCCCCTGCCGTAAGTCCTCCGCCAGCCCCTCGACGTCGAACCGGTCTATGTGACGGGATAGGATCTCGTCCTGGGCCACCACTTGCTGATAGTCATAGCTGTGGGTCAGGTCGGTGCTGGCCACAATGAGGCATTCCCTTCCCTTCAGAGACTCGGCAATGGCCTTCCCGAGGGATTGACAGATCTCATAGCTCGCTCCACCCATCAACACAATGGGAACCAGCTTATACCCCCTGAGGGAAACTTGAAGAAAGGGGAGTTGGACCTCCAGGGAATGCTCCCCGAGATGGGCCTCCGGAATGAACTGAAATCGCCTGTCAAGCGCCATGATCTTATCGCACACGTCCCCATCTATGGGCACCACCCCTAAGGGGGTCCTAAACCCGCCGCGGCGATACACCGAAGCCCCCTCAAAGGGCCACTGATGGCTGGGGGCAATGACCACCACATCGTCGAAATCCCTCCCCTCCACCAACTTATAGGCGCAGGCAGCCACCTGGCCGGAATACGGGTAACCCGCGTGGGGGGAGATCAGGGCAATGATCTCTCCCTCGATGGCCTCCTTTTCCGCCTTTTGCAAATACCCCCTTACCTCATCGGAAAGGACGTCGGGATCCGACGGATAGAATGCTCCGGCAACGGCCGGCTCTCTAATAGTATCCATGTGAACGCTCCATCCTAGAATACCTCTGCGGAAAAGACATAAATCCTCGTGTTCTCATCCTTCCAGGCGTCCTTGGGCAATCCCGCCTTGAGACAGGTGCGTTCCAGGAATGTCTCCCGATCCCACCCATATTCCGTAGCCACCTGGGGGAGGAGAAGCCCGGCATAATTTCCCCTCTTTATGTAGATTCCGTCCCTCCCCACCTGGATTTGGCCCACATCATCGACTCGTTTCAATGGAGTGAGCACGGAGATCTCGATCTCCAAATCCGGGAGCTCGGCCTCCGTAACGGGGGTAAAACGGGGATCGTTAAAGGCCGCCGCCACTGCCATCTCCGCTACTGCCCTATACAAGGGCTTTATGCCCTTGATATAACCGATGCAGCCCCGGAGCTGGCCGCGTTTCTTCAGGGTGACGAAGGCACCCCTCTTCTCCATCAAGATCCCGGACTCCACCTTGAAACCCGGCACGGGTTTCCCCCGTGCCACATCTTCTATCGCCCTCCGGGCGATGTGGTGCAACAGCCGCCTTTCCTCCTCCCGTAAACCCCCTTCCGGTTCCCCCGCGGCGTGGTACAACGCGGCCGCCATGTATCCTACCACATAGTTCCCGGGGCTTTTCATCCCGGTAACGTCTCCCGAATTGGTCAGCTTCAAGACCTTCCCCCTATTGGCACCCAGGCCTTGAGCGACCATCATGGTCACTACCATGGGGCCGCCTCCGCAGGCCTGACACTTCCCCTGCCGTAAGTCCTCCGCGAGCCCCTTGATCTCGAACTGATCGATGTGGCGGGCCAAGATCTCGTCCTGGGTCACCACTCGTTGGTAGTCATAGCTATGGGTCAGGTCGGAGCTGGCAATGATGATGGCCCTTCTCCCCTCGATGGATCGGATGATTGCATCGCTCAATTGTCGGCACACATCCAGATTCCACGTGGGACCCATCACCATTGGTACGAGACTGAATCCCTTGAGCACGCTTTGAAGAAAGGGGATTTGCACCTCGAGGGAGTGCTCTTGGGCGTGCGCCTGGGGAATGTAGTCGATGATCTTGCTCTGCTGGCTAATCCTCCGCGCAAGTCCCCTGTCAATGGGCACAATTCCCAGGGGAGTTTCGTACCCTTCCCCATCATAAATGGATGCCCCCACGAAATCGACCCTGTGGCTGGGGGCGATGACCAGGACGTCGTCGAAATCCATTCCCTCCAGCAGTTTGTAAGCATAGGCCGCCACCTGTCCCGAGTACATATACCCCGCGTGAGGGGAGATGAGGGCAACGGCTCTCCCGTCGATGTGCGTCTTCTCGACATTCTCCAGGTATCTATTGACATCCCGCCGGAGTTCACGGGGATCCGAGGGATAAAACATGCCGGCCACTGCGGGTTTCCTCACCCTGGCGATGGCAGAACCGCTCCCCTGTGACGCAATGGCAACCAAGCCGATGAACATAAACAAAAGGAGCCGCTTTCCCATGGGTCCCTAAAACCTCTTCTCGCTATCCAGGAGAATGGTGACGGGCCCGTCATTATCCAGGCCCACCGTCATCATGGCCTGAAAACGCCCGGCCTGAACTCGTAACCCCTTCTCCCTCAGACCGGATAAGAACTGATCATAGAGGCTGCGGGCATACTCTGGATCCGCCGCCTCCGTAAAGGAGGGGCGACGGCCCTTGCGACAATCTCCAAAGAGGGTGAATTGGGAGACCACCAATATCTCCCCACCCACATCCAACAGGGAAAGGTTGAACCTCTCCTCCTCGTCCTCAAAAATCCTCAAGTGAGGGATTTTCCCAACAAGGTAGTCCACATCCCCTGCGTCATCCCCCCTTCCCACCCCGAGGAAGACCACCAACCCTCTTCCTATGCGCGCAATACAATCCTCATTCGCCGATACCGTGGCGGATTTAACCCTTTGGATAACGGCCCGCATCTCTCAATCGATTTCTCCTCGATGGGAAGGGAAACAGGAGGAGGATGGATCACTCCTCCTTCTTCGATTGGGCAATGACTTTCTCGCTCAAATGGGATGGGACTTCCTCGTAGTGGGATAATTCCATGGTGAATTGTCCCCTTCCACCGGTCATCGATTTCAGGTCAGGGGCATACTTCAACACCTCAGCCATGGGCACACGGGCCCTGATCACCTGGTAATGTCCCTTTGAATCCACGCCCAGGACCTTTCCCCTTCGGCTGTTCAGATCACCAATAATATCGCCCATGTTCTCCTCGGGCACCGTGACCTCGACCTCCATGATGGGCTCCAGGAGTACCGGGTTGGCCTCCCGTATCCCCTTCTTCAAGGCCATGATGGCGGCGATCTTAAAGGCCATTTCCGAGGAATCCACTTCGTGCGATTTCCCGTCATAAAACCGCACCTTCAGGTCAACAACCGGGTATCCCCCTAACACGCCGCCCTGCATCGCCTCGGCGATGCCCTTCTCCACGGCAGGGACGAAGTTTCGGGGGACGTTCATCCCCGTCAGGGCGTTTTCGAACTCGAACCCCTCCCCGCGGCTCAGGGGGGAGATGTCGAAGTGAACCTCGGCAAATTGTCCTCGGCCACCCGTCTGTTTCTTATGGCGATAGATGACCCCCTTCTTCGCCATGCGGATGGTCTCCTTATACGGGACCTTGGGCACGCTGAGGTCGACCTCGACGCCGAATTTCCGCTTCAGCTTCTCGAGAATCACCTCCACGTGAACCTGTCCCATACCGGAAAGGAGAATCTGTCCCGTCTGCTCATCCCGGCTCAGGCTAATGGTGGGGTCCTCCTCGTTCAGGCGCATCAGCGCCGAGGTAATCTTATCCTCGTCTCCCTTGCTTTTGGGCGTCAAGGCGTAAGAGATGATGGGGAAGGGGGGCTTGGCTGGCTCAAGTATAATGGGATTCTTCTCATCACAGAACGTATCCCCCGTGGTGGTCTCCTTGAGCTTGGCTACCGCAACGATGTCGCCGGCCATCGCCAGTCCCAGCGGTTTTTGCTTCTTCCCCTCCATCGCGTAGATCTGCCCAATCCTCTCCTTGACCCGTTTCGTGGAGTTATAGACAGTCGAATCCGGGTTGATCATCCCCGAATAGACCCTGAAAATGGTGAGCTTCCCGGCATAGGGATCCGCTATGGTCTTGAAAACGAGGGCGGAGAAAGGTCCGTCCTCCTTGGGCTCCCGTTCCTCCATCTCCCCCGTCTTGGGGCTTTTGCCCTCTACGCGTTTCGCTTCCTGGGGAGATGGAAAGCCCATAACCACCATATCCAGAAGGGGTTGGATGCCGATATTCCTCGTGGATGCTCCACAGAGTATCGGTGAGAACGTTCTCTCCGCGAGGCCCTTCTTTAAACAGGCATAACATTCCCCCTGGCCCAAGTCGCCCTCTTCCAGGTATTTCTCCATCATCCTATCATCCGCCTCCACCAAGGTCTCGATCATCTGCTCGCGCCGCCTCGCCACCTCGTCCATCAGCTCCTGGGGAATTTCTCCCAATGCGTATTTCCCGCTGAGGTCGTCCTTGTAGAGATAAGCCTTCATTTGGATTAGATCGACCACCCCCCTGAACTCCGCCTCGGCTCCGATGGGAAGCTGAACCGGGACAGGGGGAATGGACGAGAGACCTTTTCTCACACCATCCAGGGTCTTCTGAAAATCTGCCCTCTCCATGTCCATCTTGCTGATGTAAATGAGGACAGGAACCTCAAACTCCTGCGCATACTCCCAGACCGTTTCCGTTTGAACCTTCACTCCGGAATTAGCACCTACCACAATGACTGCCCCATCCACGACCCTCATACACGCCCGTGCATCGGCGATGAAATTGGCATACCCCGGGGTATCGATGAGGTTTATCTTGTGGTTATTCCACTCCGCGTGGGCGAGGGAGGAACTGATGGTAATCTTGCGGTTGATCTCCTCCTGGTCAAAATCCATCACGGAGCTTCCCTCATCAACGCTCCCCAGCCGATTGTTCATTCCGGTATCGAACAAAATTGCCTCGGCCAGCGAGGTCTTCCCGTCTCCTCCGTGGCCGAATAACCCAACATTCCTGATCTCGTTCACCCCAAACTTCTTCATACTGGGCTCCTTTGTGCCGAAATTGGAGGGAAAACCATCCCCGAAAGATCCCTCGATTGACCAGGTTTATAATTACTTTTTTCGCCCGCAAAAGTCAACCCCGAACCCCATGGCGATGATGCCCGCCAGCACCATCTTATACTCATGTATATCACCGAAAATACACGAATTTTCCCTATTGATCCCCTGTAATGGTCTGCTGTCCGCTAAGAGGAGAAAGGTGCCATACCGTCCATCGAATACTGCGCTTTCCCCAGGGGTTTCCATGAAACGGCGGGGGAAACAGGGAGAGGACACTCGACTTCCCTCATTTTTCTTGGGAATATCTTCGTAACGTGTTGGTCATATGGGAATCAAGGGACTTTCCATGGAATAGTGGAATAATGCGATGCTGGAATGATGATTTATGAGGAAGAGAAACAATGAACCGGTTCCTTGCGCTTTCAATCCCCGCTTTTCCACTATCCCATCATTCCATTGTGGATGACCCCACTTCTCCAGCAGATTTCGCTCATCGACAACGCTGTTCTCGCCAAAATTGAGGAGACTTCCGGTCATTGGTAACATTGACACGACGCTCAAATTACACTACACTTCCGGCCTGATCTCGTCTCCAAAAGGGGATACCATGAAGTCCAGCCCGGTCTTCTTCTTCGATCTCCGAAGCGATAGCAAGAGGACGACCTTGGACGAGCTGAGCCAACTCTTACGGGAGGTGGGCATCGAGAACAAAATCAAGGCGAATGACCTGGTGGCCATAAAACTTCACTTCGGGGAAAGGGGAAGTACGGGCTTCGTCAGGCCCATCTTTATCCGAAGGATCGTGGATACGGTCAAAGCGTGTGGGGGAAAGCCCTTTCTGACCGACACCAACACGCTCTACCCCGGCTCGCGGAGAGAATCGGTTTCCCATATCACCACGGCCATTCAGAACGGATTTGGCTACTCCGTCGTTGATGCCCCCATCATCATCGCCGATGGGGTCCGTGGAAATGCCTCCGTAAAACTTGGGGTCGACAAGCCCATATACCCCGAGGTGAGCATCGCCCGCGACATCTTCGCCGCTGATTCCATCGTCGGGGTTGCCCATTTCACGGGCCATGAGCTCTCGGGGTTTGGAGGTGCCCTGAAAAACCTGGCCATGGGGTGTTCCAGCCGGGAGGGAAAACTGAGGCAGCATTCAAGCGTGGCGCCCAGGGTTAAGGGCAAACGCTGCACTGGATGCGCATCCTGCACCGAGTGGTGTCCGGAGGACGCCATCGCTATCGTCATGGGGAAGGCGCGTATTGACCCGGAAAGATGCGTTGGATGCGGGCAGTGCCTATCGGCCTGCCCGGAGGGGGCCGTTCGGGTTCAATGGGACCACGACGCGGCCCTCTTCCAAAGAAAGATGGCGGAATATGCGTATGGAGCCCTCGTGGGAAAGCGGGAAAAATCAGTCTTTCTCAATTTTCTGACGCGGGTGAGCCCTGCGTGTGATTGTAGCTTGCATTCCGGTGCCCCCATCGTGGGGGACATAGGGATTCTCTCCTCCTGTGATCCCGTGGCCATTGACCAGGCTTCTGTCGATTTGGTCAACGAGCAAGCGGGGAACGAAGGGTCGAGGTTAAAGGCCCATCTGGGGCCCGGGGAGGACAAATTTCGAGGCATCTATCCCCACGTCGACTGGGGGATCCAATTGCAGTATGCCGCGGAGATTGGCCTTGGATCGACTCGATACGACCTCCTCCCGATTTGATGAATACCCCTTAAGCAAAAAAGCTCTCCCCTGCCAAAAAGAACATTTACATATTGACAAGAGGGGAAAAAAATGATTATACTGGGGTGCATTTTTATCGGCAGTTTAGCTGACGGAATAGGTCTCCTCCGGTGGTTTTGCGAAAAGGACCAGGTTGACCTGTTATAAAAAGGGGCGTGAATGGGAGACCATCGGGAGAACCGATGGTCTTTTTATTCCTTTTTGACTGTCCGCAGTGATTCACTCCCAAAGGGGAAAGTTGGGCACCGTGTCGCTCTCCTTGGGTTTAGGATATACTGGCTAATATCGCGTAAAATAGCTGACGGTTTTTCCCTCTGAAACCCGGAAAGAATCGGAGCCGATTTCCGGAGTTTCCCGATTCAGCGCGGGGTAACGAAGGAGGTGATTGTCCGATATGCAAGAGATTAGAACTGGCATCATAGGCGTGGGAAACTGCGCCAGCTCCTTTGTGCAGGGACGCTTCTACTACGGGGACCCGGATGCTGATATTCCGGGCCTGATTACCAAGAATTTCGGGGGGTACCGAACCTGCGATATTCACTTCGTGGCCGCTTTCGATGTGGACGAAAGAAAAGTTGGCCGGGATCTCTCGGAGGCAATCTTCGCCCCACCCAACTGCACCACGGTCTTCCAGAAGGACATCCCCTTCATGGATTGTCCTGTTGAGATGGGGTACCTGATCGACAGCATCCCCCCGCAAAACGAGGAATTCCCGGAATCGGCTCGTTTCATGCCCAGGGCGAATATTTATTCGCGCAGAGCCAAGGCAAAGGATGCTATCGTTCGAAGCCTTCGGAAAAAACGGGTCGATGTGGTGGTCAACTACCTGCCGGTGGGAAGCGAGGAGAATACCCTCTTCTACGCCGACTGTTGCCTTGAGGCGGGGTGCGCCTTAGTGAACGCCATACCGGTGTTCGTGTCCAAGATTTACGGGGATCGCTTCAAAACGGCGGGACTGCCCGTCCTCGGCGACGACATCAAGTCTCAAGTGGGGGCCACCATCATCCACAGGGTATTGACCAAGCTTTTCGAGGACAGGGGCCAACGCATAAAGCGATCTTATCAGCTCAACGTGGGAGGGAATACCGATTTCCTCAACATGCTGGACCGCTTGCGCCTGAAGAGCAAGAAGATTAGCAAGACTCAGGCCGTCCTCAGCCAGATGCAAGGAGATGAGTTCGATCCTCAGAACCTCTACATTGGTCCCAGCGATTACGTCTCCTGGTTGAAGGATAACAAGCTCTGCTTCTTACGAATTGAGGCGGAGCAGTTCGGTGGCGTGCCGATGAACATCGAGGTTCGCCTTTCCGTGGAGGACTCGCCCAACTCGGCGGGGGTGATCGTGGATGCCGTGCGGGCGGCCAAGGTGGCCTTGGATCGGGGGCTTTCCGGGCCGATTATCGAGGCCAGTGCCTACCTCTTCAAGTCACCGGTCCAGCAGTACGAGGACGGTGAGGCCCGGGAGATGCTCCGGCGTTTCGCAAAACCCTCGGTTGGTATCGCGGAAGCCGTTGCCGAGTTCTGCGTAACATCGGGAGAATCCAGCTCCATCTGAGCCCAAGCTCCTGCACTGCCTGATATCTCTCCCCCCAGGTGTTTCAACATAGGCTCTTCACCAAGCCGCGAAGAGATGGCAATCCATTTGGTGTCACCATGGCAGTGGGGCGACTAGGATGGGGAATGCTCGCCTGACTGGAGCCGTCCACATACGCCCGAATACGATAGGCCTGACCCAAAGGGACCTCCCTCCTGATCGGGGCCTCACGGAACGCAATCAATCCTGCCTGTCCAAATCTTCATGATATCGCCACCACCATCACCTATAGGGCCTGGACAATCCATCCCTCCAAGGGCGTAGGGCTTCTCGGCATCGCGGCCTTGACCGGCTTTGTTTTGCCCGGGTATACCGAGAAGGAATTCCCCTTCCCTTATGGAAGAAGAATCCCCGGCGGAATTGCGGAAAGGGGCACCGAGCGGGATCTTCGCCCCTCGCCAGCGCCAGCAGGAGAGTCGTGAATAAACCCTTTGCCGTTATGGTATGTATGGCACTCGTCACCCACGCCGCGGTAGGCTTGATTCCCTCCGTGGTTGAACATCGTGAAAATTGAGGGCTTGACAAAGCGCGAAAAGCGCACACAATAATGCTCATTCAGCATCATTTCGGCCAACGGGATAGGAAAAATGGACGGCAATATCGAGGGTTTCTATGGAAAGCAGAGGTAAGACAAAACAACGTCGAAAAGAGAGTCTCCAAAAAATGCTCGTGGGAAAACGGAGGGAGTTCGAGAAGAGATTGGCCCAGGAGATCGGGAAAAAGGCCGCCGAAGACATCAAGGCTAAACTGGGACCCACACTAGACGAGGGTGATCTCTCCTCTGCGGAGGAATTTTGGCATGTGGATTTCGGGATTTTGACCATGTACTCCGAAACCTTGAAGGATATCCAGGGAGCCTTAGATAAGTTGGAAAAGGATATCTACGGATACTGCGAGGAGTGCGGTCAGGAAATCGACGGAAGGCGTCTTGAGGTGATGCCGTTTACCCGGTACTGCATCACCTGCCAAAGGGAGCACGAAAAGTCCAGAGTCTCCAATCAGAGACGGGATTGGCTGGAGCACAGGGCCCGAATAGAACAAGCCCATGAAGGTGAGGATGAAGATCTCCCGTAATTCACGCTGACCAAAAACAGCCCTTGGGCCGGTGCGGCTATTCCAGCCGTCCGCCTGTCCCGTGCTTCCAGAATGCCCACGAATTGGGAAGGGGTCAGCTTTCGCCTTCCCACCTCAACAAGAGTTCCCACAATATTCCGCACCATTTGCTTCAAAAAGGCATTGGCTTTAATGCGTATGATGACGAGGCCTCTCCTTCTTCCCACGTTGATCTCGTAGATCTCCCGTACGGGAGTCCTGTGTGTCGAACCAACTGAGCAGAATGAGGAAAAATCATGGCGACCCACCAGGTTCATGGCGGCTTTCCTCATCCTCGGCAAATCCAATCTTCCCCGCACGAACCACGAGAAATGGCGGGAAAACGGGGAAGCCAACTCCCCATCCCAGATCCTGTACTCGTAGATCTTTCCCCTGGCGCTAAATCGCGCGTGGAAGGTCTCGCCAACCTCCTCAACATCGTTGATCCGGATATCCTCGGGGAGGAGGCTATTGAGGGCTCTTCGAAATGTCCGGGTATCAAGTTGGCTATGGGTCTTGAAATTGACGACCTGTCCCAAGGCGTGAACTCCCGTATCGGTTCTGCTCGCGGCAATCAATCTCACCCGTTCCCCCGTGATTTGCGCCAGCTTCTCCTCCATGATTCCCTGAATAGTCCTCACATTGGGCTGAATCTGCCAGCCGTGATACGCAGTTCCATCATATTCGATGGTCAGTTTTATGCTTCTCATCCCTTGCCTATTAGGACCGAAGACGGCGGACGGCAGACCGCTTTAGAGGATCGTGCTCGTGCCCGTTTTTCGTGTCCGTGAACCGTGCTGGTCTTTCTTTGTCATTACTCATCAGTCATTTGACATTTGAACTTTGACATTTGGCATTTCTCATTGGTCATTTGACATTTTGCCTTCCGCCTCCAACCTCCGGATCCCTCAGCCTTAACCCTAACATTAGCCTCTAACCTCAAACCTCTCTCCTCACCCCAGCGCGGTGACCCGCAGCACCATCATGATGACCTTCCAATCAGCCTCAGGGGCCATCCCCTGCTGATACCAATGGCTCCTTCCGGACAGACCTCGGAACAGCAGAAGCACCGAATGCATTGAGAATAGTCGACATCGATCTTCTCATTCACCTTCGCCATAGCCCCTGGTGGGCAACCCTCTACGCATAGTTCGCAAAGTTTACAGAGATCCTCCCTGACAGAGGGCTTTGCCGTAAGGCAGTTCCTCAACAACCATCTCAGGGGCCGTGGAAGCCCCCATTGAGGCTCCATGCTCCTTGGAAGCCGAAAACCCCTTATCTCCACCTCATCAACAGCCTCGCCAACGATCTCGATATCCTCCAGTCGGCTCACCCCCAACCCCAATTCTGAGGCAATTCGGTTGGTCAGGAGGTTCTGAGGTGGGAGACCGAGGACCTTGCAGATGGCCGAATCAACCGCGATCCCGTCCGAACCCGCGAAAATCAACCCGATTTTCCGAGGATTCCCACCGCTAGGCCCTTCTCCTTCCATACCTACCACGGCATCAACCAAGTTGAGCCGTGGCCTGATAATCCCGTAAATATCAACCAGCATCTGGGCGAAATAGTGCCGATTAACACCCGCCCTCAAATGCCACTGGATCTTTTTCGTCCCCGGGATGCACCCGAATAGGTTCTTCACCGACAAGGTCAAGGTGGTCATGCCATGGGTCTTCAGCTTGGGGAGGTTGATCAGGTGATCTGAATCCATAACGGCTCGGGCTACCTCCAGCTTTGTGAAGACCCCCGGATGGGTCCCTTTCACCTCAACGCCATCGCCAAAGTCCACCAGCCCGCAATTCGTCTCCCGAACGACACCGGAAATCCCTGCCTTGGATGCCACCTTGGCAAGCCCTTCTATTGCAGGGCTATCTCCCACCATGGGCTCGCCGCCGGCATCCCGAACCAGTTGGATGACAGCTTTCACCACGGATGGGTGAGTGGTCACGGCCTTTTCCGGGGTCTTTGCCACAAGAAGGTTGGGCTTGAGCAAAACTCGATTCCCTCGCTCGATGAATGCCTCCAACCCGCCTAAGAGATCGGTGGCTTCCTTCACCGCTGTCAGCACGGATTTATCGGAATAATCCGGACATCGTACGATGGAAACCCTAGCCTTGGCCATCCCCGTGAAACCCCCTCAATGCAATGTGATGGATCCGTCCCTGAAAACGGGTACCAACGAGGACACGTCGATCTGAACACAAACGCCAAGGTCCTCCTCGAATCCCAATCGTATCAGCGTGCGCCCGTGCTCGGAGATCCGTGCCATCTGGAGAAGGTCGCCATCGAAGGCCTTGTAGACGATGGACGCAGCCCTGGCGCCGTCCGTTACGTCAACCCCCCTTTTCTCCAAGAGATGGATCATCATGCCCGCACATACCGTATCCTCCAGTGAGAACTTCCCCCTCTTGCCCGCTGGGACCATCACCGGATCGGCCTCCAAGGCCATACAACGTTGGACAACGGCATGGACGTTGGTGAAAGCGCCCACGAGGACGTGCTCGCTTGCCTCCACCCAATGGAACGCCTTGGTGCCGTCGGTTGTGGTCAGGATGATTCTCTTCCCCGAAACCACATCTCGGGTATACTCCCTTGGGGAATTGCCCAAATCGAACCCGTCCACCCTGACCCCGCCCCGTTCTCCCCCGATCAATGTGTCTTCCCGGCGCGAATCCTTGGCCAGACGGAAGGCCTCTTCGACGGTCACGATGGGGATCACCTCGGCACATCCGTTGGATAGCGCCTCAACGATGGTGGTCGTTGCCCTCAACGCATCGATGACCACGAAGACCTTTCCCTCGACCTCCTTGGCCGGCACATTCCCAGGAATAAGGTGTATATCCGCCCGCATCTCCCTCACCTGAAAAGATATGGGAAACTATACCCCATTCATCGGAGCTTGGGAAGTATACCTCCGGAGTCATCCCTCAACCTGCGCACGCTCACGGATCGCTCCATTTTTTAATGGGACCATGGGGTTTTCTCAGGCAAGAAACTCGGCCATGGAGCGGGAAGGTTGTATGGACTGGATTTAGCCGGGGCCTGCGCTGAGGCCATGGGGATGGTAATTCTTCTCGCTCCCTCATGGGAGGCTTTCACACGTGTCTCCTCATTATCACCCTCGAGGGGGTCAGCCTCATCTGTCTCCGGCTTTCATCCCATCCATGTTGAAATAGCCTATGCGGGGACGTCGGCCCAAATCCCGGGAATGGGATATCCACAGGAGGAACATTTTCCGCCTTTCACCTCGTTGGCCAACACGGAGAAATGAAGCCGGCTGATCAGTTTCTTGTGGCATTGTGGGCAGAAGGTGTTGTTCCCCTCGTGCCCCGGGACGTTGCCGATATACACGTATTCCAAGCCTTCCTCCCGGCCGATCGTCCACGCCTTTTCCAGGGTGTCGATGGGGGTAGGGGGCAGATGGGTCAACTTATGGGCGGGGAAGAAGCGCGTGAAGTGGAGGGGGGTTTCCCTTCCCAAATTCTCCCTGATCCAAAGGCACATCTCCCTGATCTTGGCCATGTCGTCATTCAAGGTAGGGATTACCAGGTTCACCACTTCCAGGTGCCTCCCCGATTTCTCTATCTGTTTCAGCGTTCGCAGGACTGGGGCCAGCTGGGAGGAAGAGGCCTCTCGATAAAAGGCCTCGGTAAATCCCTTCAGGTCCACCGTAACCGCATCCATGTGCTGCAAAAGGGCTGAGAGGGGCTCGGGCTTCATCGACCCATTGGTATGAAAGAGGACCTTGAAACCCCTTTCCTTCCCCATCCTGGCGATGTCATACATGTATTCATAAAAGACGGTGGGTTCCGAATAGGTGAAGGAGAGGACATCGCAATTCTGCTCCAATGCCAACCCCACGATCCTTTCCGGGGAGAGGTCGTAGTTGATGGTCTCCTCCACACTCCGCTGGGAGATATGCCAATTGTGACAGAACTTACATCGATTGTTGCAGCTGGCCGTTGCCGTGCAGAAGATGGACGAACCCGGCAACATATGGAATGAGGGCTCCTTTTCGATGGGATCAACCTGGATGGCACAGGGAAGGCCGTAGACCAGGGTATAGTAAGTCCCCCCGTGATTTTCTCTATTGCGGCAGAACCCCCGGTCCCCATCCGCCACCAGGCATTGCCTG
>SMTZ1_10003312_pt1 | contig 20558 bp, 19 predicted proteins | sample DeeMarSWOR136_30_FD_25667 | JGI IMG/M metagenome (IMG submission 25667) | reverse complement strand
CCAGCCATTGTTGTGCCTGTGAGAGAGAACAACAAAGCATCCTGATCACGAAGGCCGTATTCGACAATGGAGATGTGCATGAGTTGACGGGGGCTAAAGGCTTGTTATTTCCCCACAATGGGATTACCATGGAGTGTTAGAGATAAGAAGATGTCCAAGAAGGCGAGCAAATCGGATCTCGCAGTCAAAGACGCACCTGCCGATTCCAGGGTTTTAGAGAAGCCAAAGGGGGAGGAGTTAGTTCCCTATGATCCGTTGCGCCGTTACTTGCATGAGATCAGCCGCTTTTCGATCCTAAACGAAGAAGAGGAGAGAGAATTGGCGGTGAGGTATCGAGAATACGGAGACAGAGAGGCGGCTCTTAAACTCGTGGTCTCAAACCTGAGGCTGGTGGTGAAGATCGCATTGGAGTACCACCGATACTGGACCACGAATCTGCTGGATTTGATCCAGGAGGGGAATGTAGGTTTGATGCAGGCTGTGTCACGGTTTGATCCTTATCGAGGGGCGAGGTTTACCACCTACGCTGCCTTCTGGATGAGGGCGTATATCCTGAAATTCATTATGGATAACTGGCGATTGGTTCGAATCGGTACTACCCAGGCGCAACGAAAGCTTTTTTTCGACCTGAACAAGGAGAAGGAGCGGTTGGAGAAGATGGGGTTCGATCCCGTTCCCAAATTGGTGGCTGAGAGGTTGAAGGTGAAGGAAGAGGAAGTTGTTGCCATGGATCAGCGGATGGAGACACCCGAGATCTCTCTTGACGCAAAGATTGGCGAGGATTCCCAGGCGACGTTCGGAGATACGCTGCCGGTCCGAGGCGTCCCCCTGGATGAGCGCTTGGGGGAACAGGAACTTCGAGATCTGGTGGATCACAAGCTGGAGGAATTTCGGCGTTCTCTGAATGGGCGAGAGCAGGATGTTTTCGAAAATAGGATGATGGCCGATACACCAATGACGTTACGGGAAATCGGTGAGAAGTACAACATATCCCCAGAGAGAGTTCGGCAAATAGAGGGCGAGATCCTTGAGAAGGCGAGAGGTTTTCTGCGGCAGGAGATACCTGACTTCGATTCTTACGCAGGAGATACACTAGCCACATGGGATTAATCATCCCAGAAAACCGGAATGAGGTACGATGTGTTGATCGGTATATGGTGCGGGAGGTGACAGTATGCTGGAGAGGGCTTTAGATAAGATAGCTGAGCAAATTATCGCATTGGACGAGGCTTCTCTGACCCAGTTGAGAAAGAGATACCTGGATAGGGTTTTTGATTTCGAGGCCAGCAAGGAATGGGAGAAGGCCGTTGTTATTTACTTCATCATCAACGGAGTGGTTGCGAAGAACAACCTTTTCAACCGACATATTCTGGAGCAAGAAAGAGTAGAAAAAGGAATGACGACCCGAAGGGTAAAAGGAGAGACGAAAAGGAAATTCCGGGTCATTAAGTAGGGTTAATCTATCACTTTTGACTGGCGACCTGCAGCCTGTTCAGGGCACGTTGTAAGGCTGCCTCAGAGCGGTAATAATCTTTGTCTCCGGGGCTCAGTTGTTTTAGGCGCTCCTGGGCTCGTTCCTTCGCTTGTTGTGCCCGTTCCAAGTCTATTTCTTCTCTTAACTCTGCAGCCTCAGCTAAAATGGTAACCCGATCAGGGAGGACCTCCACGAAGCCTCCTGTCACAGCCATATAGCGTGGCTCTTGCCTCGCTCGGTACATGATTTGCCCAACCGTGAGCGTTGTGAAGAAGGGGGTGTGACCCGGTAACACGCCAAATTCTCCCTCCACTCCCGGCGCTGTAACCTCTTCCACTGTCTGGCTCAGCACGAGCCGGTCGGGGGTTACAACTTCAAGCAGGAAACCTGTTGCCACGTCTCCTCCAAACTATTCCACAGCCCCGAGCCTTTCCGCTTTCTCTAAGGCCTCCTCGATGGTTCCCACCATGTAGAAGGCTTGTTCGGGAACATCGTCGTGTTTGCCTTCAACGAGCTCTTTAAACCCCTGAATCGTATCCGCCAGTTTCACATAACGTCCAGCTGCACCCGTAAACTCTTCGGCCACGAAGAAAGGTTGTGAGAGGAATCGTTGAATTTTTCTTGCCCGCGCAACGACGAGCTTGTCATCTTCAGAAAGTTCATCCATGCCAAGGATGGCGATGATATCCTGCAGGTCTTTATACTTCTGCAGAATACGTTGGATCTCCCTGGCCACCGAATAGTGTTCTTCACCTGTGACTGCGGGGTCGAGAATCTTGGAAGTGGAATCCAACGGGTCCACCGCCGGATAGATTCCCAGTTCTGCGATCTGTCGTGACAGAACAGTGGTAGCATCAAGGTGCGTAAAGGTTGTAGCAGGTGCGGGATCAGTTAGGTCGTCCGCGGGCACGTAGATGGCTTGCACCGAGGTAATGGATCCCGTCGTAGTGGACGTGATGCGTTCCTCCAATTCCCCGAGGTCGGTTGCTAGCGTCGGCTGATACCCCACTGCGGAGGGCATCCTGCCTAGCAAGGCGGAGACCTCCGAGTTGGCCTGAGTAAACCGGAAGATATTGTCAATGAACAGGAGAACGTCTTGTCCCTCCTCGTCGCGGAAGTACTCTGCTGCTGTCAAGGCCGACAACCCCACCCGGGCTCTTGCCCCTGGGGTCTCGGTCATTTGGCCAAATACCAGAGCCGCTTTGTCTAAAACCCCTGACCCTTTCATTTCCAACCAGAGATCGTTTCCCTCTCGTGTTCGCTCACCAACACCACCAAAGACCGAGAAACCGCCATGCTCAGTGGCGATATTGTGGATGAGCTCCATGATTATGACGGTCTTGCCAACACCAGCGCCTCCAAACAGACCGACTTTGCCCCCCCTGGGGTACGGTTCCAGGAGATCGATGACTTTGATTCCTGTCTCGAACAGCTCGATGTTGACATTCTGATCGACGAAGGTGGGAGCAGGCCGATGGATGGGATAGCGTTTCTCGCATTTCAGGGGGCCGCCCTCGTCGACGGGTTCCCCAATCACGTTTAGGATCCGTCCTAGGACCTCTCTGCCCACGGGCAGACTGATTGGTGCTTCAGTATCAATAGCCTTCGCTCCTCTGACCAGTCCGTCGGTAGTATCCATGGCAATGCATCGCACCGTATTCTCACCGATATGTTGGGCCACTTCTGCCACTAAATTCCATTCGTTGTCGTTGATCCTCGGATTGGTTAGTTTAATGGCGTCATAGATGCTGGGCAGTTTCCCACTCTCAAATTCGATGTCGATAACTGGCCCAATCACCTGCACAACTTTGCCCTCATTCATCGTCCGCGTACTCCTCCTTAGCTTTTATTTCAACGCCTCTGCTCCAGATACGATCTCCAACATCTCTTTGGTGATGGCGCTCTGGCGAGCTTTGTTGTACACGAGGGTGAGTTTGTTGATCATCTCTTGGGCATTCTCTGTTGCCGCATCCATGGCAGTCATTCTCGCACCGTGCTCCCCAGCTACCGATTCCAACAGGGCATGCAAGACCTGTATCTCCACGTACCGGGGGAGCAGTTCAGCGAGAACAGCGTCAGCCGACGGTTCATAAATGTATTCTACGGGGTACAAGTCGGGTTCAACCTCTAGGGGCTCAACAGGGAGCAGCTCCTGTACCACCACCTTCTGAATCAGGGGGGAACGAAACTCGTTGTAAACGAGAAAGATAGCGTCATGGATTTCGCCCGTGAAGTCCGTTATCACGTCCCCACTAACTGCCGCAGCTGCCTCGTAGTCGAGTCCCCGAAATCGGTTGACATAGTCCCTGATAATGGCGACGTCTCGCCTGCGGAAATAATCCAAGCCTTTTCGTCCTATCAGGGAGAGGGATATCTCCTGGTACTGCTGCCGGTTCTCCCGCAAGAATCGCGCTATGGTTCTGAAAATATTCTGGTTGAAACTCCCACAGAGCCCACGGTCGGTAGTGATGACGACTAACTCAACCTTCTTGATGTCACGACGAGCGAGCAGTGGGTGAGCTTCAGGATCAGTCCGGAGGCTGAGGCTCTGCAATATCTCCCTCATCTTATCAGCGTACGGTCGCCCCTCGATAATTCTCTCTTGGGCCCTCCGCAATCTGGCGGCAGCCACCATTTTCATTGCCCGAGTGATCTGCTGGGTACTCTTGATGCTGGCAATTCTCCGGCGGAGCACCTTGAGGTTGAGCATCTCCGATAACTCCGTTTATGGTGTAAAAGTCTCCTCGAACTCCTCGAAAGCCTTTTTCATTTTATTGTCCAGTTCCTCATCGAGTTCCTTCTTCTTGTCCAAATCTGCAAGAACGTCGGGATATTTGTCTTCCATGAAGGCATAGAGCCCTCTCTCATACCGTTGCAGGAGATCGACAGAGTATTGATCGAGAAACCCGTTGACGCCTGCGTAGATGATGAGGATTTGTCTTTCCACGGCCAGGGGCTCATACTGGCCTTGCTTCAGTACTTCGACGAGTCGTTCACCCCTGGACAACTGGGCCTGTGTTGCCTTGTCGAGATCGCTTCCGAACTGGGCGAAGGCGGCCATCTCTCGGTATTGGGCTAAATCCAAGCGCAGGGAACCGGCTACCTGCTTCATGGCCTTGATCTGGGCATTGCCCCCAACGCGAGAGACGGAAAGTCCCACATTGACCGCGGGTCTGATGCCAGAATAGAAGAGGTCAGTTTCCAGATAGATCTGCCCGTCTGTGATGGAGATGACGTTGGTAGGGATGTACGCAGATACGTCGCCGGCCTGCGTTTCGATAATGGGGAGGGCGGTAAGGGATCCTCCGCCGAGCTTGTCATTCAGTTTGGCGGCCCGCTCCAAGAGTCGGGAGTGAAGGTAGAAAATATCGCCCGGATAGGCCTCGCGTCCAGGAGGACGCCGTAACAAGAGTGACATCTGACGGTAAGCGACTGCGTGTTTGGAGAGGTCGTCGTAGATGCAGAGGGCATGTCTGCGACTGTCACGGAAATACTCCCCCATAGCGCAACCGGCATAGGGGGCGATGTACTGCAATGGAGCAGGTTCACTGGCAGTAGCTGCCACCACGGTCGTGTAATCCATAGCCCCATACTGGGTGAGCTTGTCCACCACCTGGGCCACCGTGGACTGTTTCTGGCCGATGGCGACGTAGATACAAAAGACATCCTTCCCTTTCTGGTTGATGATGGTATCCACCGCCAGCGCCGTTTTGCCCGTAGTTCGGTCGCCGATAATAAGTTCCCGTTGCCCCCTTCCGATGGGGATCATGGAATCAATAGCCTTTACCCCTGTCTGGAGAGGTTCTTTGACCGGCTGCCTCCAGACCACGCCGGGAGCCTTCTCCTCAATGTTACGGAACTCAGTTGCCTCAACAGGGCCTTTTCCGTCGATCGGTTGACCAAGGGGGCTGACAACCCTACTCACCAGCGGTTCACCGACAGGAACCTGTACGATCTGGCCGGTTCGCTTCACCATGTCCCCCTCTTTGACATGACGGTCCTCCCCCAACAGGGCAGCACCTACATTATCTTCCTCGAGGTTGAGGACCATACCCATGATGTCATGGGGAAACTGTAAAAGCTCTCCCGCCATCGCCTGCTCGAGACCGTAGAGCCGGGCAATCCCATCTCCTACCGACAGGACGACCCCGGTCTCGCTGACGTCCACCTTTCTGTCATAGCCCTTGATCTGCTTTTCAATGATCTCACTTATCTCCTCAGCCCGTATCTGCATTCCCTCTTACCCCTTTTCTAGTAGTTCTTTGAAAGCCTCCAATTGGGTCCGTAGACTTCCGTCGTACACCATTCCGCCAATCTTAGCCACCACCCCGCCAATGAGTGATTGATCCTGTTCCACCTCCATAATGACCTTCTTCTGCACAAACCCTTCCAGGGCATGAGTCAACTCCTGAAGCTTATGGTTTTTAAGCTCGTACGCGGTGATCAGGTGGACCCGGACCCTGCCGGCTACCTCGTCCACCAGTTCTTGGTAGACAGAGGTGACGTCAGGTAGGGCCTGTATGCGATTCTTTGTGACGAGAACATAAAGCAAATTCATAACGATCTGACTCAGCCCCAGTTTCGTTCCTACTTCAGTGATGATAGCCTGACGGGGAGAAGCGCCGAAGGTGGGATTGATCAAGGCTTCACGTAACTCCTTCTCCGTCTGAAAAAGGGAGGTGAATGACTGGAGTTCTTCTAGGTACCGCTCATAGTTTCCATCCTCCCGTCCTATATTCATCAGAGCTTTGGCGTACCTCCGGGCGATCTTTCTGTTGATCACTTCAGATTCCTTACACCCTGTATGTACTCGTCAACCAAGCGGTCGTGGTCACTCGGTTGGAAGTGTTTTTTCAGCAGGTCCTCGGCAAGCTGCACCGCTTGGGCTGCGAATTCATGTCGTAACCTCATCTTGGCCATCTTCAACTCCTGTTCTGCGCGGAGATTTGCCTGATCCTTGATTTTCTGAGCCGTGAGTTCAGATTCCTTCAGAATCCGCTGCTTTTGCCGTTCCCCCTCCTGGACCAAGATTTGTTGAAGTTGTTCAATCTCTTGGTCCAAGGTCTTGAGCCGAGCCTCGTATGCGCGATATTTGCGCTCACCTTCTCGTTTCGCCCTTTCGGCTTCGTCCAGGGTATTCTTTATGGTGTCATGCCTGCTCTTCAGATATGATCTGAGAGGTTTTTTCAACACCTTGTACAGAATGAATGCGAGTATGGCAAAATTGGTTATTTTGAGCAATAGGTCTCCCCACATGGTGCGTTGTCCTCCCCGCTACTTGATGCTCCTGCCGAGTATCCTTTCAGCGATCTGCCTGGCTGTTGGGTCCTGTTTGTGCTCGAGTTCGCCCAGAACTTGGTCGCTTTCAGCTTCGATCTGAGCCTTCATCTTTGGAATTTCAGCATCGATCCCCTTCTGGAGTTTTTCCAGCGTGCTCCTCGCCTGCGCCACACCAGAATCGATGATATGTTCTTTCTCCTCTAACGCGCGAGACTTCGCGTCGCTGAGTTCTCCATCGAATTGCAGCCGTTTTTGCTCCGCTTCCGATTCTAACCTGCTTGCTTCGGCTTCGTCACCCTGGATCTTTTCCCTACGGGCCTCGAGGAATCTGAGAACGGGTTGGAAGAGCAGCTTGTTCAAGATAATCATGAGGCTGATAAATATGATTACTTGGACAAATAATGTGCTATTTATATCAATCACGCTCGTCTCCCATGTGCGTGGATGTCTTCGTCGATGGAATCGCCCAGGGGACCGTTAGACGCTAAGTCGGTCAATCGCGCGAAAACTATTATATAACCTCAAAAATCCCATTAATGCAAGGCCCAAAGTAGGTCCTGTGGTAGCAAAGTAGGTCCCGTAACCCAGGGTGCACAGAGGTTATGGGAGATTCAGGGGAAGAGTAACGTCGGCGCCGGGAAAATTGCTGCCAAGTTGCCGATATTGTCTGCGGATTTCCTCCATGTCGACATGCTGCCCCGCTTCCCGGTGAAAAAGAACTTGGAGAAGGTGACAATGGCAACGCTCCAATCGAAACGGATTGGTAGTGGCCATGTCGAGTGCTTCTCTGAGCATTCCATGGGCCTGGTCGAGATCGTTAGCCAAAAAGGCCAGTTCGCCCTTGCCTAGGAGAGCGTATATGGTGCCTCGTCGGTCCCCCGTTGTTTGAAAAATCTCGTCCGCCTGCTGAAAACCTCCTAACGCCAGTTCCCACTCCCCGACCATCTTATGCGCCGTTGCTTCGCCCCACAGCGTGTATGCAAAGCTGACTTGGTCTCCAATTTCTTTATACAGCGCGGTGGCTTGCGAAAAGTGGGTGAAGGCCCGCCCGTAGTCCCTGGCCATGCGATGCGCGTTTCCGATGCCACAGGAGGAGTAGGCGATTCCAAAAGTGTCGCTAATGCGCTTCAGCGCATCGTGAGCTCGGGAGTAGTAGTGGAGAGATTTCTGATGCTTGCCCATGACTCGTGACACCCCGCCCAGACCGCAGAGCGAGTATCCGATGCCAAGCTCGTCGTCCATCATCTCGAAGAGTGAGAGTGCCTCTTGGAAGGCTGTCTTAGCATGGCGTAGATGGCCGGAGAATCGCCACATACCTCCCATGGCCCATAGGCAGAAGGCTTCCCCATGGGGATCCTCCCATTCCTGATAGATCTGTTGCGCCTGCTCCAGGTCTCGAGTCGTCTGCTCGATTTTTCCGAGGCCGCGGCGACAGAGACCGAGGCCCACCAGGGTATCAGCCAATTCCAACTCATCTTCTTGTTGTTGCGCTATAGCCAGGGCCTGGCAGTAGTGGTTTTCAGCTGTGACGAAGTCTCCTCTCATCCGCAGGCAATCACCGATTTTTCGATGGCATCTGAGGCGCTCAAGCGCATTGTTTGCTGAGTATTGCCCTAAAGCCTGGCGATAAGCTTCAAGGGCGTCAGCAAAGCGGCACTTGAGTCGTTCCTGTTCTCCCCTCTCGAAGTAGCTGTTCCCCTCAGATTGGCTCATTCGCTGCTCCTCCGCGTAGGGATAGGTGAAACGCGGGTCTGTTTGCTTGGTTAGGAAGCCGCCCGAAAGGCCTTATGAAGGGCGGCAAGGGTTCTCTCGAGATCCTCGTCCGTGTGGGCGAGTGAAAGGAAACCGGCCTCAAACTGGGAGGGCGCCACATAGATTCCTTCTTCTAACAGCGTCCAGAAGTAACGGCGGAAGGCTTCTGTATCACTTTGTTTGGCTGAGGCATAGTCGACCACCGGTCCGGATGTGAAGAAGGCACAGAACATGGAACCAACTCGAGTGAAAAAGGTCGGCGATCCTACCGAACGTGCGATTTTTTCAGCACTGGTGCAGAGATATGAAGACCTCTCTTCGAGACGGTCATAGGTTCCCTGCTCTCTCAGCAGCTTCAAGGTTTCGATGCCAGCAGTCATGGCCAGCGGATTACCAGAGAGGGTGCCAGCCTGATAGACTGCCCCCAGCGGTGCCAGTTCCTGCATGATCTCTTGTTTTCCTCCAAAAGCGCCCACCGGCAGGCCACCGCCGATGATTTTTCCCAGACACGTGATGTCAGGTGTGACATCGTACAGCCCCTGGGCCCCCGACCACCCGACCCTGAACCCACTGATCACTTCATCAAAGATCAAGACGATGGCTTCCTCAGTACAGAGCTTCCTCAAGCCCTCCAGGAACCCGTCCGCCGGAGGGATGACCCCCATGTTCCCGGCGACAGGCTCCACAATAATGCAGGCGATCTGCCCAGAGTACTCACGCGCCAGTTTCCTAACGGCCCCTAGATCGTTGAACGGTGCCACCAGGGTGTTACGGGTATAGTTGTCAGGAACTCCGGGGCTGTCCGGAATGCCAAAGGTGGTCGCGCCGGACCCTGCTTTCACCAGAAGGCCGTCTGCATGGCCGTGATAGCAACCCTCAAACTTGACGATTGTGTCTCTCTTGGTAAAGGCGCGGGCCACCCGTAAAGCACTCAGGACCGCCTCCGTTCCAGAATTGACCATGCGAACGAGTTCGACCGACGGCATGGCCCCGACGATCAGGGAGGCGAGTTCCACTTCCAAGGTCGTCGGCGCGCCATAGGTGGTGCCCTGCTCAACTGCTTGATGCAAGGCTGCCACCACGCGAGGGTGAGCGTGACCCAGGATCATCGGTCCCCAGGAGGCCACATAGTCAATATATTCGTTGGCGTCCACATCCCAGATCTTCGAGCCTTGCGCCCGCTGGATGAAGCGGGGAGTGCCCCCAACCGCGCGAAAGGCTCGCACGGGGCTGTTGACACCACCGGGTATATACTGCTGTGCCTCCCGAAAGTGTTCCTCTGACCGTGTCATTCTTCGAACCCCTTTCAAGACCGCCACGGGCACGATTGAAAGAAAGAACTGACGGTTCGGTTACTCTACCATGTCCGTATGGATCCATCAATGATCAAAGGATCGAAAGTTTCCTCAATTTTTGAAGCAGAATTATTATACCATGCTGTTCTTTCTACATATTTCGGGGCATGAATGAGGACCTTCTTGTTCCTTCACTTCCCCTGCTTCGCGGTGACCCTTTTGGGGGGTCACAGGTGGGGAATACCTTCCCCTTCCCCGCTCAGGACGGGGCTTTCCCCCTCCTGTGTCCCCTCGGTGGGTACCCTACCGCTCTCGCAAATTACGTTCAGGAAACAAAAAGGTCCTGAAAACTGAGGAAACTTCAGTCAAAGGATCGAAAGTTTCCTGGGACATCAGAGATGCGATGGAACAAGTAGTTGCGATTAAACTGGGTTTCGCATTATCAAAGTGTCCCAAATCCTTCCCGCTTTTCCGAAAGGGTCTTTGATACATCTAGGTACTTCGATTCGCAAATACTGTGAGTATCTTACGAGCAGAGATCATTTCTTTTTGCTCGCTCAGGACTTAGATTTGTGAGCAAAAAACATTTGAACGAACGCTCAAAGGGATTTGGGCTGGAGTCCGACACGCGACACCCGAAAATTCAGGAAACTGCAGTCAAAGGATCCAGCGGGGTGCGGCCATATCAACCATGCCTTCGAGATCACACCGACTCGGTGACGGCTGTATTGTGATGTATGGGTATGTTGTCGCTCGGATGTTCGTCATCCGTGGATTATACCGACGTGACAGACAAGAACCCTGGCATGAGATATGCATTTCACTAATGCCCACATTGAAGGAGAAGCTAAAGTACCATCGGTGAGGCGAATGAGAGTTGCAGTTAGGAGGTTCAAGGAGCGAACGGTAGATTTTTGGCGCTCGGTGTGCAGGTGCGCATCGTCGGGATTGGGGGTCCGATCCGCTAGGGCGTTGAAAACAAGAGGCAAAACAATTGGCTTCCTGGTGCTACTCTTGCTGATCCAGTACATCATTGCGATGATTATTGCTCCCCAGATTGATCAGACTGGGATGAGACTGAAGATTGCCCACGAGGCATCACGGAAGATAGAAGGGAATGTCGTCATAGCCAAAGCGTTCCTTGGGCTATTCCCCTACCCGCATCTTACGTTGCAAGGGGTGCAAGTGGAATCCGTTCGGTGGGGCAGACTATGGGCTGAGCGAGTGCAGATATATCCCCGTTTGGGATGGCTCCTTACGAAGGGAGGTTTCGTGAGGAGTCTTCGTGTGGAGAAACCGACGCTGCACTTGAGAATCCCCAAGGGGGCGATGGTGACGGCAAATGGCAAGGGAGTTCTCTGGCCCCTAACACCAGACGTACTCTGCCGAGTTCCCGCCTTGGATGTCCGAGGGGGGGCTGTAAACGTGCTGAAGGGCAACGGGACTGAGCCGTTTATGACAATCCGCGCAGTGGCGGGCCGCGTTGAGCGACGGAAAACGGGAAATCTTGAGGTGGAACTTTGTTTCACCTCGTCAGCTGTTGACCGGGTGGACGTGAAGGCAGAAGTAGATGCTGGTACGGGTAAGGGATCGATGGGCCTGAACGCAGAAGGGGTAGCCTTCGATCGGTTGATCTCACTGGTCTTGGGCGGCCGGGTTCCTCTGACTTCATCCCGGACCGATCTACGAGTCGATGGTCAACTGAAAGGATGGGATTTTCTTAAGCTGGCAATGAAAGGTGGCGCTCTTCAGGTCAATCTTCCAGCAGGTAGTGGAACAGAGGGGGTGCGGGTGCATGGGTGGACAGCCGCATTGGAGCGTACAGACGGCAGTGAGATTACCATGCGGTTCAGCTTGTCCTCTTCCGCGGTGCACCAGATGGGACTGGAAGGGAGATATCAGCTGAATGAAGGGAAGCTGTATGCGGACATAGACGCCCAAGGGATAGCGTTGGAACAGGTGCTTACGCTTGCAACGCGAGGGAAAGTCCCGTTTCCCTCGGCCAAGCTGGATCTGCGGGCGAAGGCCGAGCTTTGGGGTCGAAGAGGGCTTACCGTGCGAGTTACAGGGGCACCCCTTCGTATCGCCTGTGTTTCCGAGACGGGAACGAAAGCGATACAGACGGAGAACTGGCAGGCGGTTTTGGAACGGATGGGAGATCACTGGAGCGCGAAACTCGGTCCTTTTGATTTCGTGTGGCCCGCCGTGCGGATTGGCGGGTGGGCCGATGCGACGGAGGGTGAATCCTTCTCTTTTGCCGGTGAGGCTACAGGGACAAACGTGCGGCAACTCAGAGAGGCTGTTCTGACATTGGGAGGAAGTGATAAAACCCTTCAAAGCGTCTTTGAGATGTTGCGCGGTGGGAAGACGTTCCGTATGGTCTGTTTCGGGAAGGGAAAAGACATACAGGATGCCCTCAGTATGGAGAATGTCAGGATTCATGGAACGCTGTCTGGCGCTAAAATGGTCGAGCCAATTGGTTCTCTTGCTCTTGAAGATGTATCAGGTCAGGTCGACATATCGAAGGGAGTGATGCGGGCAAGGAATGTGTCCGCCCGTCTTGGGCAGTCCATCGCCAGGAGGGGGCAACTGGTGGTAGGGCTGGGAACAGGGAAGGACGTTTTGCGCGTGGAGGCTGAGGTTGAGGCGGATGCCTCAGATCTGGTTGGGTGCATCCCCAAAGTCGTCACCGATAGGAGTGTGGCGGAGCAATTGCGCAGCCTCCGGAAGCTGGAGGGCTGGGCGAAAGGAAGGCTGGTCCTCGACGGCAGTATGAACCAGATCCGTTCCAATATAGAACTTAGCTCTTTTCGTATAAACATCGGTCACGTGCGTATGGGACCACCGGTTGTCTCCGTCCCGCTATCCCAGAGGGGAGTGACGATTGAATCCAGAGGTCCGTTTCGGGTGGAGGTCGCCAAAACCGGTAAAATTCGGTCATCGGGCACGTTAGGATGGAGCGCCAAAAGCGTGTCACGGGGGAAGTATGCGTGGAAGGACCTGGAAGGCGTGGTTACCTTTGACGGCCGAGGGATGAGAGCGGAGATTCACAGAGCCTCGCTCTGCGGCATCAGCTGCCGGGGCACGGTTTTCCGCGGAGACAGCTTCACCAGAATCAACATGAGATTGGGGGCAAAAGCAGCCGAACTCTCCCCAGTCGTGTCGTGTCTGGGGAAGAAAGATCGTATTGCCGATGGAACGTTTCGCCTGGACGCAGAGCTTGTGGCGCGAGGTAGAAGAAACCCGTTGAAAGAAGGGTCCCGGGGGAGCATCCGGTTTACGTCGAGACGCGGGAGAATCTACCAGTCAACAATCCTCTCCAAGGTATTCCATCTTTTCAACGTAATGGAGTTGTACAAGGGAAGGCTCCCTGATTTTACCCGCAAAGGGTTCCAGTACGATTTCTGCACCATACGGGGGCGCGTCAAGAACGGAGTCTTGTACTTACAGGAGGCGGTCATCGACGGGCCGGCCATGAAAATCGTCGGCGAAGGTCGGATCGATCTGGCAGGAGGCGATGCGGACCTTGTGGTCCTGGTGGCTCCCATGAGAACGGTCGACACAGTCATGAACAGTGTACCCATTCTCGGAGATGTTCTGGTGGGGAAAAGCGGAACGTTAATCTCGATACCCTTTCATGTCAAGGGGCCGATCGACGATCCGAGGATCACCTGCTTCCCTCCGTCAGCCGTGGGATCTGGCCTCCTCGGAGTGCTGAAGCGGACCATCAGCCTTCCGGTAAAAGTAATTAAGCCGGTATTGCCGGGGCAGTAGATAAGATCCTGTCCAGAAAGCCGTTGCAAAGGGTGAGGCGGCCTTTCGGTGCTGGGGGTTCTCGTTTCTCTGATGGGCTACAGCTCTGGGGGAAGTTGTTTGAGCTGGGTGAGGGTAAAAACCGGGCCATCCGTGCAGACGTACTTTGTGCCAATGTTACATCGTCCACAGAGGCCAATTCCGCACTTCATTCTCCGCTCCAGCGTGGTGATGACCTGCTCGTCTTGGTAACCAAGCTCTGCCAAGGCCTCAAGGGTGAACCGGATCATGATGGGAGGGCCGCAGGTGATTGCTATCTTGCCTTTAGGTGCCGGAGCAAGTTCCTTGAGTACATTGGGCACCAGTCCAACTCTCTTGTCCCAGGTCGGGAACTCCCGGTCCACAGTGAGAATTAACTCCATGTCATCCCGTGCTTCCCACTCGTTTAACTCTTCTTTGTAGCAGAGATCCTCAGGTGAACGGGCACCGTACAGGAGAGTAATGTCTCCGTAATCTTTGCGCTTGTCCAGCATGAAGAGAAGAAGTGTCCTGAGCGGCGCCATGCCGATTCCTCCCCCGATGAAGTAGATGTCTTTTCCCCTCATCTCCTCATAGGGAAACCAGTTTCCAAGAGGGCCCCTTACGCCGACGGGATCTCCCTCCTTCAGCTGGTGAATCCTATCGGTGACCTCACCCGCGCGCATGACGCTAAACTGAAGATAGTCCATGCGCGTAGGTGGGGAATTGATAACAAAGGTCGATTCGCCGACGCCGAATATCGACATCTGAGCTACCTGCCCTGGTTGAAAATGGAAAGACTTCATCTGTCCTTGGTCGTTCAGGATAACCTGGAATGATTTTATAGTGGGGGTCTCATCGATCACCTTGGTGACGGTGGCCATGACAGGAAGAAAGGGATTGTCCGAATTACTCATGAACCTGTGCCTCCCGGAGGATCTGGCGGATATCGAGGGATACTGGGCATACCTTGATGCAGCGCCCACACCCGGTGCAGCCAAAAGTTCCCTCGTAGGTACTCGGATGGTAACTGAATTTGTGGCCTACACGGTTCCTGTAGCGCTCCGCCTTTGTCGGGCGGGGATTATGACCACTGGCTTCCAAGGTGTAATGGTAAAACATACAGGAATCCCACGTACGGATCCTTTCGCCTCCGAGGCCGGCGTCTTCATCAGTGATGTTAAAGCAATAACAGGTGGGGCAGACGTACGTGCAGGCCCCACAACTGATACACTTGGCAGTCACCTGTTCCCAGAAATCGGTACTGAAAAGCTTCAGGATCGTTTGCGGAGTTCTAGCAAGGTCGAGCTCTCGTTCCAGAGCGACCTTGTCCCGAGCCTCGCGGGCCTCCTGTGCTTTGTCGTCTCCAGGCACGAAGGCGTCATCCTGAAGTATCCCGTCCCCTTTTTCGGTGACCGCCTCGGCGAAGTATCCTCCCGTCACCGGGGTCAGGAGGACGTCTGATCCCTGTGTGTCAGCTGGACCCCCATCAACACTGGTGCAAAAACACGTGTTCTCGGGCTCGGTGCAGAGTATGGTCACGATGGTGGTTGCTTCCCTCCGAGCCCTGTAATATGGATCCACCCACTGGCCTTGGTTGAAGACCATGTCAAATATCGCAAGGCCGCGCACATCGCATGGACGGGTCCCGAATATGACGGTTGGAGAGGCTTCCAACGTCTCCTCAATCTGTATCGAGGATTTTTTCGGGTCTTCCGCATCCTTCTGGTATGTATAAGTCAGAAGGCGCTCCGTCTGCGGAAAGAAGACCTCCTTGGGAGAAAGAGTAGCCTCGCGCTCGAGAGCGAGCTGAGCCTCCTCGTTGAATTCCTGAAAGAGTACGGTGGTGTCCGAGGCCTGCACAGGAGCGTAGACATGGTATTGAGTGCCCAGCCTCTTCAGTAAGTCTGGTATCTTGTCGGTCGCCAGAAAGCGTCCTGCTGTACTCACTGCTGGCTCTCCTTGATAGTCGGCTCTTCCACCTTAAAGGTGTACAGGGGCGGCGTGTCTTCCAGATTCAGCCCTGCCTCATAATCAAAGAGTTCTTTAATCTCCTTGTTGATCTTGCGGCGAATACGTTGAATGGGGATGTCCAACGGACATGCTCGTTCACACTCCCCACAATCGGTACAGCGACCCGCTAGGTGCAATGCATGCATGATGTGCCACATGGCCTTCTCCTTCGCCCCCGTTCGCTGGGTGAGCCAATGAGGATTTCTCGACTCAGCCGCGCAGACATCCTGGCAGACGCATAGAGGGCATGCATTGCGGCACGCGTAACAGCGAATGCATCGCTCCAGCTCCCGCTCCCAGTGGGCCATACGCTCTTTCGCGTCCAACGCCTCCACCTCCTCTACCTCTTGATAGAGGAGTTCATCCGGTCTCTGCGAGGGTAACGCCTCTGCAGCCAGGTGGTCGTAGATCAGTGGTGTCGGATACTGGCAGGAGAGGCACTTCGCTGCCAGTACATCGTCAAGGAGGATCTCTTCTCGTTGTTGATCAGTCTCTACAACGATGGCGTTGTCGCCTTGATCTTCGTGAGGTCCACAACCCCTCGACATGGTATTCCGAAGATCACGATTTCGTCTCTACTAATGAGACCCTCCTGAAGAAGTTGGATGACCGAACGGCTGTCGCACCCTTTGACCAGAATCCCGACCTTTCGGCCCTTCAATCCGGGTAGATAGGAGGCTAAGTTGTGTCCGCAGAGCGGACTCCAGATCAGTCGATCTGCATCCTCGGGTGAGCGGATAAATATGGGGGTACCATGCAACGGGTCATACCCTTGCTCCCAACCCACTACCAGCTCGAGATTGTTCAGCTCTCGTTGAATAGTCTCTCTCAGGTTATCCAGTATCTCCACCACCGTCTCCTTGGCCAAAGTTGCGACGCGGCCCGAGGGCGTGAATCTGTTGGGTGAAATCGGTAACCACGTTCTGCCAGCGGGCTCCCTCGGAGGCCGATACCCAGGTATAGTCGAACCTGCCGGGCTCGATCCGACGTGCGTAGAAGTTTCCTTCAGCATAGTGACAATCTCGGGGGTGACAGCCCGAGACCAGAACGCCATCCGCTCCCTCCATAAAGGCTTTGACCACCAGTAATGGGTCCACCCTTCCAGAACAGGGGACACGGACGATCCTGAGATCTGTCGGTTGTTTGAAACGAGATACGCCGGCCGTGTCAGCACCCCCGTACGAGCACCAGTTGCACAAGAAACCGACTATCCGAAGCTCCTTTCCCTCCACGCCTGACATAAAGATTCTACCTCCGCAATGAGCTGGTTGTCCGTGCACTGTTGCAACTGAATCGCCCCAGGTGGACAGGTTGAGGTACAAAGACCGCATCCCTGGCAGACCGTCTCGATGACGTGAGCAACGATCGTTCCGTCGCGAAGCTCCTTCTCCTCGATGGCCTGGAACGGGCACGTATCGAGACACTTGAGGCATCCCACGCACTTGCGTTCGTCTACCCGTGCAATCTGCGGATCCGACTCCAGTTGGTCTTTGGAGAAGAGCGCAAGAACTTTGCTGGCTGCGGCGCTGCCCTGTCCAACCGAGGCGGGGATGTCTTTTGGTCCCTGACAGGCCCCGGCTAGGAACACACCCGATGTATTGGTCTCGACCGGTCTCAGTTTGGGGTGGCTCTCCATGTAGAAGCAGTACTCGTCGTATGAGATCCTGAGTTTTTCGGCCAGCTCGTCAGCTCCCGGTGCAGCTGTGGCCGCAGTAGCCAAGACCACCAGGTCTGCTTCGATCTCGATCTGAGTTCCCAGAAGGGTGTCCGCACCCTTGACAATCATGCGCTTGCCTTTGGGATACAAGCGTGAGACCCGTCCCCGGATGTACTGAACGCCGTATTCTTCCTGGGCCCTGCGGACGAACTCTTCATATCCCTTACCGGGTGCACGGATATCCATGTAGAAGATATAGACTTCGGAGTCGGGGATGTGGTCTCTCGTGAGAATAGCTTGTTTGGCGATGTACATGCAGCAGAAATTAGAGCAGTACGGACGGTCTAGAGAGGCATCGCGTGAGCCTGCGCACGCTATGAAGACCACCCGTTTCGGTTCTTCCCCATCTGACGGTCGCAGAATATGTCCCTGCGTCGGACCGGATGCGTTCAAGAGCCGTTCGTACTGGATGCCGGTGATCACGTCAGGGTACCTGCCGGCACCATACTCTCCCAGTTCCTCAATATTCATTAAGCCATATCCCGTAGCAACGATTATGGCTCCCACCTCTTCAGTGACGATCTCGTCCTGCATCTCGTAGTCGATAGCCTTTACGGGGCAGACCTTGGCGCAGACGCCACATTTGCCCTTGGTGAAGTACCGGCAGTACTCGGGGTCTATTCTGGCCTTTTTTGGAATGGCCTGGGGGAAGGATATGTTGATGGCTGTGGTGGGGGTCACACCTTCGTTATGGTAATCGAATGCTTCCTTACTCGGACACTTTTCCATGCAGAGACCGCAGCCGGTGCATTTGTCCCAGTCGACGTAGGTGGCTTTCCGTTTGATCTTCACCGTGTAGTTGCCGACGTACCCTGCGATGTCTTCGATCTCCGAATAGGTGTAAAGTTTGATCTTGTCGTGTTGGCCGACGTCAACCATCTTGGGACCCAAGATGCATATGGAGCAGTCCACCGTGGGAAATGTCTTGTCCAATTGGGCCATCCTTCCGCCGATGCTGCTCTTTTTTTCCACCAGGACGACGTCCAGCCCACCGTCAGCACAATCCAGGGCGGCCTGCATCCCTGCCACGCCAGCCCCGATCACGAGTACCCGCTTGTTCACATCAAAAAAGGACGGAAAGAGATGGATATTATTAGCCACTTTCGCGACGGCCATTCTGACCAGCTCGATGGCCTTACGGGTGTTGGCTTCTTTGTCTTCTCCGATCCAGGAACAGTGCTCTCGGATATTGGCCATCTCAAACATGTATCGATTGAGGCCAGCCCGCTCTAAAGTGCGTCGAAAGGTATTCTCGTGCATCCTGGGAGAACAGGCGGCCACCACGACGGCGTCGAGGTCATTCTCTTTGATAGCCTCTTGAATCTCCTGCTGTCCTGGTTCGGAACAGGTGTACAGGTAATCTGTGGCATACACCACATGGGGGAACGTCTTAGCGGTTTCAGCCACCTGATGGCTGTCGACCGTGCCCCCGATATTGGTTCCACAATGACAGACAAATACCCCGATCCTCATGTTTTGGGTTCCCCCTCCCATTTTCTCAGGAGTTTGTCCACGTCGACCAGGTGTTTGTCCAATCCCATTTCCGTTGGCGAAAACCCCAGGGCTAGACCAATCAGCTGTGTGATGTAGAGAATGGGCAGGTCGAAACGGGTGCCCTCGTGGGCGTTGATTTGCCCCTGGCGGAGATCGAGATTCTGGTGACAGAGTGGGCAAGCGACTACGATGGCGTCGGCTCCGACCTCACGGGCCATGTGCAAAATTTTGGCGCTGAGCTTCAGCACCACGTCACGTTTTGGCACACCGAACGCGGCCCCGCAGCACTCTGTTTTGAACGGGAAATCTGGAACGTCTGCGCCAAGGGCTGTCAAAATCCGATCCATGGAGATGGGATTTTCTGGGTCATCGAACTGGGCCCGCTGTGGGGGTCGTGTGAGAATGCATCCATAGTACGGCGCTAGCCGCAGACTCGTAAGCGGTTTTTTGACTTTTTCTGTCAGAGCATCGACCCCCACGTCTTCATAAACAACTTGGAGAAGGGACTTTGCCTCAATATTTCCCTCGAATGGGATATCGACGAGTTCATGCAGTTCCTTTCGTGTCTCATCGTCCTGGGCCATTTCAAGAGCGCTCTTGAATGCTACAAGACATGATGGGCAGCCGGTAACAATGGTGGCAAGGCCCATCTTCTCAGCGATGGCAAGATTTCTAGCGGCAAGTGCCCCATAGAGCAGTCGGCCTACTGTGTGGGCTGGAGTCGAACCGCAGCAACTCCAGTCTTCCACCTCGACCAGGCCGATGCCCGGAGCCTCAGCCACCTTGCGTGAGGAGAGCTCGTACTCTATCGCAGTGCCCTCTTGGGTACAACCGGGGAAGTATGCGTATTGGTCACGCTTCATGAACCCCTCTTTTTCGCGAAGCGATCGAAAATCTGTTTAACGGCGCCAGCCCCCCGGATGTTCTTGGGCAGGAAATGTAGCTTTCCCTTGCCCAAGAGTTTGGGTCCAAGCTCGGCATCAGCAAATGGTTTGCCTGACTGAAGGTTAAACCGCATGAGCAGGCCAACTTCGTATAGACGCCCATGGCTTCTGACAGAATCAAGAAAGGCATCGTAGAATCGGCGGATTCCCTGCTCGGAGACCAGGCCCTCCCGTCTTGCCATAATTCTTAGCGTGTCCATAAGCTGCGCCACATCGATTTCGCAAGGGCAGCGCGTTGTGCATGTCTCACAGGTAGCACACAGCCAGATGGCATGGGAGCGGAGTACCTTCTGCTTCTGTCCCATCTGGACCAGGCGCATGATCTGGTGCACGGGAATGTCAAAGGCAAACGATAGGGGACATCCTGCTGTGCAATTGCCGCATTGGTAACAGTGGGAGACGTACTGACCGCTTTCGTCTTCCACGGCCTTGATGAAATCCCTGTCTATTGATTCAGCCGTCAGAACTTCCATGTCTGAGCCTTGTTAAAAAATTAACAAACTGCTCTTGCATAACAGATGGAAGCTTCCATGTCAAGCACGCGGCTCACGAGGTGCACGGTGTCCCTGAGTAGGAATCAACGCCAAAGTCGGCGAGGGGTTCAGGCAGCGTGAGTAATATAGTGACTGCACAGACAACTGTCAAGCCGTCGACATGTCAGCGCAAACTAACCAGACCCTGCACTTGCCAAAGGTGCAGTGTGGCTTCCTGGAGGTTCCCGGCCGGCGACAAATTAGCCGAAGACGAGATCTCGAGGAAGGGGCTGCAGGAGCGAGGCAGATGTGTACGAAGCGGACCTCAGCCGGCCACCTCTCAGA
>SMTZ1_10002010_pt1 | contig 20564 bp, 10 predicted proteins | sample DeeMarSWOR136_30_FD_25667 | JGI IMG/M metagenome (IMG submission 25667) | reverse complement strand
TGGGTTTTCGGCAGTTTGCTGTTCGGCGAATCACAGATACGCACCGGTCACTTAATCGTGGGTATCCTGAAAACCAGCGGACTAAAGAATGTTCTCCTGCGGATTTCGAAGGAATTCGACAAAATCAAGCTTGAGCAGCTAACAGATAATTATGCAAAGATTGTTGCGGGCTCGCCGGAGGAAACACTTGCAGCAACCGATGGAAGTTCTCTGCGGGCCGAAGCCGAAGCCGGTGTCGACACAGGAGAAATGGCACCGGCGGCAATGGGAAAGCAGGAAGCCCTGGGAAAATTTTCAGTAGACCTTACAGAAAAAGCTCGCAGCGCCGAAATGGATCCCATAGTAGGACGCGACGGAGAAATCCGGCAGATTGTCGACATCCTGATGCGCCGACGCCAGAACAATCCGATTCTGACCGGTGAGGCCGGTGTCGGAAAGACGGCGGTGGTCGAAGGTTTCGCCCAGAGGATAGCCGCCGGCGACGTGCCACCGTCACTTAAGGACGTGGCGGTGCGTGTGCTGGACGTGGGTCTGCTACAGGCGGGAGCCAGCATGAAAGGCGAGTTTGAGAACCGTCTGCGCCAGGTCATAGAAGAGGTGCAAAGTTCGCCCAAACCGATTATCCTGTTCATCGATGAAGCTCATACGCTGATCGGTGCCGGAGGAGCGGCGGGCACCGGCGATGCCGCGAACCTGTTAAAACCGGCACTGGCACGCGGTACGTTGAGGACCATTGCGGCCACTACTTGGGCGGAGTATAAGAAGTATATCGAGAAAGACCCGGCACTGACCCGAAGGTTCCAGGTTGTGAAGGTCGATGAGCCGGAAGAAGAAAATGCGTTGATGATGATGCGTGCACTGGCCTCAAACCTTGAGAAACATCATCGCGTACAAATCCTGGATGAGGCTCTGGATGCAGCTGTTCGTCTCTCGCACCGGTATATCGCCGAGCGTCAACTGCCCGACAAAGCAGTGAGCCTGACCGACACCGCTTGCGCTAGAGTTGCCATCAGCCAGCACGCAGTACCGCCGGAACTGGATGACTGCCGGCGTCGAATCCAAGCGCTCGAAACAGAGCTGGAAATCGTAGGCAGAGAAACGGCAACCGGCGTAGACCACAAGACACGTGAGTCCGAAATCACCAAAAAGCTCGAAGCCGAACGTAAAAGACAGACCGAGCTGGAAGACCGCTGGACAAAAGAGAAAGAGCTGGTTGACTCCATTCTGGACATTCGAGCCAAACTGCGCCAGTCCGGTGAAGGCACGATTGAACAAGCAGAAAAAACCGAAAAGGAAGCTACAAAGACCGAAAAGAAAACCGAGCAGAAACCTGAAGCCGAGGCCGGCGAACCCACCGAAGAAACAACTAAAGAAGGTAAAAAAGCGGATGCTGCAGAACAAATCGACAGAAAACAATTACTAAAAGAACTCAAGAAACTGCAGAAACAACTCAGGACTTTACAGGGCGAAAGGCCGTTGATTCTTCCCTGTGTAGATGCCCAAGCCGTCGGTTCGGTAGTTGCCGACTGGACGGGGATTCCGGTCGGGGGAATGGTCAAGAACGAGATTGAAGCAATTCTGCATCTGGATGACAGGCTTCGAGAACGTGTGATAGGCCAGGACCATGCGCTGGCGGCAGTTGCCAAACGCATTAAGACCTCGCGTGCCGGTATAGAGAATCCTAACCGACCGATTGCTGTAATGTTTCTGGTCGGACCCAGCGGCGTAGGTAAAACCGAAACGGCACTGGCTTTAGCGGAAGCTCTCTATGGTGATGAAAGCAATATAACCACCATTAATATGAGCGAGTTTCAGGAGGCCCACACGGTATCAACACTCAAGGGCTCGCCTCCCGGATATGTCGGTTATGGAGAAGGCGGCGTTCTGACCGAGGCAGTGCGACGACGTCCTTATAGCATAGTTCTGCTCGACGAAGTAGAAAAGGCCCATCGTGACGTCCATGAGATATTCTTTCAGGTATTCGACAAAGGCCAGATGGAAGACGCAGAGGGACGCCTCATCGACTTCAAGAATACAATCATTCTGCTCACCAGCAATGTGGGCACCGACCTTATTATGGAGATGTGCAAAGATCCCAAGTTGATGCCCGAGACCGAAGGTATATGTAAGGCCCTGAGAAAACCCCTGCTTGAGGTTTTCCCTGCCGCCCTGCTTGGCCGCCTGGTCGTCGTGCCCTACTATCCGATCAGTGACGAGACATTAAAACTTATTATCCGCCTTCAGCTGGGAAGGATCGGTCGCCGAACACAGGAAAATCATAAGATACCGTTTAGCTATGATGATGAGGTCGTCGAGCTTATTGCCAGCCGTTGCACCGAGGTTGAAAGCGGTGCCCGAATGGTTGACGCGATTCTGACCAATACTTTGCTGCCGGAGGTCAGTCAGGAATTGCTGACCCGGCTTATGGAAGGTAAAACCGCAAAACGCGTCCATATCGGTGTCAAAGACAGCGAATTTACTTATTCTTTCGACTGAAACGTATGTCGCAAAGATGCAGCAAGTGATGAAGCAAAGCAATAACTATTGCATAAAGTCAGCAGCAGGTGTAAACTAAAGTGGTTTCGATGCAAAAGAGGTAGGATTACACAATGCCAGAGAAACTTACCCAGAAGAATAGAGAGCTGGCGATTGGCAAGACGCCATTGGGTGAAGAAGTCCTTTTGCTGGTTAGTATGTCCGGCACCGAGCATCTGGGCCGGCTGTTTGAATATAAGCTGGAATTAGTCAGCGAAAATCCTCAGATTAAGGCCGAGGAGATCGTCGGTCAGAACGTAACCATCAGCCTGAAACTTGGCGGCGACAAGACCCGCTACTTCAACGGCTATATCAACCACTTCACCCAGGTAACAGCCTACGGCCGGCTGGCTCGATACCAGGCTACGGTAGTGCCCTGGCTGTGGTTCCTGACCCGAACCGCAGACTGCCGTATCTACCAGGACCAAAAAATACCGGATATAATCAAGGAAGTTTTCAAAAAACACGAATTGAAGGACTTCGAGGATGCCCTGAGCGGCAGCTATTCCAAGAAGGAATACTGCGTCCAATATCGCGAGACCGACTTTAACTTTGTGAGCCGACTCATGGAGCAGGAGGGGATTTACTATTTCTTTAAGCATGAGAACGGCAAACACAATCTGGTTCTGGCTGATTCGCCCAGCGCCCATGAGTCTTATCCTGAGTTCGACGAAATCGAATACCATGCTGCCGACAAGGGTACCAAAACCGAAGGGTGTATTTCGGACTGGGTCGTCGAGACACATCTACAGCCCGTCTCATACGCCCTGAACGATTTTGATTTCAAAGATACCAAGAAGGCCCTGGAGGTAAGGGCCAAAGTGAGCCGTAAGCATGCGGCGGCGGATTTCGAAATATACGATTATCCCGGCAAATATATCGAGACCGGCGACGGGGACGGCTACGCCAGGAAGCGCATCGAAGAGATTCAGGCCCAGTTTGAGGTGGCAACGGCCGATACTGACTGCCGTGGTGTCTGCCCGGGCTTTACATTTAAGCTCACCGACCATCCGCGCGACGACCGGAACGACAACTACCTGATAACCTCCGCAAGCTATAAGATTGAGGGCAACGAATACTTCTCTGCCGCTGAGGAAAGCGGCAAGTGCATCTATTCGTGCAAATTTACGGCAATCCCCGCAAACCAGGCGTTTCGAGCGCCGCGTACCACACCGAAACCAACGGTTTCCGGGCCGCAGACAGCGATAGTGGTTGGTCCTTCCGGCGAAGAGATTCATACAGACGAGTACTGCCGGGTCAAAGTAAAATTCCACTGGGATCGTTACAGCAAGGCAGATGAGAACAGCTCCTGCTGGATCAGGGTGGCGCAGGTCTGGGCGGGCAAGAACTGGGGGGCGATTTATACCCCGCGTATTGGCCAAGAAGTTATAGTTGATTTTCTGGAAGGCGATCCCGACCAGCCCATCATAACCGGCCGGGTCTATAATGCTCAGGCGATGCCGCCGTATGACCTGCCGACCAACAAGACCATGTCCACCCTCAAATCGAACTCCAGTAAGGGTGGTGAGGGATTCAACGAGATTCGCTTCGAGGACAAGAAAGGCAAGGAGCAGATATTCATCCACGCTGAGAAAGACCAGGATGTTCGGGTCAAGAATGACAGCAAAGAATATGTCGGCAATGAAAAGCATCTGATTGTTAAGAGCGATCAATTTGAACAGGTCGACGGCGACAAACATTTGACGGTCAAGGGAGATCAAAACGAAAAAATAAACGGCTCCGTCTCTCTTGATGCGGGGATGGACCTGCAGCAAAAAGTGGGCATGAAACACGCGCTGGAAGCCGGCATGGACGTCCACATCAAGGGCGGAATGAAGGTAATTATCGAAGGCGGGATGCAGTTGAGCTTAAAAGCAGCCAGCAGCTTTGTGGATATTGGTCCTGCCGGTGTGTCCATTTCCGGGCCGATGGTAATGATCAATAGCGGCGGCTCAGCAGGCTCGGGAGGCGGCTGCTCACCCGATGCTGCCAAGCCTCCCAAAGAGGCGGCCACGGCCGAGCCGGGGAAGGTATCCGAAGCACCAAAGAAGCCAAAACCACCAAAACCAGCGAAGTACAGCGCCCAGGCAAAGGTATTACAGCAGGCAGGTAAAGACGGGACACCATTTTGTGAAGAGTGTGAAAAGGCAAAGAAGCAGCAACAGGCAGGATAGCGAATAGCCGGATTTCGGAGATTTTGATGGACGAAAAAGGGGTAACTCAATCGCTTGTGGAACATTTGTTTTCACAACCTGAGACCAACTTGTACGCGGTCCTCGATGGTGCTTCCGTCCCGGATCTGCCGCAGATACTCTGGGAACATGAGCCCGAGCACGTGTGCCTCTATCGCGGCGAGCTTGAGCCGGATATAGCCGAAGTCGCTCCATACCTTGTCAAACTGGAATATGACCACCCTTTCACCAAACTGGTATACGAGCAAGGCTGGGGCAAACACTGGGGCATCTTCGTAGTAACGCCTGCTGAAGTCAATATTCGAGCTATGCGTCAGCATTTTCGAAGGTTTTTGATGGTCTATGACCCGGATGGAAAATTTATATACTTTCGCTACTATGATCCGCGTGTGCTCAGGGTGTACCTGCCGACCTGTAATGCCGAGGATATAAATGTTGTCTTCGGCCCTATAAGCTGCTATGTGCTTGAGGACGAGGATCCAACCAACCTGCTGCGGCTTTCGTCCGACGGCGAAAAGCTCCGTGCCGAAAAAGTATCTCTTGCACAAGCGTAATAAAAAACGGAAATGCATATGTTGAAAATTCGCAAAGAGCAATATGAAGAACTAGGCAAGGTTTCGCTGAAACGCTTCGAAGATAGCATGGTCGAACATATAAAGGAATTTTTCCCAAAATACTACGAAATTCATAAGGAGCCATTAATCCGTAAAGTCATCCTCTATGCCGTTGGCCGCGCAGAAAGTTATAACCTGATTACCGAACGAGATGTGTGTTTGTATATCAATTTAGTGTTTTTGTTGGGCAGTAACTTCGATACCGATCCACAATTGCCATGGGCCGCGGCAATTCTCAACGATGAGACTATAACAGATTCGGTCACACGAATTGACAAGCTCCATGACAAAGGGATGGAGTATCTGGATCAAGTGGCAGGCATTGAAAATGAATACTTAGGAAGAGCACTTTTAAAGGTCCGTGAAATCCCTATTGAAGATTTTGTGACAACGCCGACGGCAAATAGCGGGGATATTGCAATCACACAACTGCAAAAGATCTGGCAACAAAAGTGCCAATACATGAGTGAAACAACCTTGCACAAATTTATTAGAGACGCTATAGAATCCGCAAAGGATTACAATGTCACAACCCAGCGTGGTATTGTGTTATACACAGCCCTGATGTTCCTGTTGGGCAGCGGTTTCGATAAAGACTTACAGTTTCCCTGGGCAGCTAAGGTCTTGAAGGATCAGTCTATATCGACAGAAAGTACCAGGATTGACCGCCTTTACAAAGAGGCAATGGCCTTTATGGAAAAGTGGCTGACTTGAGACTTAAGCAGTAGTTCTCAGTAAGGATTAATTATGCCAAAAGGTTGCAGCAATAAAAAAGGAGCAACAAAGGCCGCTAAGAAAAAACCTACAACGGCATGCAAGAAAAAAGAGCAGACTTGCCCTCTTCTTAAAAAAAAGCTAATCGAAATCAAATGGTTGCAAAAAGACGTTTGGTGCAGCGAAAAGGCTAAAATCAGCGGCAAAACCGAAAACTACAAGAATGGAGAAACCACGGAAATCAAGGTCATCTACAAGGACGACAACAGTAAGGTTAAGCAGTTCGATGTTACGATATCCGGCGACATCTTTCAACATGAATGGGAAGTTCTGGATGTCTTGCCAAAAAAGAAAGCTGATAAATATGTTGAAGAAATGAAGGTGGACGGTAAAGCTGCGGACAAAACAACACCTAAATCCCTCAATATCCATTTCATCCCGAACGTCACTAAGAAAAGTTATTCGAAAAACAGAGCTCATTTTGATCTCAGCTCCAGCGATTATGTTATCAAAGTAGAAAGCGATATTAAATATGTGAAGGGATGGGGTGCCTCAGTTGTGAAACTCGGTACTTCAGCTCCCAGCGGTACTGGGGGGCTTCTTGATGGCAAGCTCACTTGGTCAGGTTACCGCTGGATGAAAAAGGTGGGTGTGACCAACAAGTACTGGGATGGTTCGGCGTGGAAAAACCTACCAAGTGGATTCAGCCTTCAAGACTCTAACAACTTCTGTGTCGGTTTTTACAAGAGTGGTACCAAATTCACCTGTCAATATGGTGGCAATTGGCCGGAGAACTTCACAGATTGGGATATCGACGCGGAAACAAAGCAGCAAAAGATTAAGAAGTGGGTGAAGAACATTAAGGATACTTGGTCGGGCAAATTTCACATTAAGCGCAAAAAATGCAAAAGCACTGAAAAACAGTGTTGCCGTTATAAAGTACAGACCGAGGTAAAGTTCGTTAAACAAGCAAGCTTCAGTAAAGGATATCTGATTATTGCAGATGGCAACATCCGCTCAAATGATTCCCTTTTCTTTCTTGGTGAGTCTCGTATTGCCATGGCCGCACATGAGTTCGGCCATCACATTGGCAATCCTGACGAATATGCCGGTGCCAAAATTGATACTTCTCTCAATGAAGATGGTGCTGTTAACGGCATAGATAACGATTCGATCATGGGACAAAACTTGACCAAGGTTAAAAAAAGGCACTTCCGTACGATTTGCAAGCATTTTGCGAAAATGGTCAAGGATGAGCATCATAAAGATTACACCTATGAGGCCACAGCGGTTACATAGCCTTTCGGCAGGCCGGATAATAATTGTTTTGAATTTTAAAATGTTAAGTACTATGATCTATATCAATGTGAAGAGTCAGTTTGAAAAAACTTTACCTTCTGATCCCGTATTCTGCTCGTAGGGATTTTTAATATGAATCGGTTGAATAGAATTCTTGTATTCTGGCTTTTGCTGCTCTTTACTGTTTCATGTGATGAACCAGTTCCGCCCTTTGGAGATAAAGATATGAACTCAAATGAAAACCAACCACAACCTAATCTGTTTGTCCTTGAGTACCGAACAGTTACCGGCCCTGAACTTGGTGAGAAACTTCAGGAATACCAGCGTTCCCTGAAAGTAGACCGTAAGTCAGGCACTGCTTTTCTTGAGAAACACCGCTCACCATCGGATGAACCTGGAGAACCGATCGGTACCTTCAGGGCTAAACTGTCGGAAGACATATTTCAAAGCATTTTTGACATCGTTCAAAAGGTTGACCTCAGCAATCTTCCCCCAGCAACTGAGGGGGGGATGGGCACAACTGATATAAAGCTTAAATTTGAACATAACAATACTACCCTTAGTAAACAGTTCACCAGCCGAGACATCAACTTGCTTGAACGCCTTGATGTATTGCTGGAGCAGTTAAATCAAATAGCCGTTGGTTTGGAAAAGCACGCTGAGTCTGCTGTCAAAATCGATATTAAACACGCTCGTGGCCAAGGCGACGGTCAGTTTAAAATTACGATCACCAATGTCGGCAGCCAACCAGTCTGCATAGCTGACCCGCAAACCTTTGGTGATGAGGATCCAGATCGCTGGGCCGGTGTCCGATTCGCAGAACTGCCTGAAGAGCGACCTGGTTATACATCTCCACCTCTCGAGTGGTTTAACCTCAAACTTCCTGTTCAGAAGGCCCAGGGAACCCGGGCTGTTTTAAAGCCGTCAAAAACTTTCAGCGTATCAACTAATATTTGGACAGCCCCTCGCAGAAACGCTCGATACATCATCCAAGGTATATTTTCTGATTACAAGGGACCTGGTGATGCGAATGATGGTTACCCCATCAGAGGCGTGGTCTTTTCAAAAGCGATTGAGATCACTGTGAAATAGGTTTCCCAGTGAAGAATTGTTGGTAGCGACTGCTAAGTTTGGTTGGTCTATTCAAAAGGAAATCGTTTAACAGCCAGACAATAAATTTGAATTCACAAAAACTCTTGCTAAGCCGAGTGTCTTTGATATAATTGCAAGAGTTCTTAAAGATAATGACAAATAAATGGAGAATTAGAAATGCCTCCGGCAGCAAGAGTTGGTGATATGCACACCTGTCCTATGCAGGACCCGACGCCGGTGGGACCAAAGCCCCACGTCGGCGGACCGATTATGCCGCCCGGCTGCCTGACGGTCCTTATCGGCGGTCAGCCTGCTGCATGTATGGGCGACATGGCCACCTGTGTGGGGCCTCCAGACAGTATTGTCAAAGGCTCTACGTCCGTTCTCATCGGTAACAAACCGGCCGCCCGTATGGGCGACAACTGCGCGCACGGCGGTACTATTGTTGCCGGCTGCCCTACCGTCATGATCGGCGGCTGATGCAACTTCCCCCCTACCGCCAGGGCCCTGCCAACGCCGAGAGTGGGTCCGCTATCGACTGAAACCGCGGCAGGAGAACGGCATCCCGCCCTTTTATGGAAAGTACCGGCATAAGCCCTTTCTCAATAAGGACATCCATAGCTCGCTCGGTCAGGATTGTCTCTGCGCAGGGCGTGATATGTTTCTCGCCATCGGAAGAGTATATATGCATAGGTAAACCGGCCAGATCCTGGCCGAGGCCACCTGTCAGAGCCCAGTCACACTCACGAAAGGCCTCAGCAAGCAGACATACACAGATAACGGCCGCATTTCCCCAAAGATACTGCTCGTGACCCGCCAGAGGCGAAAATTCCTCAAAATCGAACCGGTCAATTGGATCTGTTTCCCTGCCATAAGGCAAACGCAGCAGGAACCGGGGCAGGATCAGGCCGATATAGGCCGCCTCGGGTGAGCGTCGAAACTGCTGCCACATTTGGCCGACGGCCGGCTCAGGCTTCCATCGCCAGTCATTCGGGTCCGGCGTGGCGGCAAGCGACTGGCAACCAGCAAACTGTGAATCGGCAGCAGCCACCAATGGTGCTCCCGCAGCCTGCGCAATCCACGCAAGCTGCTGCAGCAGCCCGATATCCTCAGTGGTCTGGTCGAACGTGTAACCACCGACCAGTATAGCATACGGCTCGGCACCGGGCACACTGACGCTTTGCTCGACGAGAAGCCGGTACGCCCCTGTCGATTGTAGTGAGTCCGCCGAGACCAGGTCCGCCACCAGTTCCGCCTTGCTGATGTCTATTATATATATTTTGAGCGTTTCGTCCGTTTCCACCTGGCTGACGAGCAAGTGAAGCATCCGCCACGTCGCCTCAAGCTGCCGGAAGTCCGGCTGATGCAGAATCGCGCGCATCTGTCCGCTGATTGCCTGGTCGACCTGAGCAAGAAGCTCGGCCTGCTGCGGGTCAGGGGCAGGGATAATGTAAGGTTTGACTGCCTCGCGAATAAGGGCATCTATATCTACGAACCGGCTCGCCGACGTGGAAGGCGGTTTTTGGTCAGAGCGTTTCCCGAGCAGGCGCTCAACTGTTTCAGTGTCGGACTCTTCCTGCTCCTGACTGCTTTGAGCCTGTTGGGCCTCGGAATTGCCGGTTTCCTGCTCATCCGCAATCCAGGAGCGCACCTGGGAAGCTGCCTCTGCAAATGTGGCCGGATTTTGTATAAGCTTTCGGGTCGTTTTCAGTTTTTGAAACACTTCCAGACGGTCAAATATCCGGTCAGGGTGAAAGTCATCCATCTCACTAAATTGGAGGAGTATACGAGGTCCGTCTCTACTACCGAGGGGAATATGAATCTCACAGCCAAGTTTCATCGGCAGGTCATCCAGATTGTCCACATCCACTGCGATACGCTTGCGAGCCGCGAGCAAAGAACCTGTCTCGCACAACTCCCGATTACCCCGGCCACTAAAGTCAGCAAGTATGGCTATGCAAAATGGTGTGTTATCTTTGGCTTTGCGGGGAGCGAAAGAGGTTTGCGTACCTAATTGAAATTCCATCTTATCCGGTGAAAATTGCATAGACATGGCAGTTTACTCCATAATACGAACTTGATTTTAGCCAGCTACGAATGAGAACTATCTCTCATAGTTTCCCAGCGTTGCGTTTCTGAGCAACGACAAATTCCTGAGTAGCATAACGCTCCACGAAAGAATATTCAAGAAACTTTATGAACCAAAGCTGACCAAAAAAACCTCGTTAGCAACATAATATATTGTTTGACAGTAAATTGCCAATTGATAGAATGAGCCTCAAATGACCTTTAATGGCCTTGGCATCCAAGCAAGTGGACCGATTGTCGAGCAGCCAAAAATAAGTCGATAGTTTTTAAGGTAAGTTACCTGTGTCATTTTCCAATACCAAAAGCCGCCTTAAAGCATTACCCGAGGGCTACGTTGCCATACCCATTACTGAAGACCAGAAATCAACCATACTGAAAATTTGCATACTGGTAAAGAATGAACCGGATACTGTCGCCGGCCACCTTGTAGTACTTCGGGACACGATGGATGCCAAGGTATTCCTCGGAAGCATTGTTGATAGCTGCGGCCAGGTACAAGAATGGATTGAGCTATGGATTCAGAATAGTGGAAGCCTTGTCGACACGGTATCCGCAGCCCGCCAAGTGCTTTCAAACGCCATTCTGGATAACCGTTGGCGCAGGCAATGTCAGGCCTTAGAAGAGCTCGAAGGGGCTGCAATAGTCAAAACGGCGTGGGAATCTGAGCAGCCACCGCCCACGTTTATTGATCTCTCAAAGAAATCTCCAACTCATCCTGTGGAAGTTCAGTCCGGTGCAGGCTGGAAGCTGTGCACAAATGAGGGCCTGCTGCAACAAAAGGGTTTGCCAGGCTATGGCAATTCGTTACATCGTTATCTGTACGTACCGGAACTCGGCGACAATTCACCGTTGGTACCCGTTACACCGGGTGCCCCCACCAACGATTCTACCAAACCAATGTCCGAGATTTGCGGCGATTCTGCCCGCATCATCCCTCTGAATCCCCAGGCCGGATTGATGCTGGTAAAGCAATACCTCCCAATTAAGCTGGACACCTTCGTTGATATCCTTAGCGGCAAGCCATGGAACGGCTTAAAACATGGAAGGTCCATACTTGATCTCGATAAGGGACTCAAGGCGTTGAGTAAAGACGAGCCGGCTTTAAGCACAGACGGTTGGCTTTTCCTGGAAACCCAGGGCCGCTGCGGCCGATTGATAGAAACATTACATCTGAAACTCAGATTGCTGTCCGATATCATATCGTCGGTGCGCTCCTTGACGTATCATCTGCAGAGACCACTGCTCAATATCAGCCCCGAAAGCTGGCAGGTCGAATTGGGAGAGCCCGGGCGGGGGCTGCCTTTTTTCTGGACAGCAAGGGCGGTTTTAAATGATGCCGGCGATGCAGTTCCCCTGGCGATAGAAAAGAGCGATTTCAAATACTATCTGCCGGCGCGGACACCCGGAACTTCGGTCTACCGCCCGCTGGTCACTTCTTTACCGACGCAAGGAAAAGCCTCGGTCCGAATTCGGCAGGTTCTACCCGATACCAGCGATACGACCGCCGTTGAAGGAACGTTCACTACTCAGGAACGAATAGAGATGGCGAGAAACGATTTAGTGTGGTTTCGACTTAATCTGGCCTGCGGTGATATCAATCTTTACGCCCATCTGGAAAAAGATTCGGCGATGGCCGCCGGTGAGTGGCGTTTCCGCACGATTGCACAGAATTTACATGAAACCAGAGTCTCACACTTGTCTAATGCCGAAGGAGTACCCATCGCTGATGTACCGTTTGAGATCATACCACTTTTGAGCAGTCCTTACGACCTATATTCGCTGGCGGTAATTGCCTTGAGGATTCTTCTTGTCGACAACACTAACAGCCTGCCTGTAACCCTTGATGAGACGTTGAGCCTGATTCACCAAATCGAAGCGGAGCATGATGAATCCGCCAGCTTGGAACAGCGGATAAGCAAAGTTTTCAAGGGTGACCAAAGATGGCGTCAGGCTTTAGGGCCGCACCATTTGACGTTCGATGAGATGACACCGGATGAGGCTTTTAGTCTTATCCCTTCCGAATTATGGTTGACAACGCTGGCTACAGTCCTAAGGATGTTTCCGGGACCGGGTCCCTACAGTGAGTGCAAAGACTATGGCGATGCCCCGCAAGGCGGTCTTCACAAGGTCTTTGAAAAAACAATCAGCGACTTGAACAATCTGATATTAAGGACCCGCAGCTTCATAGTCGCAGACTGGAAATCCAACCAAGAAATAACCTCTGTGATCGAAAGGTTTCTTGCTTAGGTTTTTTTGGCGACAGGAGTAAAATTCAGTATCATTCCTGGTATAGTGAAAAAAGGTTGTGAAGGTAATTTGAATAATTAAGGGAGTTGCCAATGAACACAATACTGTGGAAATACAAAGTCTTTGGGTTGCTTTTAGTGTGTCTGTTAGCAGGAGGGTGTTCACGGGTTGCCAATGTAGTGGTAAGCCGGTTCGTTACTGTGACAGCAAATGATAATGTGTGTAAAAAATCGGTTGAGGTCCATCTTGTTGGAGTCAACAGGTTCGAGAAGGGGCAGTGGGAACAGGTGTCAATGACAGAATACTGGCAACCCAAAAATCAACTTCGGGACAGTGCCAAGGATTATACACACGTGATCCGCTTTGGAAAGGAGCCCTGCGAAAGAACACTTGGCAAAAAAGACCCGATTTTGAGAGTATGGAAGAAGCGGAAAGCTGAATACCTGTTTGTTCTGGTGGACCTGCCCGGCATACACCAGGATTTACTCGGTAACGCCGACGCCAGGCGCTTGCAACTGCCGGCCCTGGATTCAGCATGCTGGGGCTTGCAAACCAACGTTAGACTTGCTATCGAAACCGGCAATATTATCCCTTTGACCGTCCCAACACCACAATGCGAATAAAACTTCACCCTATTAGCTTATCTTAAGGTAGTGGGCGAATGGCAACTTTTGGCCGTTATGAGACCGTCCGCGAAATCCACCGGACGGGGTATACTACAGTCTATACAGCGCGGGCTCCGGAAAGCACTGCTGAACAATTTGCCATTAAAGTTTTCCAACCGCCTGCTCTATTACTTGAGGGAGAGCAGGCAAAAACCGAATTCGATTTGTTTCTTAAAAGCACCGAACTGCAGCAAAACGTTGCCGCCGGTGGTGCTCAACACTGGGCACCTGTTCACCAACACGGCTCAAGTCCGGAGGGAGCATTTTATGTTACCGACAAGTACGAACACTCACTCCAACAGTTACTTGATGTTCGTCTCAAGCTGAGCAGTAACATACTCCTTGCCATTGTAAACTCTGTCGTTCAGGGACTTATAGAACTAAAAGAGTCGCGCGGCCGACCACACGGAAACCTCAAAGCAACAAACGTTCTGATTGGCGAAACGGAAGATATTTCACAGGGGAAAATCGTTTTATGCGATCCTCTGCCGGACGAGCACATCGACACCAAAGTACATTGGGACAGTGACTTGCGGGCCCTTGCAGAACTCATATATCAGCTTGTAGTACACCGACAATCGCCCCGTGTGGACGGCTGGCAGGCACCTGATTCAAAAGAATGGCGTATTCTCGGAAGAAATGCCACCTCCTGGAGAAATCTGTGCAACCAATTATTAAACGCCGCCGCGAAGCCAGGCACGATGACTATCGAAACCGTTGTTGAAGAGCTGGCTCAATTAAAAATAGCAAAACCATTTTTCTCACCTCTTCGGATTATCGCGGCAGCCCTTATCGTCATAGTCTGTGTTGTAACCTTGATATTAGTCTGGCCAAGTCCTCCCGCTACGAAAGAAGAATGGAAACAGCTTTGCGACGAGTATTTTGCCTGGGTAGGCCCCCTATACGAGCAGGGATTGGGCTTAAACAGGAAACAGGGGAATACGAGGGCCCAGCGATGGAGTGAAGACCAACACCTGAAAACAATGGTGAAAAGCATTAAAGCAGCGGGATATCCTTATGAGTTCGCTAAAGACGAGGGTATGGAAGTTAAGTATATCGCAGACACTCCCGGGGTTGGAGAGGACGCTAAAAAAGGACTTGCAGCCATTGAAGATATAAGAAGCTTCTTCAATGCCGATTCAAACAAGCCCTGGCCCCTGCTTGTAGAAATGAACAAGACCGCAAGTGACTTCAAAGAGCGAGGATGGGAAAAACCCGCGGAATATCTTGTATTGCTCGTGAATTCGGTCAGGCCCGAACCTAATAAACCGATTGAAGAGAACGTTGACAAAATCCTTGATCTCAACGAGAAAAATACCCTGGACAAGATTGGTTCGTCTCGAAAACTAATAGCCAAAGACCAAGAAACAGTCAAAAGCTTAAACGACCCGATACTCAACAAATTTAATGATGAGTTTGTTAACCAAGAAGTTGATTCGATTGCAGGTCTGGAGGATGGAGACGACCTCAGCAGGCTGCAGGATAAACTTGAAGAAACAGCAGATTTGGGTAAACAACTTGCCGGATTTATTGAAGATAGATGGCAAAAAGAAGTTGATCGGCAATCTTTTTTTGATGACCATAAGAACGACACTACGGAAACCGCAACAAAAGAGACTTTCCTTAACAGACTTGCTGTAATAAGGGAATATCGCTTCCTGCGGCCTGACCCACGTGTAGAAGTGTTCGACTTGGTTAACGAAATCGACGGTTACATTACGCAGGCGAAGATATCTAATCCGAAAGAAGCTGAGATATGTGCCAATAACCTGGGGCAGTTACGGCCGAACATTGAAGCAATCAAGAATTTCAGGTCTATAGAGAAACACCGCGCCGAGATCGAGGAAAAGATTGGTGACTATGAACCTCAGCTTGTAAAGCTCAAGGCCAGGGCTTTGAGAGCAATAGAAACTGCAAAAGAATACTGGGACCGTATAACGAAAGTGTCCACAATCGGTCTTTCGCAGGAAATCAACACACAATGGAATACTCTCCGTGATGACCTGCTGGAGAAATACCCCCTCCCGGATATTAACGACAACTTGGATTTATACTCAGAACTGCGAGGCAAAATCGAAGACGTAAATTCAAGTCTCGTTAAACTGGATGAGGAACTACAGAGAGAGCTTCCTTTTCAACTCAACGTGACTCTTAAAGAAACAGGCTGGAACAGCAAGGTCAAACTCGCCTACGGACTAAAAAGAAAACAAAGCATCAGCCGCATTTTACAAGAACTCGCTCTCAAAGAAGACATTCCGGACTTAAACAATCAGAAATTCACGCAATCAAAGCATGCTGAATTTACAGCATACAAACAACTTCGCCAGGATTTAACCGGAATCGTCACGGCCCTCAACTCAATCGAAGATGCCCTTGATGCCTGCTATCTCCTCGATGACCAACTGCCCGAGAAAGTACAGAATCTTCCAACAATCCGCGCCTTGTGGGCGCAGTGGAAAGGCAATCAAGTCCTCAAACAGTCGATATTCGCAGAATCATTAACTACACCTCTCGCACGGATTACCGAGTTCGAGAAACTGGATACGGAAACAGACAGGCAGGTTCTCACGCAAAAAGCCCTTGCCCCAAGCTCCAGGCCCGAGAACACATACGCCGCATGGACAAAGCTCGGATCGCTTTCTGCACCGTTGTGGCCAAACGATTTTGAAGATGTGAATAAAGACAGAGCTATTCGCAATACCCTAATAACAGAATTTGAAGCGATTAGACAGAAAGATGAAGAGCGTGGAATTACTCTTCTTAAGACACTTGCCCGTACCGGTCTTGAACGTGAAACTATGATCATTCAAAAGAACGGTTCAGGGGATAAAGTATTGGCCGGATTCGGCAACCTTGCCGCTGCAGAAGCTCGCCGTGACGACCTCTCTGGGCTGCAGCAGTTTGAAGTCCTTGCTAAAACGCTTGCTGATTTTGTTTCGAACCCCGATTGGCCGCAAGAATTCCGCGCTGATCTTCTTGCCAACGACCAAATCCAGCTCTACAACAAATCCACACTCACGATTGAAGACTTCCAGCACTGGCTTCGGGAAGTAATTCTCTATAAGAAGCTGAAGCAAGACCCACGCGAGAATTATTCCTGGAAGGCCAAGATTGACGAAATAAAAAAGCTTGTCGAAGATGAACTCGGACCCAGTCAATCCGGCTCTTCGAAACAGAATCCTGTACAGCCCGACAGAAATTCTCTGGTTGGGAAAATCTCCAACATCACACGCCCTATCGAAAATGCGCTCCGCAGCAAACAGACCGGTTCCCAAAAACAGAGTCTCGCTAAGCTCGAGCAGGAATATGCCAAGTTTGATGTCACGGTACAGGATGTGAACAATCTGCTTGCGATACCTGCTATCGAAAAGAACAAAGACAAGATAAATGTAAATATATGCAATGATCTCTGGGAAAAACTGCGGGCCCACGAAACTGCGATAAGATTGATAATCAAACCTGAATACTGCAAGCATCTGGAACTCATGGAAGGCGAAGTCCAACGTCTCGTTTTTGCCAAAACAACAACGTTGAGTGAAAATTTTGAGCCTGTCAATATCAGCCAGCTACAACCTTCCACCGAGAAGAAAACACCTCTTGAGGCCATTACTAAATTCGTTCAAGGTTCCGCCGAAAGCATTCTGTTGCTTTCCAAACTTGGTGAACTACTCAACAAAACGGTCGAGGTCGCCGGCTGGGATGAGATAAGACAGGCCGTCGATGATAAACAGATAAAATGGCTCGAATTCTTTCATACTATCGACCTCACTAAAAGCCAAAATGTCGGCTGGCCAAAATTCATCGTATCAAAGAAAGATCCAAGCGTCCTGCTCAGGTTCATCCCCGCCAGCTCAGGCAATCTTGAGCCGTTTTATATGGCAACTCAGGAAATAAGCAATAGCCAATACAGGCTCTTCCTCGAAAGAAATGGAGCAAAATCAGATCCTGTTTTCAAGAGGTTCCAAGATTCAAACACTTATCAGGAACTCATAAGGTGGAGAAGAGGAAAGCACCCCTGTCAGATACAATGGGACAATTCGAGATCGGCCTTTGAGACGGTTACGGGAAATGAAAATGTTCCAGTGGTGTGGGTAGCTTATTATGGAGCACAATCTTATGCTAAATGGCTTGGCGGACTATTACCCACAGTTTCGCAACACGTATATGCATGCCAGGCAAATACCGGCGATATACGCCCCTGGGGAAGCGATACCTCACAGATTTCAAGTTATGTGCACGCGAGGGGACCTGCCTATCAAAAGGCGGCTATTTATTGGAACAATAACAAAGATAACTTAGTACCCCCGCTGCCCATACCCCCCGTAGGTGCATTGGAAAACTATGGACCAAACAGGACAGTTGATGCAAATGTAGTATACAATCAAGCGACTTATGACTCCGCCTGGCCAATTGACAACGCCAACACAGCAAATCGCTGGGACCTTTATGATATGATAGGCAACGTTTGGGAATGGTGTAGAAACGAAAACGATAATACCCGGCCTGTAATCTGCGGTGGTTCCTGCCTGGTTCCGAAGGAGTATATACTTCTGGATGATCCATCCAATTACAGTATGGAATTCAACAAAACTGACTGCGATGTTGGATTCCGAATAATAGTACCGGCCAAGTAAACATATTCAACAGGCCTATGTTCTTTCCCGCCTCTGAACCAACGGATTCACTTTATATATTCAATAAATATTCCCAGCAAATCTTCTCTGAACACACCTTTGTTTAACCGATAAGTAACTCCTTCATCAGATAGCCCTCAATGAAGTCGGCGGCATCAGAATCCGTGAGTCTGTTGCCATATTTGCCCATAACAAATTCAACGGACATTTCAACCGGATAACCGATTCCTGAACTCAGAACGCCAACATATCCCACAAGAGCATCTATCCATTGGCCACCTATCGCCGCATAATTCGCCTTATCAGCTTTATTACGTTCAAGTGCCTGAACAAATGAAGCCATCTGTTCTTCAATCGGTACAGGCGCTTTGCCAATCTCGTTAACGAGCACGGCCAAACCGGCAATCTCGGCATCAGTACTCTCAGTCAAAATACTTGAATAGTCTCGAAGTCTTTCAGCCGCCTTCTTTAAATCAATACTTGTAATAAGAGTTGGCGGGTAAGCTCGAGCCAGGTACGGCCCAAGACCCTCTGCAGCCAACCAGGCCATCAGTTCTCCTTCGTCGACTGGTTCCACCTCACCCTGATCTTCCGGTTCCAAAAGCCTGGGGACCGCCAGCGGTGCCGGCTCTCCTATACCAAGAACCTCTGCTAACACCACTTCTTTACCACGCAACACGTATTCTTCACCTCTAAACCAGGGGATGGGCATCCCCAAGGAAACCTCCAGATCATGAGGTAATCTACCTTCGGCCGGCAATGTGTCAGTTATTCTCGAGACTACCTCCAATCTATTTGTCACATCGTTCCAGGGATTAGAGTTCTTAAAATTATTTCCAAAAGGATGAACCGTATCATAAGCATCAATAACCATCGTGCCATGATCAGCCATTTCAATATGAGAATCCACAGTTATGTTACCTCCATCTGCTGACGGAATTGCCGGTGGTTCAGGCTCATGATTGAAACTGCCCAAGTAAATTGCAACATCAATCGGGTCACCGGCATTTTCACCGGTAGTCTGGAATCCTACCGAACTACGGTCGTCCACGCCTCCGGGATTGTCAAGGGTTTTTGGATCGTAAGTTCCAAGAGCCGTCAAGGTAGCACTCGAACCCAAGGTCAGGCCCTGTAACTTGCTCCAAATCACAATCGCCGCCTTGCCGCCACCGGGTACAGGCAGGTCAACGCCAGCCCCACCAGTATCGGAGTAGCCGGTGATAGTAACATTATCAAGAGTCGTACCTGTCATTGTGCCATAATTATAAGAGCCCGCATCATATATTCCACCAGTATCCGATATTACAGATACTCCACCAGAATCAGAGGTTAAATAGCCACCTATCTTAATATCCCCTGTTCCCTGAAGCTCGATGTTGTTCTCCGCTGTCGCAGCTATTGACCACCAATCATCCGCTGCCATTGAAGTAACTGAGCCACCCGTGCTGTTTGCAACAAGATCAGTATCCTCGTCGTTGGTTACAGAAAAGCCATCAATGTCAATCGCGTCATTCTGTGTCAACGTTAGAGTTGTGGCGTCAGCCTGCATAGTGATAAGCCCGGCAGTGATTGCACCATTGGTCGCCTCAACTGTCAGATTACCTTCAGCCGTTAAAGTCTTACCGGCACTCATCTTCAGGTCATTACCAGCTGTTAGCGTCGTGCCATCCGCCACAGTAGTGTTACCGTTCAATTCGATGTCTATAGCCGTGGTCACATCATCGTCTATGTTAATGTTCAGGGCGTCAACTTCCAAACCGCTCAATGGAGTGGTATCGCCAACCATGTCGCCAAACGTTGCCGTACCACCCGTACCGGCGTTCACCGTCAACTTGAAGTTTTCGTCAACCTTGCCGGAGAGGGTAACACCGGCACCGGCCGGAACCGCGCCGGAGTTAGTTGTATCAAGAGTTACGTCAGCACCAAGGCTTATATCACCGTCGAAGTCAATCGTATCACCGGTTGTGGTGATAGAAGCATCCAGATCTACACCACCAGAAGCATCCTGGTCGAACGAACCGTCAAGGGTCACAGGTCCGCTTATTGTCAAAAGACCTGTGTTGCTCACAGTTACCGTTCCGCCGTTGGTTGTATCCACTGTGTTGTCAAATGCAACATAACCTCCGGCATCGATGTCGATTCCCTCGTCGTCAACTTCAACCGTATTGTCGAAGTCTACGTTCAGGGCGTCAACTTCCAAACCGCTCAATGGAGTGGTATCACCAACCATGTCGCCAAACGTTGCCGTACCACCCGTACCGGCGTTCACCGTCAACTTATGATCTCCGTCAACAGTTGAATTGAATGTAATAGCCCTGTCGTTGGTTGACGTAAGCGATACATCTCCTTCAAGTATCACCGCTCCATCGAACTGGAAGGCCGGATCTACGACTGCACTTGCCGAAAAGAGCCCGGAAAGGCCAGTAGTCGTGCCACCGTTAGAGGTTAAGCTTGTCATAGTGGCCATACCGCTGGGAACAGTCA
>SMTZ1_10013664_pt1 | contig 20574 bp, 16 predicted proteins | sample DeeMarSWOR136_30_FD_25667 | JGI IMG/M metagenome (IMG submission 25667) | reverse complement strand
TCGTCACGTTGGCATGTATGCAGAACCACGCAAACTGATACAGGCAATACCTGGTGTAACATTCAAAGAACTTCCTGATACCAAAAAAGATTGTTTATGTTGCGGCGGTGGCGGCGGTGTAAAGGGTGTTGACGCCGACTTAGCAATGGCACGGGCACTAAAGAAGGTTGACCAAGCAAAATTGATAAACGCCGAAGCGATTGTAAGTGGATGCCCAAGTTGTTACGACAACATTAACGAAGCAATCAAACAACAAGAAGCAAATATCCGTATGATGGATATAGTAGAGATTATAGCAGAAGCACTGGGACTTGAATAGGTATTTTCTAAAATTCTATTTTCTTTTTCTTTTCTATAAGGTTTTTTGATTTAAGACACTTTTAATAAATAATTGTCTAGATTATTTATCCATATATTCCCCCCGTGGAGGAGAGAACATATCTACCCATTCTGAATCTTCTAGCATTTCCATGGAATGAAAGTCACTACTTTTAATTACATAACTATCTCCGGATTCTAAAATTCCAATCATCTCATCATTAATCCACAGTTTAAACTTACCTTTTATTAGATAGCCAACTTGCTCAGCAGGATGTTTATGCTTTGGAACTTTGCCGTCTTTCTTGAATCTCATAATGGTACACATTATTCTATCACCAGTCGCAAGTGCCTTAAATTCGACTCCATAAGCTTTTTTCACTGGTTTGTTTTCTTGCTTGATAATCATAATCCGACCTCCGCTCAAATATTATTAACATTAGTATTATTTAATTATAATAAAATCCCAGGTTTTCATAGGTATCAATGAGCAAATCGTTTGGTATGGTGGAAAGGGCTATGCTTGAAAACCTTAGACAAAGAATTACATGGCAGCGCATACCCGTTGATGAATTGCGGATAATTCAGCCTAGAAGAGAAATGAAGATCGCTTTAGTCTATGCTGTATTTTTTGTGTTTCTCGCTGTAATTATAGGGTACCTAATTAAAATAAAACCGCTACCGTTCTTGGGTGCAGCCAGTCTTACTGACGATGTCTGGTATGTTTTTGTCTTCAAAATTGGTTTTCTCCTTATTGTGCCGTGTGTTTGGTTCTACCGTCAGGGCTACACGATCCACGATCTAATGCCAAGCTGGAAATTGGAGTTCAAGTCTATAATAGTTTTAGTTTTAGCGCTTTTTGCGGGATTGAGTTTAAATCTCCTTCAGGGGCACTTAAACCTTATCGTGAGTGCTGCTGAGAATTTCTCAACATCCGAATATTTTGCTCGCATTGTGACTGGAATCGTCATTGCATTAGTACAGGCTGGTTTCCCAGAGGAATTTGTATTTCGAGGCATACTTCAGACTCGTATAGAGAAAGTATATGGACGGATCCCCGCAATAAGTATAACAGTATTGTTATTTACCGCGTGGCATATCCCAACAAGGTATTTTCTTTCTCATGGCGTAGAAGGTACTGCAGGAGATCTAATTTCGGTTGTTCTTGGCACGGGGATCCCTGTAATGATAAGTGCATTGATCTTCGGCTTGATCTGGGACAGATATCGATGTTTTCTTCCTTTAGTCGCTGCCCACTGGGGAGTCGATATGCTACCTTCAGTACTCTCGTATCTTGGCATTGTTTATTAATAAATCGAATATTGCTTTTCCGATGAGAACTTTCCCAGCCCTAGAAAACCGTCATGCGCCTCCTCAAATCTCTCAAGACCTAATTTTTATGGTGTTGAAATATTATCTAAAAAGATTCTACCTGAGAATGGTTTTCCAAAGAAAACTGGGAAAAGAATTTCTAACTAGATAAACTGAGGAGTAGTTCTTCCTGCCTGAAGAACAGGAGAATTGAGGATTATAATAAATGTGGAATGTTATCTAGCATTGCACATTCTTATAAATAATTGTAAGGTTAATCTACGATGGCTTCAGCAATGTCGATTACCTTAATATTTTTGGCGTTTTCTTTAAGATGGAGCATACACGTCGGACAGGCTGTAACTAACACAGTAGCCCCGGTATTTTCAGCTTCAGAGATCCTATTTTGTGCTAATGCTTGTGCTACGCTACTGAAAGAGAGACGCATTCCACTTCCTGCTCCACAGCATTTTGAAGTCTCTCTTGAATGTTTCATTTCTTCAAGTTTTAGACCTGGGATAGCGTTCAATACTCTTCTTGGCTCTTCTGTAATACCAAGACCTCTCAAAAGATGACAAGGGTCGTGATATGTGACCGTAACATCTGCTTTTTTCTTAATTTCAATTTTTTTCTCTTCAATCAGTTTAGCAAGAAATTCCGACATATGAACGACTTTATAATTCCAGTTAGGCAAATATTCTGGATAATGAACTTTAAAGATATAGGCGCACGTTGGACAGCTCGTGAGGATGGTATCAATATCATGGCTTGAGAAAAATTCTTGATTTTTCTTCATTATTTCTATCGCTGCATCATGTTGACCATTCTCATATAATATGAAACCACAACATAATTCTCTTTTAAGGCTTTGAAAATCGACATTTGCTTCTTTTAAGATCTTGACAGTCGCTCCCGAAATTTGAGAAGTCACAAATCTGTTCATGCAACCATGAAATAAAAGAATTTTACCCATCTTATTCACCACTCTCCGGAGAAAACGCTTGTTCCTGTAATCCAAACGGATTTCCAACTTCTTTTATTCTCTTTTCAATCTCTGCAAAAGGCGGAAGAAGAAATCCCTTTTCGGTTGCGAGATCACGTAGATACTTAAGCAAATCTGGGATCGGAATATCAACTGGGCACACATCGGGGTCACCGCAGCGCTTGCACATTGTGCAGAAGTTTAATCCCGATTCTATAGTTGTTTCGAGTCCATCTAAAACTGCAGTATGTACAATCCCAATAGGTCCCAGATATGTAGGTCCTCCAAACGCCCTTCCTAGCATTTCATATGCAGGACATTCATTAATGCATGATCCGCATCCAAGACAATACAAAGATTCTTTAAGCGGTCCTTTGCTTGCTTCGATTCTGTTGTTCTCGACTAGAACAACATGGACTTCTTTGGGTCCATGCATCCCTTTTCTAACATTGAACTCAATATCTCCGGTTTTTGATGGACCACTGATCATTGACAAATATACGGGAGTTACTTGACCGACGCCATAACTTGCCTGTAATCTAATTTGAGTGAGTGCTACATCGACATCGGGTACGATCTTATTCAAAGGACAAATAGAAATATGAATAGGTGGGGCATTAGATATGAATCTAATGTTTCCTTCATTCTCTATAAGAAAGATAGCGCCCTCTCGAGCTGCTAATGCATTGGCTCCTGATATTCCGACATCTGCCCTGAAAACATAATCACGAACTTCCCCTCGTGCTTTTGCAATTATTTCATCCACAGTTGCAGTTGGCGGCAGACCAAATAATTTCGCTGCGTCTTCCTTACTAACATGAACCGCAGGAGCGACAGGATGTGATCCTTTTTCATTTCTCATCTGAACTATCCTGTCACCTAAATCAGTTTCTATTACCTCACAGTTCTTAACGTCTTCTAGATATTTCACGAGATCAATTTCGCTTCCAGCATTTGTTTTTGATTTTACAACGAGCTTATTCTCTCCAACTATCTTACCAACATAGGTTCGTGCCTCTTGAGGAGTTTTAGCATAAAATACAGTACATCCAACTGCTTCTAAGCCCTCTTTTGCCATCTTAACAAGTTCATCAAATTTATCTATCCATTTTTCCTTTGCAGAACGAAGTCTTTTCTTTAATTCCTCTTTAGGCATTTTTTGGAGTGCTTTATGTTTTTCTCCCTTTATTAGATCAAGACCGTATTGCCTTGCTTTGATCTCTCGTTCTTTTTCTAATGCAATGTCTGCCCTATCTATTAATTCAATAAATGCATCATCTAGGTCCATTTTTTTAACACCATTTCTCTTCTCTGGATCTATATTGAGAGAATGAATTATTTAAATAACATAAGACTATATTAGTGAAGGATTAAGAAATTTTAAACTTAAGTTTATCTGCATTCCATTAGTTGTATTAATAGTTTTTTCACATTGACTCGTTATCAAACAAATTCAAATTAACTAAGCATTCAGAATGGAGGAAAAACAATTGTCTGGAGAAAAAGAAACTGTTAAACGTCGAAAAAAACTTGAGAAGGTATGGAGTGACGCTTATAATGACTCAAAAAAGACTATACCTCAACGAAGTGAACGAAGGACGAAGGCAATTCTTTATGGAGACGTTCCTACTTTCATGGAATTGCCGCATGCTAAGAAGAAAGAAGATCTCAAGGGAATCGATGTTGCTTTTGTGGGGCTTCCATGGGAGGGGATAAAGCTTCTAGATCCTTGGACTACATTACCTGATACCGCAGCACCTGCACCTCCTGATTCAATTTACTATCGAACTGGTGCAGATAAGGCGCCGGAAGCTATTCGCAAATACTCAATATTCTACTCAATCAATCACAATTGGGGCTATTTCCCAGAATTGGACAAAGATTTCATTATTTTTAATCATATCAAAGCGGTAGACTATGGTGATGTTGAAGTAGATGTCAGAAATCCTGAAATGTCAATAGAAAACTCGATTCGCAAAATTTCAGAGATTTGCGAAGCAGGTGCAATTCCTTTAGTATCAGGCGGTGACCATACCATTCCTTATTCTTGTATCCGTGGTCTTATGAACAATACTGATGGAAATATTGGTATGATTTGTTTTGATTCTCATTTTGACCTTTATTTCGAAGAAGAAATCTCAGCTGCGTCTCAATGGGGACCACTTTTTAAGTTTTCTCAAGTCAATCCAGAGAATTTCTGCTCTATTGGTATTCGGGGTTTGCGTAACCAACTTCACGAGCGCTATGTAGCTGAAAAATTGGGGGTACAATACTTTACTATGGATGATATATGGCAAGAGGGGATACAAAAAATCATTAAGAAAGCCCTTAAGGTCGTGGAAAATACAGATGCACTCTATGTTTCACTTGATATCGATGTTGTGGACCCTGCATTCTGTCCCGCTCAAAAATATCCTGAACCAGGTGGTTTAACTTCCAGGGAAATCATATCCGCACTTCGACAGATCGGCAAGCATAAATTGATAAATGGATTTGACATTTGTTGTCTAGGGCCACAATACGATACGCAGACAGGGCTATCTGCTCAATTATGCGCACGCCTCTTTATGGAGGTGATGGCGACCATAGCTTGGCAAAAGGCAAAACACAATATTAGCGAAAGAGATTAATAAAATAACAGAGACGATAGCAAAAAAAAGAAAGAGTGTTAGGTTTATTCCTTCAGTTCGTTTATTGTTATTGCTCCTTGCGGGCAGACCTCAGGACATAATCCGCAACTCCAGCATAAAACATCATGTGCTACTACGTCCCAATCATAGGTTATTTTCCCTTTTTCTCGCTGCTTTGGATAGGTGGCGAAAACCGTTGCAGGGCACTTTTTCAAACAATCATTGCATTCAAAGGGACCTACACATTTTGAATTATCTACCTGAACTTCCATTGTGCGCTCAGGCAATGTAAGTGTTCTTAAATGTTCCATGTTACCACATCTCCTTCACAGCTGGCACTTCAGCGCGTGGCACCAGTTTTATGGCATCATTCTCGCAAGTAACGCGGCAGATGCCGCATCCAAAGCATTTCTTCATATCTATAATGGCTTTTCCCCAATAAGGTGAATAGGTTATAGCATTGAATTGACATCGCTTGATGCAATTACCGCACCCATCACATTCATCGAAATCTTGCACCGCCACATACTCTGCTTTCCTATAGAAAAAGTTGTACCAGTCACCCATAATTTTCCTAATGCGTATAGCACCACAAGATCTGCAGTCATCAATACACATACCAAGTACCGCAGGAGTCTCCAACCCCCTCCAAAAAGATAGCACATATCCTTTCTTATGAACCTTCTCTACATATTCTATGGCTTCCTCTTTGGAAATAAAATCAATACCACCCCTGGTATAGTCAGGCTAATCCTTAGCGTATTCTAGACCAATGTGACCAACGCCTATACATGTCTTATCCTCAAAGTCAGCACCAAAAACCCGTCGACAGATACACTGTACTTTAGTTAGCGGTCCTGACAATTTGAAGATCTCTATCGCGTCCTCCAGTGGAACAACCTGCCCTACATGAGGTGCATAGTCAACCCAAGCCTTTTTTGTGCCTTCAACAGCTTGTGTAAAGATTTCATCATTCGGAATTTTCAGCATATCAGCAAATTGAAGCCCTCCCATGCCGGCAAAAGTATCTATATTTTGCATGTATTTGTTGTATTCTTCAACTGCCGCCTCGTCATGAATCCATTCCTTCTCGTAATTCTTTTGATTCAAATACCACTTCTTTCCGTCACCATGTTTTGTACACCAATCGCACAAGACTATCTCCCCCTACTTACAATTTGTAATTTAATGCATTAAAAATGTTTTTATATACTATTCATACTTTTATACTTTTCATTTGTGTGCCAATTTTCTGATCAGACGAATATGAACTAAAATTCGTTAAACTACGGATTTAAATAAGAATAAATACACATTTTTTAATTTCTAAAAAAATCCAAGATCAAGAGATCTTTAAATCATATATCCATTAAGCAAAAGAAAAGTTCGAAATGTGAAACCAATTGATATGGAATCTTCTCAGGAAATTAACGGAATTCCTAAGTTAGCAGATCAAGGTTGTAGGTTTTCTTTTCTGATATATTACCAATATGTAGAATTCTTTTTTATATAAGAACGAATTTTATAATCTAACTTTGAAAAATATGAAAGGAACGATAAGAATGATCGGAAAATTACCTGAAAATATATTAGAAGCCATTCTTGAAGCATTGCCGATTGAATTCTCAGTTGTTGATGAGAATAGTGATGTTTTGGCATGGAATAAACACGAAACACGAATTTTCAAGAGACCTAAAGGCGTTATTGGAAGAAATGTTCGTGACTGTCATCCAAAAAAGAGCCTTGAGAAGGTAGAAAGAATCATAAATGAAATGAAGGAAGGAACAAGAGATAAAGCCCGCTTCTGGATCGATCTTACGATTGACCCAGAAGGTGAGAAACAGAAAGTTATGATAGAGTATTACGCGTTAAGGGACGCTAGTGGAAAATACCTTGGTTGTCTCGAAGCATCACAAAATATAACAGAAATACAAAAGCTCAGTGGTGAGAAAAGATTACTTGATTAAGATGCAATTAATCTTATTATAGCATTTCTAATCAGAGTTAGTCCAGAAGTTACCAAAGAGCAATATTTATATAGCGCTTTTCTTACACACACCTCAATTAATTCTCGGAGAGGTTGGGATGCCCTACCAAGGACTTTAGCTGAAGACAGAAATTCCATAGTAAACTGTGGAATGAGAGACTTCTTTTTGTATGTACCAAAGAAACAAGTAAATAATCATTCGTTCATCATCCCATACCATAGTGTTTTCAATCTAATGCAAAAGGATCCAGTAGTGCATCTATTTAAAGAAAGCAAAAAGGAGCTAAAAGAACAAGAATAGGAGGAAGAACATGTGAATACAACTCTGAATAATGATACTTCAGAAGAAATAGACAAAGTTGTGATTACCGTAATCGGTGGCGACCGAACTGGTATCGTTGCTGGCGTATCTCAGGTCCTAGCGGAATGTGAGGTTAATATTGAGGATATGAGCAGCACAATCCTACACTATAAGAATAGAAATCTTTTCAGCATGATCTTGCTAGGCGATATGTCCAATGCTACTGTGCCGCTAAAAGCACTAAAAGAAAGACTTCGAACAAAGGGCGAAGAATTAGGAGTTCATATTTTTACTCTTCACGAAGAGGTTTTCAATTTTATGAATCCCGTTCGTATGTTTTGGCTTGAAAACTTGAACATACGTGCAACCACTTTAGCAATGAACATCCAAAAATATGCTCGCGATGATCCTGATCTTACAATATCGCTTTTGGAAACACATTTGCCCCCTTTTATAAAACGCTTTATTGCTGAAATTACTCAAATTGAAGAACGGTTTGGTGTACCTATCGTGAACAAAAGATTAGCTGTTACACCTATCGCACAGTTATTAGGACCTATGGTTGAAGATTTAGAAATAAATGAGGGTATCAATGTTGCCTTTAAGATAGCATCCTCATTAGATAGAATTGCAAAGGAATCTGGTGTTGATTATGTAGGAGGCTATTCTACTTTTGTTCACAGAGGTTTCACGAAGGCAGATAATATACTTATCGAGTCTCTGCCAGAAGTGATGAGTAAGACTGATACGGTTTGTGGTTTTGTTAACGTTGCGACAACTCATGCCGGCATCAATTTTGATGCAATTGCTAAAATGGGTGAAATTATTCTCAAAGTCGCTCACGAAACACCTAACGGAATAGGCTGTGCAAAATTTACAGTCTTTGCAAACGCTATGGAAGACACACCTTTTATGCCTGGTGCTTTTGCAAGTCCAGGTGGTCCTGATGCTACAGTGGTCATCGGAATTAGCGGACCTGGTGTGATCAAAGCAGCAATACAAGAAATTGGCGAAAATGCAGATATTGGGAAACTGGCTGACGAGATCAAAGCGGCTACCTTTAAAGTCACCCGAGCAGGAGAATTGATTGGAAGACAAATCGCAAAGGCATTAGGTATTGAATTTGGTGCAGTAGACATCAGCTTGGCTCCTGATCCAAATGGAGGCTCGGTTGCCGAGATTATACAGGCAATAGGGCTAGAAGAATGCGGAGGACACGGAACTATAGCGGCGCTAGCTATCCTTGCTGACGCCTTGAAGAAAGGCGGCGCGATGGCCAGTAGTTATGTAGGAGGACTCTCTGGTGTCTTTATTCCAATTATGGAAGATGCTGGAATGTGCGAGGCAGTAAAGAGAGGTGCGATCGACATTACAACACTTCACGCCATGAGTAGTGTATGTGCATGGGGGATCGATATGGTGCCGATACCAGGAGACACAAGCAAAGAAACGATCTCAGCCATTATCGCGGATCAGATAGCTATTGCCATTGCAAATGATAAGCCAGCTGGAGTGCGAATTATTCCAGTACCAAAAAGTTATGGTGGCGAAATGATAGAGTTTGGTGGTTTGATGGGAAAAGCTCCAGTTCTCAATACAAAACCTTATCGATCAGATACCTTTATTAAAAGAAAAGGACGTACACCCGCCCCATTTCACAGTTTACGCGGATAGCAGGATATTATCCCTTTATTTTCATCTATATGAGCTACCTCACGCTAAAGCAATGAGGCTTCCTGCTTCAACCATCAGACTCGATCCCCTTGCGGGTTACGGAGGTCTCGATGTTCACAGGCGTGAATTTCCTACGCCCCATAGGTACTCAGTTACTCTCATATCAATAAAGTATATAAACCCAACGCCATTCATCACCACGCTCAAGCGTTGGTGCTTTCTTGCTTAGTTACCTGTAATCGACAAAAGGGATAAATACTCAGCAAGGCTGTTTTTCATATTGGAGAATGTCATGAAACTATGTTATGTGATTATTGATGGATTAGCTATTAACTGCTGGGAAACCGCCGTTAGCTCTCTTAATGGAGGATTTATAAACTATATTAATGATAATGCGTTTAAAGTCCCCACACTTGTAGATATTTTTTCAGTTTCAAGACCAGGTCACGTTGCCTTTAGTTATAGGTTGTCGCCGTTTGAAACGAATTTAGTAGGCAACAGATTTGTCGACATCGAACAAATGAAGGTGATTAACCCTCCTTTAGATATTTTTAAGAAATATAGATCAGTTTTTGATGATTTAAAGGACGCTGGCCACACTTTGCTCGGATTCGGAAATAAGGGATGCGGAATTTCAGAAGGAGGGATTTCAAAAGAAACGGTAGATCCTGGCGATGAGGGAGGTCAACGTACCCTTCAGCTATACATGCGAATGACTAAGGAAAACGGGTCTTTGTCTACATCTTATTCACCCTTCCATCAGATTGCAATTCCTTCTGGTATCTATCACAATGGAAAGAGAGAGCCGTTTGACGAACTAAATGAAAGACGTAAGAAAATCAGGGAGCGTATCTTCGGAGGCGAACACGTAGGAGTAGATAAATTCGGTGAGATGGATGATGTGCTCACGGCAAAGGTCGCAGAATTGATTAATGTATATAATCCAAGCGTTATCACAGGGACGATCGGTGGACCAGACAAGGCCATCCATACTGATGGAACAAAATCATTAACGGCTGCAGAAGTGTTAAGAAATGCAATTGAAATGATACGTAAGTTATTGTTCGCGATGGGAGACGATACTTTGTTTATCTTGACGACTGATCATGGTAACTCCGATACACCAGAAATTTTCCCAATTACTGCAACTATCCAACAACTTGCCAGCATGAATGGATTCTCTGAAAACGATTATGCGATCGCAACTGATGGGAGAAGAGGGTTTAGAATATGGTTTACCGAAGACCTAATACATTCACGAAGTAAACAGATTCATGAGCTTGTTGATCGGCTGAAAAGGATGCCGGCTAATCGCTGGGTTCATTTCACGCCGGAATATGAAGAAATAGAAAACATCTTTGGCAAGGACGTTGGTTATAGTCGAGATAAATTTGGACATGTAATCGGAACAGCTAATGAAGGATATGGTTATGACATCATCTATAGAAAAGCAAATCATGGGGGAATCACGCCAGGGTGCACCCAAATATATACATTCTTCGCATATTTTGACGGGCACAAACTCACAAAGCCTCACTGGATCAAGGAAAGGTTCCAAAAGTACTTGCAAAATAAGAAGTTGAATATATGGGATATTAGTGCAGTGGCTGTTGAAACTATAGGTGCAGAATTATTTGATTACGAAACACCAACTATCAGTGTTGCTGACTTTTTTGAAAGCAAGCTATCCGCTTGAACTACCCCCAGCATGAATTCAATTTATGAGTTAAAAGTTCATTTACAAGTAGCTAAGCAAGAAAGCACCACAGCTTCAGCGTGGTGATGAATTGCGGTAGTGTGTGTGTTCACTTTCATCATGGGGTCTCCTTAATACTTAAATAGTGGTGTGCCTCTCATACAGTGATGACTATCACGAGGACGGCAGGCAGGGATCGATACAAAACTATGGCTCTTGGTAGCATCACAGCTCATACCATGTTATCCGCTGCATTCGGAGGGATCATACGCACACTTGCAGATAAGGTGCATACTCCGATTAAAGTCGAGAGGTGGTTTGCTTCCACCAAAACCTGTTCGCGTTGCGGGAATATCCGGAAAATAGGATTGGATGAACGAGTCTATATCTGTCCGGTCTGTGGTTTGGTGATGGACAGAGATCATAATTCAAGTATTAACTTAGAACACGAAGGGTTAACACAACAAGTGGTACCTACGGGACGTAGGGATGTTAAGCCTGTGGAGACTGAATCCTCTACTGTGATATCGCTGGAATACCTAAACCGTATTCCTTATGTGACAGCAAGTTCGGTCATCGAAGCAGGAAGCCTCACTGCTTGAGCGTGAGGTAGTTCACTTTAGGACAGGAATCATAAAACGTCCGGTCGTTCTTCGCATATCTTCGTCAAGGGATACTTCATCAATTTGAACATATCCGTTCTCGTATACGTCGAGGATATTGAACACATTCCCCGCAAGCGAGAGCACTTTAGCGCTTGATAAACTGCCACAGTTGCTAATAATGGCGTCCTCAACTTGTACACTCCACGTTATGTGCTTATGACCTGTTAACACTAAATCCACTCCGCTTTTTCCAAGAGCAGATAATACCTCACCTGCATCAGTTAGGGAAGCAACGTGTTTGGTATTAGGAGCCGGAACGAGATGATGATGCATCGCTACAACGACAATTTTTTGTTCTTTTGTGGCGTGAATTTCATCTAGAACTTTTTGCAGTGCGAATCTTCCAACAGAACCGACCTCTTCCTCAAGTAAACTGGTATTTATCCCGATGATTTTCAGGTTCAGTGACTCCCATATTGGATCCATAGGACCTATCATCTCTGGGAACAGCTCCCACCCAATGGCGTAGCAATCTCGATGTCCGGGTACAATTACTTTCGGTAACTGAATTTTACTTAATTTCTCAGCTGCTATCTTATAGCTCAATCGGTAGGCTTCATTCGTTACATCTCCAGTATGGACTATAACGTCCGCCCCAGACTTATTGATTAATTCTACAGCTTTATCATACTTTGCTTCTTGAAATTCGCGTCCTTGGGTAAAATGAGTGTCAGAGACATGGACTATCCGACACAGTTTCTCGCCGCCAAAACGCAAAGCGGGATGATGACGATACTTTTTGGTAACTTTCTTTTCTTTATTCGTGTAGATTTGAATTCTGTTTGTTGTTACTTCCTCAGGAATGACGTTTATAATCGAGAAGGAATGAAGTTCACGATATCGTGTTTTATTAGCAGAAAAGGTTCCATTGTTGATTACAATCAGTTCATGGCTACCGTCAGTTATTTTATAAACGTTAGAAATGTGGCGATGACCATTTATCACTATGTCCACATCGTAATCCAGCAAAACTTTTAACATATCTCCTGCATCATCGATAGTAGAACGCTCCCTTCCAGTATTGGGAATTGGGAGTAGATGATGATGAAACACAACTACTTTGATTAAATCGTCATCTAGTTGATCCAGTCTTTTAGAAAGAGTATGCCGAGATCGACGCCCAACACGTCCACTATTCTGATCTGGGATTGAACTGTCTAGTCCAGTGATATAAAACTTTGTCCCATCGATTTTTGTTTCCATCTCAAATTCCCTGTCTCCATAAAATTCCCCGTATAAGCGATCTCCTACATTTCTGGCATCATGATTTCCAGGAATGAAAATAAGTCTGTTTTTTATCGGTAGGAGGAGTTCTTCAGCTAATTTATAGTCTGCAAGTGTTCCTGATTCGACTATATCTCCTAAATGAAAATAAAAATCGGCTTTAATAGAACCGATTAAGTCTATCCCCATTTTGAAAATATCTTTGTTAAACTCTTGACCTTCTGTGATGTGGGAGTCAGACATAATGACAAATCTTGCCAAAGTTGTTCCCTCTTTGCGTTTGAGGTGTTCTTCAGGTTGTTAATGGTGTTTTTATAAGCATTTCAATGCGTTCAAAAACTATATCCAAAATCTTTCTAATGGTAGTTTCGATTAGCATGTTTTCGATAAACGGGATACCATGTAATCTTGCCTGCTCTAAAAGATGGTCCTGTATTATTCGGATGCCATCAAAATGTTCTAAATAATCCTCAAGTGGTTTTCTCATTACCTTCGTTTTCGCGCGCTCGTGGAATCTCATCATATGATCCTCCGCGTTTGAAAGATGAAGAAACACTGGTATAATATTTGGTGATTTGAGTAGTTTTTGATCCATTATAGAAGGTAAGATGTGGACTCCATCAATAATAATACTTATACCTTCTGTTAATGCACGAGCAATCACAGCTTCAATTCCTGAAACGACCAGTCGAGCTTGTTCCTCAAAACCAATGATGGTTTTATTGTAAATTGGACTTACATATTCTTTCATGGATTTGTGAGCAGCATATGAGGACGAGTGTAATGAAGGAATCAATTCTGAAGATAATACTTTTCGCATGACTTCTCGAATAGTATCAGTTCCAACTATATGGCTAATAGCTAGTCGTGATGCTAAATTCAATGCAATAGTAGACTTGCCAATTCCAGTAGCACCACCAATCAGAATGATCAGAGGTTCATACCTAATCTTAAATTTGAGAAAATTACGAAATCGAGTAGCATAAAGTAGTTTGCCCTCTTTTTCGAGAATCTCGCCAACGAGTTCATTAAGTTCGACTTCTGTAAGTTCCCAGATATCCTGCAGTTCCAGTTCTAAAGCTATTGCTTCAGCGGTCTTATAAGCATCAACTAAGTCGAGACCAGTTACCATCATGCGTGTTGCTAACAAACCCCTACTGTAGGGATAATCATAAGTCTCTGTTTTGATCATTATGTCCTTTTACAATCCGGTTCGTGATCTCAATAAGATACGAATCAAGCTCTTGAATTGAATTTATTTCTCCGTCAGCATACTCCACTATCTGGAGTTCATTATCACAATAGATAGTTGGCTTTCCCATCTGGAACGCAGTCTTAGTCGCTACATCAACAGCCGAAGCCTTTAATTCAGTCACAAGGACATCCGCTTGAGTTAATTTCTTAAGATCTTCCTTCAATTTAGCGCGATCTGAGAGATGCACACTTGTTCCTAATATATTACAATTGTAATTTTGCTCTAAATAGTTAACTACAATTTTCATAACTTCAATAGGCATTGTTGTAGCATAAAACACAGTTTTATTCTTTATATTACCTAAAACTTTAGGACGAAAAGTTGTACAACATATCTTAATCTTTGGATTTATCTCTTTTATAGTGGTGCAGATTTCTTGAATCTTATCATCAGTCGCAAGGGGAGTTTCGCAATTTGTTATAATCGCAAGTTCGGAAAGTTTTATCCTATAGGGATTCAAAACATCTTTAACGTTAGAAAGAGGTTGTTGTGCACCGATTACAATAATAAAGGACTGCGCCATCACTGGAGGAATACTTGGTCCGCTACCTTCGGCAATGATTAAATCGATAGTTAATTTTTCAGCGGTTCTGACTCCTTCTTCTACATTATCCAGGAAGGGTGCCCCTGCTAACCCTCCTGCACATCTTCTGCAACCTATCGTTATAACTCTACTAGTTAGAGCATCTTCCCAATAATCACTGGCTGCGTGTTTGCCCTGTCGCGCAACTTTAAGAAGAGATTCCGCGTTGACAATTAATTGGTCGCCTCGGATCAATTCAGGAGTTTCTGGACCTCCTCTGCCCATAGTAAGTATGCAAGGTGTCCATTTCGTTTCTTTGATAACACGTGCAATGTAACCTGCAACAGCTGTTTTCCCAACTCGTTTTCCTGTACCAATAACACTTATTACAGGTTTTCTAGCTTCTATAAAGTCAATGGGGATGAACTGAAAGTCTGCGCCTTTATAACTACATCCTTCAAATAAAGCGGCGCACGCAAAATCCATTCGATCTAGAGAAGTCACTACGGGTTCACCACTAAGATCGAAGACAGAATTGATCTTGCGCTGCTTTATTATTTTGTGTAAAACTGCCTCGAAATTACTCTTTTTGTCAAGAAAATAAATGGGTAAGTTCAGATATTGCTCAATTTCATTAAGATCTCCAATTTTTTCGGTGCCGCCTAGAAATAACGCAGCAACAACTTCTTGATCTGGCAAATTATTTAACTTTTCTATCGCTGCTTTCGTGACAGGCAAGTAGTGTTCCCCATCAATGCAGGCAAGTATTTTTTCCATAATTTAATTGTGTTCATATTCATCTTAAAGATTTTTAGATTTTCTAATTAATGACTAATTGAGCTTATGATCTCAAAGCTTAAAATGATGAATTAATCAGAAGGGATTATAAAGAAGTATAACACTAAGAGAAATCTTTGTATTTTGTAAGGGGCAAGCCAAGTTCTTGGAACACTTGCACTGCCTTGCCTGGGTAATTCGTTAGAATTCCGTCAATTTTAAGATCTTTCAAAAGATGTTTCATTTCCTCTGGGTCATCTGAGTAAAAGAAATTAACTCTGATTCCCTGTTCATGAAATCGATCAATCCATTCACTAGTTAACGCTGTTCTTCTAATTTGAACAAATGGAAGGTCCCACTTACAACAAAGATCAAATGTTTCTTTTGGGGTTCTTCCTTTCTGTAATAGGCCCAAAGGACAGTCAGGTGCCCGTTTTTTCACGAACGAAATGATTTCAACATGTTTGATAGCGAGATATCCTCTACTGGGAAGATCATATTGCAAGGCAACTTCAAGAACTGATCCTTCAAACCAATCATCCTTCGGAGAATAATATTTAAGCTCTAAATTCAATTTCATTGATCGCGGAAGTTGTTCCAAGACGTCCCTAAGAAGCGGAATCTTTGTTCCCTCCCACTTAGGGGCTTTCCAACGACCTACATCATATTGGATAACTTCTTGCCATGATAAGTCAGTGATCTTTTTTGGAACACCAAGAATACGTTCCATAGTATTATCGTGGAATAAGACCAATTTTTTATCCGCTGTTGGTTGAATGTCCATTTCAACACAAGTTGCACCCAATTCAACTGCTCCTAAGAAAGAAGGAAGAGTATTTTCTGGATAATAACCTGACGCTCCTCGGTGAGCTATAATCCAAGGCAATTGAGTCATTTCTTAACCTTCATCTTTTCTTTTAAAATAAAAAAAAGAGTAGACAAAAAAAGTCTTTTACTCGATTGGCATTCTATACGCCGCTTCATTGTTTGCGCCACAAGCCGGGCAAATTACAGTTTCCATGACATTATACGGTTCACCACAATCCATACACAATTGTGGGGCTGTTTCGTCTACTGAGATCTTGTAACCAAGTCCATCCTTTTTCTCTGCTTTTAGGTTAAATCCCGTCCCAGGTTCTTTTATTGGTGGAACGAAATCTTTTTCCCTATAAAAGTATTTAATATCAATTGCACTGCCGGTTCCAACATTCTTAGTACTTGCACATCCGTAAGGATATCTAAAGAAGTTAAAGTCTGTTGCTGCCATTTGTTTTCCACAGATCCCTTTAGCTGGACCTCCAACATCGACAAAATATTTCCCAAGCACTTTTGTACGAGCCTTCATTCCATCAGTGGTTTTTGCTTCTCTCTCCTTTGCGCCCTTAGTCTTTAATCCTAAAGAAGAGCCAATTGAGTCAAACGCTCGACCGATACCTGATTTCGCTGCACCAATTGCATATTTAATTACCGCACTCGCTGCTCCCGCACCCTCGAATTGAGCTACAAATGCGTCATATGTAGCCTTACGGAGAACCGAAGGTATGGGTGTGTGGAAGTTCGTTGCAAACGTGACCTTAATCATTATTTCTTCATCCAGTTCTGGTACCCTGTACCAAAGTTCGCGCCAATGATAATCTGAGATGATCCACTCTGGCTTCCCCGTATTCGCATTGACCCACAACTCGATCCTTTCCCAGTCCTCGTGCTCCAATCCTTTACTGCCAACGGTAAGCTCAAAGGGCCACCAAAAGAGGTTTCTAAAGACCCAATACTGGTCCCCCTTAAGCCAGACAGGCGCATCTTCCTGAGATTGCATTGGAAAAGCTTCGGGTCTCTTATCATACCAATAGAGGTTCATGTTTTCTGAGCCAAGCACTTGAACAGATCCTATGCCTAAGATGAAGTTTATGAGAAGCATTATATATAGGCCGTTAGTTTCGAATCGGATCAGATCTTCGTTAGCTCCTGTAACAATGAACGTCCCCAGACTGTTAACCGTGTAGGTTATGTACAGCATGATTACGACAATGATTAAAGCTACGATTAAGAAGCTAGATGAAGCTTCTGGTCGCTCGTTTACTGTTTGTTCGAATAAGCCGTACCACTTGAACATAAAGAAGAACAAGAAGATAAGAACAACTATCTGGGTAACTGCAAGTCCTAGAAATTCGATTCCACCGCCAATTACTGTGAAATTAACGTAGATACTATAGCCTACAAGTACCAATGTGACAGCCAACAGCACATAAATGATTGGACGCATCGCGGTAACTAACGTACGCTGAAATACTAGATTCATTGGACTCCATACTGGGGAATATTTGTCAGCTAGTACCTTTGGATCATAAAAGTCTCCGATGTGCTTATTATTGTATTCAACTCTTGCTTTTTCTGAACCCTTAATCGGCTGGACGCCTATCGATTTCAAAGGCTTTGGAACCGTCTCCCAGTGCTTACTTCTGTCCATGTAGCGAAAAGAAACGTATTCACCGAATCTTGGTAAGTCAGTCTGTTTTAGATCAAGGTCTAAAATTTGATCCAAATCTAACTTGAATTGTTCAGCGTTCTCAAATTCGTTTTCTTTGTTCTTTCCGTGAATGAAGTAGTTTGACCATAAGTCGCGGAACAGATATGCCGTTCTGAATCTCTTTGCTAAATCTCCTTCCTCAGGAATCTCTGTATATGCCATTGTAAAGTAGTTTCCAACTGAACCCCATAGACCACCCCATAGAGCTGCTAATACAAGTAGCAAACCATTGACCACATAGATGGATATCTCTGGAGGTGAATAGCGAATCAATGGAACAAATGGAAAGCCAATAAGCCCGATGATCTCAAGAGATGGATCGCCTTGAATGATTGCACTGAAATATGAAAGGCTAGTAGTGATACCAATGAGCAGTCCTTGCCAGAAATGGGCACTACGAAAAGCTATGGGTGTTACAATGAGTGACGGAACGAGAAATATCAGCACCTGACGTAAAACAATGTTTTGAACACCGCTTGGGAAATATATGGCGATGGCAAAATACGATACGAGTGCTCCAAGTAACGCAACGATCCATAGAGCTAACACTAGTTTCATCTTGATAAAGTCTTGAAACGAATTCATGATATATTTTGTGAAGTTAAACTGGTTGAAAAATCCTCCAGCAAAGCCAGAAATTATGAATAGAACTAAGATTTGAATGTACCATCCGTCAGGGGGTATAACTTCCGTATCCCAGAAAAATAGCCACAAACCGACAAGCGTACCAATCGCACCGAACACACCAACAATTATTCCTTCGACAAGCCCAGTTTCTACAGGCATAATTGTTCCAAGGATTATTGCAAGTAGCCCTGCAACAGCGAAAACCACTGCCCAGACATAAGGACCTATAAGTACTGGATACTCAAGTGACCCAGTAAATACAGCAGGAGGTAGCAGAAGACCTATTAATACAAAGATGACTCCACATGCAAAGAAATCAATTGCCCATTGCCACATTTCATAGCCGCCGATGACTTTATCTTTAAGTGGAGAATTGAGGAGTGCAAATACCCCTGCAATAACAACTAATACAACTGCTGTGATAAAAGGTCTGTAGAGGACAAATTCAAGGGTGCTAACTACCATTAACCCCGCTGTAATTAGTACAATGACGCCCAAGGTACGCAAAATGTTTTTCCATTTTTCGGCTTCTGGCAAAAGCGTCATTACGAAGACGATGAGCGGTAGTGCAAGCGTGACATTATATGCGAAATCGGGGAAAGTAAATATATCGTAGTAGGGCCAATTTTCTGCGTAAAGACCAATGAAGAATAGGTAATCAATTATGTTGTCTAGCCATGCAAACCATGCGACAAACGCTACTATAATGTATACAATTATTTTTCTTCCTGAAAAGTACGATGAAACTCCCATTTTCGTCAACCTTCTCCTAAATTTCTTTTATGTTTAATTTTATAGAAGTTCTAATTTCTAACGTGGAAAAACTCCTATATATTCATGTCGAAATGTTGCGTCTGACATGAAAATCAAAAACCCTTGAAAAAACTATGTCAAATTAGTTGATCCGGTTGTTGGAAGAATGAATACGTTATCTTCCAATAAATCGGTTTTTTTTTTTCGACATTTAAACAATTCAACATTGATATATTTGTCGTAAATTAGTTGATGTAAAATAATAACTTTTATGATTGATGCAGTATTCGGTATATCGACCAGGGCATGTTTTTCGCGAGATTGAAACAATTATAATTGAAGTGCGGAGACTTTTCTCAAAAATTTTAAATACTACCAGAACGTCAGTTTAAATAGAGTACCACTAATGTGGTACTAAAACGAAAATAACAATTGGCAAAAAACTGGAGGACTAAAACATTGCCGGCATGTCCTAGTTGCAGAAGAACACTAAGAGAAGGTCTAAGATTCTGTACTTATTGTGGCTCACCACTTGTTCCACGCTTTAGAAAAACTCCAATAAAGCTGACATCAACGAAATTTATTGAAGAAGGTAAGAAAAAAGAAAAATTGGCTAATTACATTTGTGTACACTGCGGAAAATTCGCTAACTTTTACTGTCCTGAACATGGCATGTTTTGCATCTAAAAAAATTTCATTCTGTCCATCTTGTGGGATAGGATTTCAATCAGCGCCACCTAATGCTAAATGCCAGACTATATTAAATTCATTGTGCCCTCAATGTGGTAAGCAACTGGTTCTTGCGCAATTTCAAAAAGGAGGCGTCTTTGACTCATCTGCTCCTGATTATAAAGTTATGTGTGTAGCTTGTGGGTGGGAGTCTTCAAAATCAAAGCCAAAAATCATTGAAGATAGCATGGCTGACATATTTAATCAACTAAATAAGAAAAAGTTGGTTAAAGCTGGAGCCCATCCTGTTTTATGCAGCAGAAATCTAGTGAATACCGGTTGTCCTGTTTGTAATCGTATGGGAATCCCTATTCTTAGGGTATTGCCGGGTATAAATGTTGAAACTGTTGAGGCAATTAAAGTTGGAAATAAGATCCCACTTGTTTTGACTATAACAGCAAAATTACCAACTGAGTTGAAATTACACTTCCCTATTTTGAATAAAGACATTTCAGCTGCATTAAAGAAAGATGAAAGTAAAGAAATAGAATTAGAACTGCCAGCAGGTGAAGTTGGTATATTTTCGATACGTGCCCAAGCTACTATAACTGCAGGGAATTTTCAACTAACATCTACAGATGTCAATCTCACGCCA